>Ga0272448_1008639_pt1 | contig 10557 bp, 9 predicted proteins | sample YNPCB0191_FD_202220 | JGI IMG/M metagenome (GOLD analysis project Ga0272448, IMG submission 202220) | Hot spring sediment microbial communities from Yellowstone National Park, WY, United States - YNP-CB-019-1 | ecosystem: Environmental > Aquatic > Thermal springs > Hot (42-90C) > Sediment... | reverse complement strand
CTCTCCTGTTAAGTATAGACATCATAACAACTCCCAATCTCCGGTTTCGGCCGATCGCATCGCTGCATCCATTATCCGCTGCACTGCAAGTCCGTCTTCGAATGATGGGCTTCCCGGTCTGCTATCTGCCACGCGCGAGACGAATTCGTAAATGCTTGCGATGTGAAACCTCATCCATCCCACAGGGCTCCTCCCGCCGGGCAACGATGCCGGCACAGGATAGTTTTGAATCGTCTCAATCCGCTGCCAACCTCGATTACCTCCGAGCACCGCATGCGGCTTAGTGTTATCATACACCCACAACCAGTTTGGGTCCATTAGGTCGAATCTGATCGCACCTTTCGTCCCGTGAATTTCCAGTCGCATATCGTCTTGCGCACCAGTAGCCACACGCGATGCTTCCATGGTTCCGGTTACTCCACTAGACAGCTCGAGCTCTAACAAAGCCACATCATCTACAGTCACTGGAACTTTTTTATCGGACCCAATTGATATCGGGCGCTCCCTGATGAGCGTACGAAGCTCTGCCCTAACACGCACAAAGTCTCCCACTAGGTAACGCAACAGATCGAGCACGTGCGATCCGAGGTCTACCAATGCACCACCGCCCGCTTTTTCCTTCTCCGTCCGCCAGCTTATAGGTCGATTAGGATCCACGTATCCTGAATGCAAGTAAACTGCTCGGAACGCGGTAATGTCGCCCAATAATCCTTCATCAACCAATTGCTTTGCCCGCAAGATTGCCGGTGAATAGCGAAGATGGAACGTAACTTGGCAAGTTGTGCCAGATTTGTTTGCAGCATTCGCCATCTGCTCAGCCTCTACTGCGTTCATTGCCAGAGGCTTGTCGCAGTAAACGTGTTTGCCGGCCTCTAATGCCGCCAACACCTGCTCCCGATGCAAATAGTTCGGCGCGCATACGTTTACAATATCTACATCCTCACGGTTTACAAGTTCTCTATAGTCGTTGGTCGAAAAAGCATATCCGGCACGCTCGACGGCGATACTGCGACTCCTTTCGGACAGTGCACACACCGCCGCAAACCTGATTCTAGCAGGCGGAGGATCGTATATGAAAGGCAGCGATGCATACGCATAAGTATGCATCTTGCCCATAAATCCGTAGCCTATCATGCCTACGCCAAGTTCACGCATCAATCTGTCTCCATACGAATATCCCCGCGCAGCTAGAGCTGCACGAGGGTATCTAACTTTGACAACGAAACCTCAACACCGGACTCCTACGTACTTCAACGCGATGGTAATCGAGGCGCTAACCGCGCTCTTCGTTATTCTTCGCATTGCTCAAACTGGATCGTTAGGTCAAGCGACCGACAAAGTAACCGAACACATTATTATTCGCTACAAGCACATTTCTCACCTTCATATTGTCGCATTCTCGCGCCTAGTATGCCGGGAGCGTGACAAGATGAACAAGCAAGCCACATAACCTCATTAAACCGTCAGATAGCAACCGCAAACGTTCCACAAGCTACGAGCTCTGGTGTTAATCGACTTCTAACAAGATCGCTATCACTGAAGCAACCAATGTGTTATAATAGACCTGGCGAAATGAGTAAGATCGCTCGTGTATGCGAGCTGCTGGATCAACATTACGGCAGACCGGAGTGGGGCGGGCGAAAAAACGTCCTCGATGAACTGATCCTCACGATCCTGTCTCAGAATACCACCGCGGCAAATGCGAGGCGAGCATTCGCACGCCTGCGCGATCGTTTTGCCACGTGGGAAGATGTACGACTTGCACCAACAGACAAGATTGCTGAAGCGATCAAAGTCGGCGGACTGGCAAATCGAAAAGCCCCAAGGATCAAGAAGATTCTTGAGGAGCTCCACTTCCGGCAAGGAAGCCTCGATCTGGAATGGCTTGCCAAGAAGCCGGATTCCGAAGCCGTTGATTACTTGACAGCTTTCGAAGGCGTCGGTCGCAAGACGGCCGCATGTACGTTGATGTTTGCGCTTGGCAGACCAATTCTGCCAGTGGACACGCATGTACACCGGGTTGCTGAACGACTTGGTCTTATTCCAAAAGTAGATGCGAACAGAGCGCACGATTTGCTTCAAGCGACTGTGCCACCGGAGCGAGTATACTCGTTCCACATAAATATGATTCGTCATGGTAGGACAATCTGCCACGCAAGATCACCGAAGTGTGCAGTATGCCCTCTGAAAAACGAGTGTAATTATTATGCCGGGCTATCACATTGAGGCATGAATATGTCAACTATCATCGATCTAAAAGACGATAACGGTTGCTTTGCCTGCGGGAAATCGAATCCTATAGGTTTGAAGCTCGAGTTTTCCGTTGAAGATGATGAGTATGTGACGTACTTCAACCCAAGGAAAGAACATCAGGGTTGGGCAGATATCGTACATGGCGGGATCATATCGACCATACTTGATGAAGTTATGGCTCGATACGTATACAAACTTGGGCATCTTGCCGTCACCGGCGAGATTAATATACGCCTTAAGAAGCCTGCTCGCGTTGGGGAAAGGCTTCGTTTTGCAGGAAAAGTGGAATCGGTAGACCGCAGAATCATCCGTACGAGCGCTCGTGCAACAGACTCGGAAGGGACGTTGGTTGCCGAAGCAGCGGCAAAAATGGTCATAGTGGGAGACAGACAATGACCAAAGAAGAGCATGGACAAGGCGAAAACTTAGTAGTGGTATTCCGAGCACCCGATGAATATGTCGCGAATATCGTCCGCGGTTTACTTGTGGGCGAGAATATCCCAGCTATTCTGGAGTCGCATCAAATGCCTATGTATGACGGTGTGATGAAGATGGGTGAAGGCTATTGGGGCGATGTAGTGGTCCCCGAAGAATATGCCGAGCGCAGTCGGGAGCTTATCAAAGCTTATCAGGAAGGCGGAGAGACTGAAGCAGAATAGCGTCAAGAGATAACCTCTGACCGTTTTGACTTGACTTAAGGCCAGGAGAAAACACATGACTGATCACGCTGACAACACAATATGCAGACTTGCAGATCTTACACCAGATGAGCTGCGCAATACAATCGTGCGCAAAGAAAAGCTTTCGCCGATACTCACGCTTTTTGAGATAAGGGCGCCACTCATTGCAAAGGCTGTAAAAGCCGGTCAGTTTGTAATGGTTTGGATGGGCGAGCAAAGCGAACGAATCCCTCTTACAGTGTCTGATTGGGACCCAAACAAAGGCACTATTACTATAATTTTCCAAGAGGTAGGTCGCAGCACGATCGAGCTCGGACGATTGAACGAAGGAGATTATATCCCGTCGCTCAGCGGTCCTCTTGGAAGACCCACGGAAATCGATAACTACGGTACTGTAGTGGTAATAGGTGGCGGAGTTGGAACGGCAATTGCTCGGCCCGTCGCAGTTGCCATGAAAAACGCCGGCAATCACTTGATCACGATCGTTGGTGCCAGAGAGAAAAGTTTGATCATTCTTGAAAACGAGATGCGCGCGGTTTCCGACGAGATTATTATCACCACAGATGATGGTTCTTATGGTCGCAAGGGCGTAGTAACCGAGCCTCTAAAAGAGTTATTGAGCGAGCGAAAAATAGATCTGGTGGTAGCCATCGGCCCGTTACCAATGATGTACGCTGTGGCGAAGACTACAAAGCCATATAGCGTTAAGACCATTGTCAGCCTAGATCCGATTATGATCGACGGCACAGGGATGTGCGGCGGATGCCGCGTTACCGTCGGGGGAAAGACCATGTTCACTTGCGTGGATGGTCCCGACTTCGACGCCCATCAAGTGGACTGGGAAGAACTTCGCGCTCGTAAGGCGTTCTATTTCAGCGAGGAACAAACTCAAAAAGAAATAGCTTTGTCGGGAGGAGGTTACAAGTAATGGCTAAGGGAGGGCCCCGAAACCCTATGCCGCAGCAAGATGTTGCGGAACGTGTTAAGAACTTTGACGAGGTAGCCCTGGGCTATACAGAGGAAACAGCTCTCGACGAAGCCGAGCGCTGTCTGGGATGTACCAAGAAGCCATGTGTTGCAGGCTGTCCTGTTAATATTGACATCCCGGCATTTATCAAGCTAATCAAAGAAAAAGACTACATTGGTGCCGCAAGGGAGATCAAAAAGACCAACTCCCTGCCTGCTATCTGCGGACGCGTATGCCCACAGGAAACTCAGTGTGAAGCGGTGTGTGTTCTTGCCAAAAAAGGTGAGCCGGTTGCAATCGGTAGATTGGAACGATTCGCCGCCGATTGGGAAGCTGCCCACCCTGACGGGCAGGCTCCTACCCAACCGGAAAATCCTGAGCTTGCAAAATATCATGTCGCGGTTATTGGGAGCGGCCCTGCCGGCCTTACTGTCGCGGGCGATCTCGCTAAAATGGGTTACTCGGTGACCGTCTTCGAGGCCCTGCACAAAATCGGAGGTGTTTTGCGTTACGGCATACCCGAGTTCAGATTGCCACGTGATATTCTCGACCGCGAGGTTGAATACGTAAAGTCGCTCGGCGTAACATTTTTAACGGATGTTGTCGTCGGACGCACATTTAAAGTAACAGATCTTTTGGAACAGGGATTTGAGGCAGTTTTCATAGGAACTGGAGCTGGCGCTCCGAAGCTATTGGGAATCCCAGGCGAGAATCTCTCCGGTATCTATTCGGGCAATGAATGGCTGACACGTATAAATCTTATGCGGGCACACCGCGAAGACTATGCAACTCCGATTAAGATTCCAAAGAAAGCTTGTATTGTCGGGGCCGGCAATACGGCGATGGACTGCGCTCGCACAGCTTTAAGGATCGGCGCAGAGCAAGTAACTGTTGTGTATCGTCGAAGCCGTGCCGAGATGCCCGCACGAGCAGAAGAAGTCGAAAACGCTGAGCATGAAGGCGTGCTATTCAAGCTGCTTACCAATCCGGTTCGCTTTATAGGTGACGAAAGGGGTGCCGTTAAAGCGATGGAATGCTTGAGGATGGAATTAGGCGAGCCCGATGATTCAGGTCGGCGCAGACCCGTTCCCGTACCTGGTTCCGAGTTTGAAATCGAATGCGACACCGTAATTGTTGCACTCGGACAGAATCCGAATCCACTAATTCGCACAACAACCGAGGGTTTGAAGTGCGAGAGTTGGGGTGGAATCTGCATCGACCCAGAAACCGGCATGACATCCATTCCAGGTATCTTTGCCGGTGGAGATGCCGTAACAGGAGAAGCCACTGTGATCTCGGCTATGGGCGCTGGAAAGATCGCTGCGGCCGGTATTGACAAGTATATCCGAGAAAAACACGGAATCTAGCTGCCGGTCGGCTTGCCGATCGTCTTCGGCGCAACCGTCAGCTAATAAATGCATTTCTGCTGGAGGCTGCGTGTTGGTGAAACGACCTCGTGCGCTACTGCGGCAGGATCTTGCGATATATATTGCCCTCGTGCTGCTGACATTTTTGGTCTACTGTCGCACTGTGGGATTCGACTTCGTCAGCATGGACGATTATATCTATGTTGCGGAGAACTCTTACGTAAGATCAGGGCTTACCTTGCAGAGCATACGGTGGGCATTCACCACCACGCACGCTTCCAACTGGCATCCTCTCACGTGGCTATCTCTGATGCTAGATACGGACACCAGTCACTTCTTATCCGGTGACGAGACGCCAGATGCTGGGTTCTATCACCTCGTTAACGTTTTCTTGCACGCTCTAAACGTTGCGCTGCTATATGCACTGCTTTTAAAGATGACTCGTGCCAAATGGCCAAGTGCATTTGTAGCGGCAGCGTTTGCCGTTCATCCTCTACACGTGGAATCAGTAGCCTGGATATCCGAACGTAAGGACGTGCTAAGTACGGCTTTTTGGCTGCTCACGATGCTCGCTTATGTGCGATATGTTGGCATGGTCGAAAACCGTCAGCTCAAGGCTTATATGCTGGTAGTCATATTATTCGCGCTGGGTCTGGCGGCAAAGCCCATGTTGGTAACTCTGCCTATTATCCTGATATTGACGGATTATTGGCCGCTGAGCAGAACAGCACTACAACCATCTGTAGCAAGGCAAGAAAATAACGGTTTCGGTTTGGAGGCTGACGTTATCGCTTCCTATTTCTCCGCTATTCGAGATAAGTTTCCGCTTTTTGTCCTTGCCGCAGCATCGTGTGTGGTCACATATTGGGCTCAAGCCGCCGGTGGAGCCGTTCAATCTTTTGACATCAGACCCATTGGTGTTAGAATCGCAAACGCAATCGTTTCATATATGGCCTACCTCTCGAAAACGTTCTATCCTGTGCGATTAGCAGCCTATTACCCTCATCCCGGCACGTCGATTCCAATTTGGCAGGTTGTTGTTTCAGCTTTAGTATTGGTAAGCGTCACAGTATTTGCCATTCGGATACGCAAACGCTGCCCTTGGCTAATTGTGGGTTGGTTGTGGTATATAATCACGCTCATACCGGTAATTGGCCTCATACAAGTGGGCGATCAGGCTATGGCAGATCGCTATACTTATGTTCCTCTCATTGGCATATTCATTTCAATTGCATTTGGTGCATTGGAGCTGCTTAAAGGGCCGATAGCAAGAAAATTGCTAACGGCGGCAGCAGCAATTGTGATAGTGATGCTTGCCGTATCCTCGTATGTTCAGGTTGGATACTGGCGCAATGGAGTAACACTTTTCGAGCGCACTATAGCCGTCACCTCTCCACAGAACGTCGTCGCATTATTCAACCTGGGAGTTGCTTACCAGAAGCAGCGCTATGATGATGCGAAAGCCGCTGAGATCTACAAGAAGGCTGTTAGCATTGAACCGAGATTCCTGGATGCACATTTCAATCTGGGAAACGCACTGACCAATCTCAACAGACCTACTGAAGCTTGGCGTGAGTATCAGGCAGCACTTAAGTTGAATCCCCGCAACTCTTCGGTATATGCTGCCATGGGCTACCTACTTGCAATAAACGGCAGGACCAACGAAGCTTGCGTCCTACTGAAGAAAGCCTTAAGCATCAATCCTAACAACGCTGACGCCAAGTACAACTTGGAAGTGCTGGAAGATATTAAACGACAAAGCGAACCTTAAGCTGCCTCTCATACGAAAAACTATATGCTCGTTACTATGCGCTTTAGTTTTGGGATTTAAAGCTTAACACCCGCTGATTCTGTGATGGATGTTGGTAGAAGATCCGGCGTAATAAGCTTAGCGTCAGGATCCGCTAAAACAACCGCCCGCTCGATAACGTTTTCGAGTTCCCGAACATTGCCGGGCCAGCGGTAGTGCATGAGCATCTCCAAGGCTTCGGGACTGGCATATTCGATCTTCTTGCCGTTCTCCGGAGCATACATCCGAATGAAATGCTCGACCAACGCAGGAATGTCCTCGATTCGATCACACAGGCGTGGCATGTGAATGGTGATAACTTGGAGCCTGTAGAAAAGGTCTTCACGAAACTTCCCTTCCTCAACCAGCTTCTCCAAGTTCTGATTGGTGGCAGTTACGAGTCTGACGTCCACCCTGATTGTTTCCGTGCCTCCCACCCTCTCAAATTCGCGTTCTTGTATAACGCGCAAAAGCATCATCTGTGTGGTCAAAGGAATGTCGCCGATCTCATCCAGAAACAACGTACCATGATTGGCCAACTCGAAGCGACCTTTTTTCTGACCAACCGCCCCGGTAAACGAACCCTTCTCGTGACCGAACAGTTCACTTTGAAGTAGCTGCTCGGAAAGAGCAACACAGGCTACAGGCACAAACGGCTTATCCGCACGAATTGACGTATAGTGAAGCGCCCTTGCTACGCCTTCCTTCCCAGTACCGCTTTCGCCGCGAATTAGTACCGATGCCCGGCTATCTTTCACGCGTTCGATCATACGGAAGACTTCCATCATAGCTGGACTGGAACCCACCATGTTGCCAATCCTGTTGGCCGTCTTCACCTGCGCACGCAAGTTCCGATTTTCCTCGATAAGCTCCTTACGCTCTAAAGCATTGCGAACCACCAGCTTTATCTCGTCCAGATCAAAAGGTTTTGGAATGTAGTCAAACGCACCGAGTTTCATAGCATCTACGGCGCTTTTGATGGTGCCGTGGGCAGTTATCATGAGAACTGAGATGTTCTGGTTCATCTCTTTTGCTGCGGCAAGGAGCTCAATGCCGTTGATGTCAGGCATTATCAAGTCGGTTATCAAGACATCGATGCTGGCATCTTTAGTAAGCACATCAAGGCCCTTACGACCGTTCTCAGCGGTAACGACCGTATGACCTTCCTTGATAAGCACAGCCTCCAATACACGTCGGATGTTGGGTTCGTCGTCTACAATGAGGATAGTGCCCTTCTTCTTGCTCATATTAAAATCATACCACAGCAGCGCTTCGATTGTCAGCAATGCTCACGCGACAATAGCGACACTGTTGAGGCAAGTAAGGCGCATTCTTCTTCCTAATTTGGTATGATAAGCAAATAAGAGAAATGCGCCGCGGTAGAAGTATACGTTGATGAGTTTGAGAATGCAATGGAGGCATCTGCACATAACATTTGATGCTACCGGGTACTATTCGGAACAGGCTGATGATCTGAAACTGCCGCTTGCTCTACAGCTTTGTGGGAAACCTTGGTGAAATACGACTTCTCATCGTAGGCCGGGCTTCGATCCTTTGTATGGCAAACCAAGCACGTCTGTGGATCCACTTTCGTTTTCGCAGCTACGTTACGGCGCTCGAACCCGTGAGGTAGTGATTGCATGTGGCACGAGGCACATTCGACTCCGCCTAAACCGTCCTTTGGAATATCTACCCGCTGCACCCGCCTAAACTGCTCCGAGTGACAAGCCAGGCATTCCGGAATCGTACGATTATTCGACACCAGCGTTTGTATTGCCTTTGCGTGTTTTGTGCCTTTCCAATCTTCGTACTGCTTCAAATGGCATGTTCTGCATGCCATTGGATGGTAATACGGCTTGTTCGGTGAGTTCGGATCATAATATGTAACTGCTGGCGCAGGCTGCATGTTGATGTTCTGCTGCTTCTGCAAATACTCTTTAACCAGTTTATCAATTGCCCCATCTTCCTGGATGTTAGGATCCAAAGGGATCAACTGCGCATAAAACTTTGGCTCTTCGCCCGCAGTTAGTTCCACATCCACTACTCCCACGAACTTGCCCTGCATAGAAGTCGGCATTATATGAGTATTGCCAATAATTTCTTCCTTGCCCATACCCGATCTAGCCAGCCCACCAATGACGATGTCCGGGGCGCCAAGCCTGGTTCCCATTCTCTCTAACCAGTCTTTGTTAACTACGTTTGCCTGATCCAGAACGATGAGCAAGTCGGATGTTTCGCGTGCAGCCTTATATGCTGCATAGGCTATTTTACGTGCTTCGTAGTCGCTTCCACCAATGTCGTCAGACCCGCCAAATGAAAAGATGGCTACCTTCACACCATCAAGCTCTTTAATAGTGTACGAGCTTGCAGCTTTGTTTGCATTCGGCCTCGAATCGATTACCGTCAGTTTATGTCTTGCAGCCGCATCGAATAACCTATCTCCGCAAATGCGCAAGTCGTTTTGCCCAACTCCAATAGCATCGTAGCCAATGGCAGACAGTATCGATGTCACAACGTCCAGTTCACTGACCTGTTTGACAATATTACCGCTCTCAACCACAACATTGTTGGGGTTTTCGGCCTTGAGCTTAGATATTAAAGTGGCTCGCCGGGCAAGACCGCCCTGCTTATTATGCCCTCACCCACAAGACTCAAGGTAGCCCATCGTGTCATTAGTATAGATCACGCGGACTTTTTTCGGTTCCTGACCAGCGTTGATACCGATGATCGTAGAAATCAACCCTGAAATTAGAACCGCTCCCCAAATAACTAAACTACGACGTGTTGGCCGCATTGGAGAATTGCCTCGCTTGGAGATAATATTGTGCGAACTCGCACGCAGTATTGCCTATCGACAGTATAGGCAAGCCTCGTGCCAATGTCAACCGTCAATTACAAAATAACAAAAGTAACGGAATGGAGGCGCCCGGCCGCTCGTCAATAAAACAAAGCGGGCACCTCCGATTGCTTGGCTTATCGTTTATTTAATCTATAGCTTGGGTCACCGATCGTTTGATGCCCCTTACGTCAATATCAGCGATCAGAACCCAGTAAAGAACTCTACGAATAATATGTCGTTGTCGATACTCGCCGCACCGCCCTGCGGCCGCTCCGTATTTCGCTCGTAGTTAAGCTCAGCCCATACTCCTTTACGGATCGGCTGGACCACACCAATTGTGAGCTGCTGAATATCCCAAGTGATGGGATTGGTCGGGTTCGGGTTAGGCGGACCGAAATCGTTGTTCAGCGCAGCATACTTTATGTAGAAGCGGGCTTTGTCTTTTGGCTCGTAGCCTGCAACGAGCTGATATCCCGTGATTTTAACCAGGCTAAAATTGCCCGTATACCACTCGCCCTGCAGCACGAACGGTCCCGACTTGTATACCGCATCCACACCGAACTTGTCGTGATCGGTATCCGTGTTTGTAACGCCCGCAGGAACAAACGGCGCAACGGTGCCGAGCTGATTAGGATTAAGTTTACCTTTGGCCCCTGAAAAAT
>Ga0272448_1008638_pt1 | contig 10557 bp, 4 predicted proteins | sample YNPCB0191_FD_202220 | JGI IMG/M metagenome (GOLD analysis project Ga0272448, IMG submission 202220) | Hot spring sediment microbial communities from Yellowstone National Park, WY, United States - YNP-CB-019-1 | ecosystem: Environmental > Aquatic > Thermal springs > Hot (42-90C) > Sediment... | reverse complement strand
CCTCGTTTCCGGTGGCGTGGGATGATGCTCGATGAATCGCGTCATTTCTTTGGGAAAGAGGAAGTGAAAAAATTACTGGACCAGATGGCACGGATTAAAATGAACCGGTTTCACTGGCATCTTACCGATGATCAGGGCTGGCGCATCGAGATAAAAAAATATCCTCGCCTGACAGAAGTGGGTGCATGGCGGAAGGACGATGGCAGCGGGGAATGGAATTATGCCGTGGAACCTGCCGAAGAAGGCAAACCGCGTTATGGAGGTTTTTACACCCAGGAAGAGATCAGGGAGATTGTAGCCTATGCCGCAGAACGTCATATTACAGTGGTTCCTGAGATAGAAATGCCCGGCCATTCCACAGCCGCCATTACGGCGTATCCTGAGCTGTCCTGCAAAGGCAAACCATGGAAACCCAATTCCGTTTCTTTTGAATTTTCCGATCCACTCTGTGCAGGCAATGAAAAGGTATTTGAAATGTATGAAGGAATTCTGGAAGAAGTGATAAGCTTATTCCCTTCTCCTTATATCCATGTGGGAGGCGATGAATGTAAAAAAGATCCCTGGGCCGGATGTCCCAAATGCCAGAAAAGAATGAAAACTGAGAAACTTTCTACCCTTGAGGAATTACAAAGTTATTTTATGCAACGGATAGAAAAGTTTCTTGTTTCAAAAGGGAAAATCCTGATTGGATGGGATGAAATTCTTGAAGGTGGACTTCCTCCACGGGCTGCTGTGATGAGCTGGCGTGGCATGGCAGGTGGCATGGCAGCTGCAAATGCAGGACATGAAGTGGTCATGAGTCCTACCGACTATTGCTATTTTGATTATTATCAGGGCAGCATGCTTACCGAGCCCAAAGCCATTGGAGGTTACCTGCCTCTTGCCCGGGTATATGCCTTTGATCCTGTCCCCGATTCTCTCGATCCTGCAAAACATCATTATATTCTTGGCGGCCAGTGCAATGTGTGGACAGAATACATGTTTACCCCTGAACATCTGGAATACATGATCTTTCCCCGTTTGTTTGCCATGGCCGAAGTATTGTGGACAAAAAAAGAGAACCTTTTGTATGAGAATTTTCTTGAACGGCTGGTGTATTGTTTAAAAGACCTGAATGCCAAAGGCATCAATTATCGCATGCTGGCACCTGAAGGCCTCGGGCAGCAACTTCTCATCACTTCCGATACAGTGATTAAAATCATCAATCCGATGAAAAACCAGGGGGCTGTCATTTATTATACCACCGATGGCAGCGAACCAGGTCCGTCCTCGGCAGTGTATAAAAAACCAATAAAAATTACTTCAACTACTTGCCTGAAAGCTCGTCTTTTCCTCGATGGTAAAGGCAGCCATGTGTCCCAGTCGTGGATATTTGTTTACCATCCACACGTCAATGGTCTCCACTGCGATTTCTATCGCGGTTCGTGGACAATGCTGCCGGATTTTGATTCTTTGACACCTGAAAAATCTTATGTTGTTTACATGATTTCTGAAGCCAATCCCGACGGCGTAGTTGACGATTATGGATTGCGTTTCAGAACAAGTTATCAGGTGGATACAGGCGGAGTGTATACTTTTTATATTTCGTCGGATGATGGTTCGCGTCTGTTTATTGATGGACAACTGGTTATTGATTACGATGGCGTTCATGCACCGGGCTTGAAAACCGGTAAAGTAACGCTTGAAAAAGGAATGCATGAACTGAAGATCTGGTTCTTCGAAGCAAAGGGTGGACAGTCGCTCGAAGCCGGGACAGTGAATGAAAAGGGCGAAAGGATTCCTTTTGATCCCGGAAAAATGTTTTTAAAAAAATAACAACAGGGAGCAGGGAATGATATGTCTCATCTTCAAAAAACAAAATAAAAATGAAAAACTTATTTGTATTGTCAGTCGTTTTCCTGATGGTGGCCTGTGGCCCCCGAAAGGATGTGCAAATTAATGTGATTCCAAAACCCGCGAAGGTGGAAACAGGCAAAGGATCGTTTTTGTTGAATGAAAAAACGGTCATTGTGGCAAAGACAGATGATGAAAAGAAAGTGAGCCATTTTCTGACCAATGCACTGAAAAAATTCAATGGTCTTCAGGTAACTGAGGGAGATGCTGTAAACAATGCCATTGTGCTCTCCATCGACGGGAACAGTGGAATGGCAGCTGAAGCCTACCGCATGGTGGTTTCAAAAAACGGTGTTCGTCTTACGGCTTCTTCCCCTGCCGGTTTGTTTTATGGGGTTCAGTCGCTCATTCAACTTTGCGGGACCGGGAAAGACATTTCCATTCCCTGCATGACCATTGAAGACAAACCCCGTTTTGCATGGCGTGGAATGCATCTTGATGAAGCAAGGCATTTTCAGGGGAAAGAATTTGTCAAAAAATTTATTGACATGCTGGCCATGCATAAACTTAATGTTCTTCACTGGCATCTCACCGATGACCAGGGCTGGCGTATTGAAATAAAGAGGTATCCTAAACTTACTTCCATAGGAGCATGGCGCGAAGATCGCCGGGGAGAACCCTGGAGCATTGACGACGACCAGCGCCTGCCATACGATACTTCCAAACCTTTTTACGGAGGTTTTTACACACAGGATGACATCAGGGAAATTGTGGCTTATGCAGCTGAACGTTACATCACCATCGTTCCCGAAATTGAAATGCCGGGACATTCGCGGGCAGCCCTTGTAGCCTATCCTGAAGTGTCCTGTTTCGGAAAAGAAAAAAAGGTGCCCCCGGGAGGATATGTGGGCGAACACTGGGATTTTTCCGATCCTTATTGTGCAGGCAAGGAAGAGACATTTGTCTTCCTGCAGCATGTTCTTGATGAGGTCATCAGTTTGTTCCCTTCACCTTATATCCATATTGGCGGCGATGAATGTACCAAACGGGTGTGGAAAAAGTGTCCGCTTTGCCAGGCCAGGATAAAAAAAGAAAAACTGAAGGATGAATTTGAACTGCAGAGCTATTTTATCCGGCGTATTGAAAAATATCTGGCATCAAAAGGCAAACGCATGATTGGTTGGCAGGAAATCATGGAAGGAGGAATGGATCCTTCAGCCCTGATCATGCCATGGCGCGGAGATGATGCCCTGCCGGTTGCCCTTGAGGCTGCTCAAAAAGGCCATCAGGTAATCATGGTTCCTTCGTCCTATCTTTATTTTAACGGCGACTGGGAAAGTATGGAATTGTCGCATATTTATCATTATGATCCCATTCCTGAAGGATTGGATTCAAATTATCATGCTGCCATTATTGGCTTGGAAGCCTGTATATGGGGCGAAAATACACCTTCTTTTCGTGAGGTGGAATACCAGACCATGCCTCGCATGGCGGCACTTGCCGAAATTGGATGGACACCCAAAGAAAAGAAGGACTGGAAAGATTTTGTGGCCAGGGTCGAAAAAATCAAAGCCCTGTACAAACAAATGGATATCAATTATTATGTTCCTTCTCCCCGTGGACTTCCTGAAAAAACGGTCTTTACGGCTACCGCCACAGTGGCTTTTGATACAGTGCCGGAAGGACTTCTTATCCGGTACACCACCGATTCTTCAGAACCTTCCGTAAAAAGTTCCCTGTATGAAAAACCATTTGAAATATCTTCAACCACCCTCATTAAAGCGGCTGCTTTTGACCGGTATGGACAGAAAAGTAAAACTGTCGTTGCCTTGTTTGAAAAACAATCATTCCGGAAAGCGGTAAGCGTGCCTCATGCCGAAAAGGGATTGCGGTATTTTATTTATGCCGGTCGTTTCCGGGGAGCCGACCTGATTGATAAAGCCATTCCCTGCCAGACAGGAGTTACCGACACCCTCGGAGCACTGGTAAAAAACGGCGATAAAGATGGTGGCATCAGGTTCGAAGGCTATGTGGAAGTGCCTGCAGATGGCATCTATACTTTTTCACTTGCTTCCAACGATGGCAGCAAACTGTACATCGGGGATTATCTTGTAACCGACAACGACGGCTACCGGAGTGCTTTCTCACGCCGCGGAGAAATGATCCTTTCGCATGGCAGCATAGCCCTTGCAAAAGGAATGCATCCGCTGGTGGTGAAATATTTCGACTGGGGATCGGGAGAATATCTTAAGGTTTTTATCGAAGGCCCGGGCATCAGCAGAAGAGAACTAAAAGACATTATTTTTCATTGATATAAAACAGGATGGAAAGAAGAGATTTTTTAAAGTCTTCGGCTTTTCTGGGAATCACCACTGCAGGCGGTGCGTTGACTTCTTTTTCTTCCGGCTGTAATCGGATAGAAAGTAAATTTTCTTATTTTTCTCCTCCCGCCACGACAGAGACATTGCAATGGTTGGAGAATGAAAAGCTGAAAGTCGAAATCCTGTCCAATGGAGTCATCAGGGCAGTGGATAAAAAAAACAATCACGAATGGAAAACTTTTGCTGCCGCCATTCAGGATGAGACAGTGATAGACGAAGGCAAACTATGGTCGCGCCGGGAGCGTGCCATGGGAGAACAATATCCTGCGCGTTTTGCCGGTAAAAAGGAAGGCGACAATTTCCGTTTTGTGGTGTATGACCGCCAGCATCTGCAGCGGGGAACATTTCTTTGCCGTTATACACTTGAAAAGGAATGGTTGGTGTTTCAACTGCTTGAAGCAGACGATTCCCTTCCCAGCCTTGTTTTTCCTCCCCCCTTTGAAAGTGAATCGCTGATCTTGCCCATCGAGGGAGGACAATGGTTGAAAAATGACGAGGTGAATATTTTTCAACGGATGTACCTGCAGTTTTTCAGTTCCCTCGGGATGCGCTTTTTTGCCGGTCTTAGGGGGGAAAAAGGGTGGTTGTGTGCCTTTGATGTAAATACGGCCGATGCAGGAGCCATGCTGGTGAATGGACAAATTGCTCCTGCCTGGGTTCGTTCAATGGGACAGTGGAAAAGCCATTACCGTGTTCAGTATTGTTTCACGGGAGGAGGCTATGTGGGTATTGCCAAGCAATACCGCTGCTATGCCCTTGAAAAAGGAATGTTGAAAACATTGAGGGAAAAGAGGGAAGAAAATCCTGAAGTAGACAAAATGCTTGGAGGCAGGGCACTGCAGTTTATGAATCTTTACGGCCCTGGTTATGAAACAAGCAGGGATGAATACTGGATTAAAGAATCCGATTTTGAGGCATGGAGAAAAAAGAACCTTAACTTTACTTTCCGGCAGGTGCTGGATAAAGTCAATTTGGCCAGGGAAAAAATGGGTTTTAAAAAAGGGATGATCCTTTTGCGTGGATGGATGCACGGGGGGATGGATAGTACTCACCCCGACATCTGGCCTCCGGATCCTGAACTGGGAACCATCGGCGAACTGAAAGCCATCATGGATCTCCGTCATGAATACATTACAGCTTTGCATGACAACTATCAGGATTTTTATCCGCTGACTCCTTCTTTCCCAAAGGGAGTCATTGTCAGAAAAGATGGGACGTTGATGTCGGGAGGACTGTGGGCCAACGGTCATCAATGTTACATGACAAATTCAAGGGATAGTGTACGCTATGCCAGAAGAAACTGGGAATATGTAAAAACCCTTAATCCTTCGGGATATTTTGTTGACACCACCGCATGCAATGCCTTGTATGAATCGTATGAAAAAGGCAATGAACAAACCCGTTTGCAGGACATGCAATATAAATACGAGTTGCTGAAGATATTTTATGACAATCATCTGCTTGTGGGGAGTGAAAATTTCGGTGATTTTGTTGTGCCGGTGATCCATTGGTTTGAACACCGCCAGAAAAGAAAGGAAGGAACAACCATCCCTCTATGGCAGCTTGTCTTTCATGATTGTGCCTTTACAAGCCGTTATGATGTTTTTTGTCCTGAGACACCTTATCCCAGCTGGCTTGAAGACATGTTATATGGAAATTTCCTCCGTTTCTGGGTGCCGCGTGAATTTGGCGAAGGCAAATCGTACCGTACTGATCATACCACCGGATGGGGAAACTGGCATTATACCGATGAAGAATTTAAAAACTCATATCATGTGGATGAATGGCATGCTTTAACCGGGATGGAGGAAATGACTTCTCACCGCTTTCTTACCGAGGATAAAAAAGTAGAAGAAGCCATTTATGGCAACCGTTACAGGATTGTGGTAAATTTTGATCACAGGCAGCGTGAAGTGGAAGGAATAAAACTGAAAGCTTATGATTATTACATAGAAAAATAAAAAACATTAAAAAATTACAAGTCAATGAAACGGCGTGATTTTCTTAAAACTGCCGGTCTGGCAGGAGTTTCTGCAGGCGTGGCCACAACGGCAACATCCTGCAGCGAAAATACTGCGTTACCCCGTCTTAAATATTACAGAGGGGAAATAAAAGAAAAGCATGTTCTGCAAACGGTTGAGAACATCTTTCTTAAACTTACAGTGTACTCTGATGCTTCTTTTGAAATTACAGACAAGCAAAGGAATGTGCTGTGGAAAACAGGCCCTGTGGCCATGCAGGAGGAAGGTCCGCTGGATGTGGGTCATGTGTGGATACGTCACGACAGGTCGGTGTGTGAACAATACCCTGCCCGTTTTGTGGGCGAAGCAAAGGACGATTGTCTGGAATACACCATGCTGGGACGCCAGCAGGAAGTGATGGGTAAAATCCGGTGCCAGTATATACTCGACAAGGATGAGATTGTGTTCAAACTTTTACATGTAGACGAACAAATTCCCAGTCTTGTTTTCCCTCCTCCTATTTTTTCGGAAAGTTTAATTCTTCCCGCCAGTCAGGGACTATGGATCAAAAAGCCTTTCAATGAATGGCACCGTTATGTATATAAGTTGTATAGTCACATCAACATGCGGTGGTTTGGAGGGTTACAGGGGGATAAAGGCTGGATGGCTATTTTCGAGGAAGGCTGGGCCGACAGTTGCATTACTGGCATGGCGCTCACTCTTTCTTCAGGATGGCTGAAAAGCCTCAACCGCTGGACTCCCCGCTCTCTTCGTTATTGCTTTACCGAAAACGGATACATCGGAATGGCGAAGAGGTATCGCCGGTGGGCCATCGAAAAAGGCTTGTTCCGTTCTCTCAGGGAAAAAGTCCAGCAACTTCCGCAGTTGAATTGTCTCATAGGAGGGCGTTTGTTTATTGTTTTTCTTGCCTATGCAAAAAGAAGGGAAAAGGATATTGAAGAACAATTGATTCCTTTAAATGATGAGTTAAGAAAAGAAATCAAGCAGGCAAAGGTCTTTTTTACTTTTCATGAAGCAGGGGAACTTTTTCAGGAAGCAAAACGGCAGGGTTTGAAGAAGGGAGCGCTTTACCTGGCCGGCTGGATAAAAGACGGATATGATGCTTCTCATCCTGATGTGTGGCCACCGGAACCTTTGCTTGGCAGCATCGATGACCTGAAAAAAGCATGCGGCGAAGAGGGTTCCTATTTTACCATGCTGCACGACAACTACCAGGATATTTACGAAACTTCTCCCAGTTTTCCCAAAGGGGTTAACATCAACCTGCATGGACGTCTTATGACAGGAGGAATCTGGTCCGAACGGCAATGCTACATTCTGAATTCAAAAAACAGCCTTGAATATGCAAAACGAAACTGGGAAAAACTTAAAGACCTCGGTCAAAAAGGAATGTACATTGACACCACCACCACGATGCAGTTGTTTGAATCTTTTGAACCCGGGAATACCCAGACCCGTTTGCAGGATTTTGAACGCAAATGTGAACTGGTAAAATTTTATTACGATCAGGGCATGGTGTTCGGCAGCGAACAGATAGGAGAGATAAGTCTTCCGCATGCTGCATTTGGCTTTATGCATGGACGTGAACTCTACCGTACACCGGGCGAAAGAATTCCTTTGTGGCATCTTGCTTTTCATGACGCCTGCCTGGTGATGTCGGCCTACCATAACCCCCGTACAGAAGAAAACAAAACCATGTACGACAAACGTCTTGAAGAAATGCTTTATGGATGTGCAGTAACCACTTCACCGGGTGCATGGGCAAGCACGGATTCCAATGCTTATAATTTTGCCCGGGCTTTTGAATCTATGAAAAATTCAATGCATGTAGACCGGTGGCATGAACAAATTGCCATGGACGAAATGGTGTCTCATCGCTTTCTTACCGATGATTTTCTGGTGGAAGAAACAGAATTTTCTTCAGGCCGTAAAATCATCTGTAATTTTGGAGATACTCCCCGGGTGATCGATGGGAAGAAAATCAATGCTTACGATTATCTTATTGTGTCATGAAGTTTCCCGGGCAACAGTCCGTGGGGTAAAAGCCATGACGGGCAATTCTGGTGCAGAAAAGATTTGTTTAAGGTTTGGAAAAAATAAAAAGTATGCAGATGAAAATAGTTAAGTGGGCTTTGATATCCGGAATGATGATTATGATGGGTTCCTGTGCAAATAAAAAAGAAAACAAAGTGTATCCGGCAGTGCATGGATTGATTCAGCGTGTGGCTCCTTCCATGGCAAAGCATGTGATTGTCGATTCTATTCCACCCGAAAATGGGAAAGATGTTTTTGAAATTTACCGGCAAGGAAAGAAGATTGTTTTTGCCGGATCTTCGCCGGTGGCTGCAGCTTCTGCGTTCAACTGGTACCTGAAATATTTTTGTCATTGTCATGCAGGACGGGCAGGGCACAATTTGCAACTACCTGAAAAATTGCCGGAAGTAAAAGAAAAAATCCGGAAGGTCTCTCCTTACCGTTACCGTTACTGGCTCAACTATTGTACTTTCAATTATACCATGTCATTCTGGACGTGGGAAGAATGGGAAAAAGAACTTGACTGGATGGCCATGAATGGCATCAACCTGGCACTGGTAATTATCGGAACCGAGAAAACATGGCAGAAGACATTGCAGCACTTCAATTTTTCTGAAAAGGAAATACTGGATTTTATTCCGGGTCCTGCTTACCAGGCATGGTGGTTGATGGAAAATCTTGAAGGATGGGGCGGACCTGTGTCGCAGGCTTTTATTGAACGGCAGGCAGCACTTGCTTCGAAGATTCTTGAACGCATGCGTGAATATGGCATGCAACCTTTGTTTCAGGGATTTTATGGCATGGTGCCTTATGCCCTGAAAGAGAAATACCCGGCCCATCGCATTCTTGATGCCGGTGAATGGTGCGCCTATCGCCGTCCTGCTTTTCTGATGCCCGATGATTCTTTATTTGATGAAATGGCAAAGGTGTTTTACGAGGAGCAAAGGAAACTGTACGGAGAAGCCAGCTTTTTTGGCGGTGATCCTTTTCATGAAGGAGGAAGGGCTGAGGCTGTTGACCTGACCCTTTGTGGAAAACGCATTCAGCAGGCCATGCAACAATCCCATCCCGGATCTACATGGGTTCTTCAGGGATGGCTGGGTAATCCTTCTCCCAAATTGCTGGCAGGCCTTGATCCTGAAAAAACCCTTGTGCTCGATCTTTTTGGGGAAACCCTTGCAGATTGGAATAAGTATCAGCCTTCATGGAAACTCAGTGAAGGATACCACGGCATGCGGTGGATATGGTGTACCGTAACCAATTTCGGAGGAAGAAACGGTCTGCACGGGAAAATTGATTCCACTACCTTGATGTTAAGGGAAGCACGCAACAGCACGTATGGCAAGCGTCTTGAAGGGATAGGCATCATGCCCGAAGGATCGCATGTAAATCCTTTTATGTTTGACTATCTGGCCGAACTGGCATGGCATGATGATTTGCCTGTGCCTGAAAAATGGGCTGAACAATACAGCGTTTTCCGTTATGGAAAAGACCTCCGTGAAGCCCGCCAGGCATGGCACATCCTTTCACGTACGGTATACAACATTCCCATGCAGTACGATGAACCTCAGAATGTCCTTTGTGCCAAACCTTCCCTCCATGTAATCAATGCTGCTCCATGGGGAAATTTCAGAATACACTATTCTCAGCAACAACTTATCAGGGCTGTGGATCTTTTGTTACACTGCAGCCGTGAGCTTGAAAAAAATGATGCCTATCAATATGATGTGGTGGATTTCACAAGACAGGTGTTGCTTGGCGAACTGGAAAAAACTTATGATGACCTTGTGGCGGCTGTCCGGAACAAAAACATTGAAAAGTTTCAAGCGGCTGCTGACAGGTTCATGGCCCTGGCTGAAACAGAAGAAAAACTTTTATCCACCCGGCCTGAATTTTTACTGGGACGGTGGCTGGAAGCAGCACGTAAATTAGGTTCCACTGAAGAGGAAAAAAATTTATTTGAGCAAAATGCGCGGATGCTGATTACTACCTGGGGATATGGCAAGCAACATACGGTACTGCATGATTATGCCCACCGTGAATGGGCAGGGTTGATAGGCAGTTATTATTTGCCCCGGTGGAAAATATTTTTTTCCGATCAGCTCCTTCTGCTGAAAGGGAAAAAACCACATCCCTTCGATTACGATGCTTTTGAGGAAACATGGACACGACAGCAGGATTCGTTTCCTGTAACACCTTCAGGCGATGGCATCAGCATGGCACGTGAAATAATTTCTTCATTAAAATAAAAATTTATTTTTATGAGAATGAAAATAATTTTGTTGTTTCTGCTGTTTGCTGTAGCCGGCAGTAATGCCCAGCAAAGA
>Ga0272448_1008636_pt1 | contig 10558 bp, 11 predicted proteins | sample YNPCB0191_FD_202220 | JGI IMG/M metagenome (GOLD analysis project Ga0272448, IMG submission 202220) | Hot spring sediment microbial communities from Yellowstone National Park, WY, United States - YNP-CB-019-1 | ecosystem: Environmental > Aquatic > Thermal springs > Hot (42-90C) > Sediment... | reverse complement strand
TCTGTGCGATTTGATAATAGTTACCAATGAAGTCGGCATGGGCATTATCCCCGACAACGAGATGAGCAGATTTTTCCGTGACACAGCAGGATCCGTGAACCAGCGAGTTGCCGCGGCTGCCGATACGGTTATTTTAGCGATAAGTGGAATTCCATTGACCATAAAGGAAGGAAAGTAACGATGAAACTAGATGCCGCATTGTCATCGATCAAGAATGTAAACTCCGAGATGGAGCCGGCGATCAGAGCGAGACTGGATAATCTGACCAAGCCACCGGGAAGCCTGGGATATATGGAAGATTTGGCTGCCAGATACTGCTTGATTACCGATACTGTCGATCCATCGTTCGGCAGGAAACGGATATACACATTTGCGGGAGATCATGGAGTAGCGGCAGAAGGTGTATCGGCATTCCCCAAGGAAGTCACCCCTCAAATGGTCATGAATATGCTCGCCGGAGGAGCGGCTGTGAACGTCCTGTCAAGACACGTCGGGGCTGACGTCCACGTTGTCGATATGGGCGTCGATGATCCGCTCGAAGGGGCACAGGGGCTTGTTCGGCGTAAGATTCGTTCCGGCACGGCAAACATAGCGCAAAGTCCGGCGATGACGCGCGAAGAAGCGATTGCGGCCATCGAAGCCGGAATCCAGTTAGCCGTGGATGCAAAAGCTGATGGAGTGACCCTTCTCGGCACGGGAGAAATGGGAATTGCCAACACAACCCCTTCGTCCGCCCTGTTCTCCGTGCTTCTCCCTAGTGATGTAGAATCTCTGACAGGCAGAGGAACCGGCATCACCGATTCGGGACTCCAACGGAAGATAGACGTGATCAAACGAGCAATCGATACCAATCAGGCTTTGTGCACCGATGGGCTCGGCACTCTGGCGGCATTGGGAGGACTTGAGATCGCAGGAATATGCGGGTTGTGTATCGGCGCGGCAGCTTGCCGTATCCCTGTGGTAGTTGATGGATTCATCTCTTCGGCAGGAGCGCTCGCAGCTTGCAGGATTTGCGAGCCGGTGAAAGACTACCTGTTCTTCAGCCATTGCTCCGACGAAGCTGGGCACAAGGTCTTCATGGAACAGTTTGGAGTGCGTCCCATCTTAAACCTCAGCATGAGACTTGGAGAAGGAACCGGAGCGGCGCTGGCAATGTCGATTGTCGAAGCCTCAGTTAAAATCTACAACGAAATGGCAACATTCGGGAGTGCTGGAGTAACCGGAGAAAAGACAGAAGGCTGATTATGTCGAAGCTCAAGGAAACAATCGGTGGGTTTGTCACAGCAGTTCGCACTCTTTCCATGCTTCCGATAGTTGGACAGGATGCCGAGAGCATGGCTTCGTCCATTCCCTGGTTTCCGGTAGTCGGTGCTATACTCGGTTTGCTCGTGTATGCATTGGGATTCGCGATATCATACGTCGCAAAAGGTGTTTGGCCGGAATGCGCCGGATTTGCGGCTGTGCTGGCCGGAGCATACCTGACCAGAGGATTTCATCTGGACGGATTATCCGACTGGGCCGATGGATACGGCAGCATTAGCGACAGGCAGAAGATTCTGGATATCATGAAAGATTCAAGAGTCGGGGTATTCGGGGTTCTGGCCCTGATACTCATACTCCTAGGAAAGTGGATAGCCATCACTCGATTGTTCAGATACGATGCCGGGATATGGATAGTTCCGGCATATATTATTTCCCGCTCATCGATCACCGACCTCATAGTTCGTCTGCCGTATGCACGGCCGGGCGGAGGCACGGCATCCTCGGTCGTTACGGACAGCAAACCGATACACAGGTACGCCGCATTAAGCCTGGGAGTCATTATCACAGCAGCGCTTTTCGGTCCGATAGGATTGATCCTGTTCGCTGTAGGATTGATGGTAACATTGATTTTCGGCCGTTCCTGCATGCGCAGACTCGGTGGAGTAACAGGTGATCTTCTTGGTGCAAATACTGAACTAGTAGAAACGCTGATGCTTTTCATCGCTGCGGAACTCGCCAACGGTTCCCTGGGTATGAATGATTGGCATCAGTTTCTTAAATAACGGGAGCAAAGCATGAACAATATCGAAGCATCCAGCGACCTTTTCAATCAAGGGTATAGTTGTGCACAGGCAATTTGCGCCGCATTTGGCCCGCGTTATGGGATCGATCGTGATACATGCCTTAGGCTTTCATCTGCGCTTGGCGGTGGAGTCGGACGGCAGGGAGATACGTGTGGGGCGGTTGTCGGCGCTCTCATCATTCTAGGTCTCGACTGCGGAGCTATCGTCGTCGAAGACCCGGCAGCCAAAGCACAGGCCTACGCTCGAGCAAGTGAGTTCATCTCCAGGTTTAATGAACTCCACAAGACCGTTACCTGCCGAGAGTTGATGGGAGTCGACATTTCCACACCGGAAGGGATGAAGCGAGCAGGAGAGCTGGGACTATCCAAAACCATTTGCCCTGTACTGGTCAAAGACGCCGCATCGATTCTCCAATCGATGATAGATAAGGGTTAATCGACATCTCTTGCCGGTTTCACTGCACTTGCACTTACGATCAGACATCTTGATCCTCCCAGAAATTCTCGATCTCTATAGATATCGGTGTGGGCAATGCCAGTCCGGCCGCCACCTGCATGGATTTGAATACACCTGCCGGAACTACACATCCCGTACAACAGCGGTTAGTCTTGTCTCCAGCCTTCTCAAAGATCGTTCCCGATTGCCCTGCCCCTAATTCTTCATATGCATCGAGCACCGGAAAGTTCTCGGCAAACTTCGTTATATTCGGACAAGTACTTTCGATGTTTAAGGTTACGCTCTGCATGTCCTCAGATTCCGCAATCACCCGAGTGGTAAAGCCACAAACGCCTGCATGTATAACAGCTTTTACCATGTCAGACCATCTCTTCTATGTCGCTGCAGGAGCACCCAGAGCAGCAACTGCCGGCGGAATCCTGCTCTATGTCTGCTTTATCGTCCGCATATTTATCCATGTTCTCTATGCCTGCCTGACGCACAATCCTTGCGATCTTGACTGCATTCCTGATATCGATATCCGACGCGCCTGCCTTGCGGGCTGCTTCCAGGTGATAATCCAGGCATGGCTGGCAATGCACCCCTACCGACACTCCAATCGCAATCAACTCTCTTGTTACTGGATCAATCATCTGCGACTCTCCTCATTTGCTGTACAGCATGCCTCGATCTGAACATTGGGCATGCTTGTGAAATAGCGCTTTCTAAAGAACAACGCCACATTTACCAGGCCGATCAATACCGGCACTTCTACTAACGGGCCGATGGCTGCCGCAAATGCAGCCCCCGAATTGATACCGAAAACCGCCACTGCCACGGCAATCGCCAGTTCAAAGTTATTACTAGCCGCAGTGAATGAAAGAGTAGCGGATTTACCGTAGTCTGCACCGACTTTGCGCCCCATGTAAAACGACACCAAAAACATAATTACAAAGTAGATCAGCATCGGTATTGCAATTCGTACCACGTCGAATGGCAGGCGAACTATATATGCCCCTTTGAGTGAAAACATCACGATGATCGTGAAAAGAAGCGCTACCAGCGTGATGGGACTTATCCTGGGAATGAATTCTCTTTCATACCATGACCGGCCTTTCAATCTGACCAGGCCGAAACGGGTCAACATCCCCCCCATAAACGGTATTCCCAGGTAGATGAATACACTCTTTGCTATTTCAAGGATCGTCACATGTATCGATATACCCTTCAGGCCAAATACTGGAGGGAGAACAGTGATGAAGATGTATGCGTATACCGAATAGAAGAGCACCTGAAAGATCGAATTGAACGCCACCAATCCGGCTGCGTATTCCCTGTCGCCGTCCGCCAAATCGTTCCATACTATCACCATCGCAATACAGCGAGCCAACCCGATCATGATCAGTCCGACCATATACTCAGGATATCCACGAAGAAAAGTAATCGCCAGCAGGAACATGAGTATCGGGCCGATAACCCAGTTCTGCACAAGGGACAGCCCAAGTATTTTGAAGTTCCTGAACGCTTCTCCCAGTTCCTCGTACTTTACCTTGGCCAGCGAAGGGAACATCATCAGGATAAGACCGACAGCAATCGGGATGTTGGTTGTGCCGACCTGAAACTTGTTGATGAATCCAACACTCCCGGGAACAAAGTACCCCACCCCTACTCCCACCGCCATGGCGAGAAATATCCACAAAGTCAGATACCTGTCAAGAAACGAGAGCCGCTTTGACAAGGAACTACTCATCCTCGTGCTCCTCTGCTGAAAAGCGATTCACAAGTTCCTGAACCCTGTCTCTGATCTCGTCGCGTATCTCTCTCACTCTTTCTACAGGCTTTCCTTTCGGATCTTCGAGTCCCCAATCCTCGCTCGGCACCATCACCGCCGGGCAAGTCGCTCCGTCGGGGATGTCATCCGGGTTCACTCCGCAGCCCATTGTGACCACCAGATCGGCCGAATCGACCATTTCCGGCGTCATCAGTTTCGGGAAATGGGCGCTCATGTCATAGCCTATCTCTTCCATTGCCTCAACTGCTTGCGGATTCAACTCACCGCCGGGAGCAGTACCTGCGGACTCAGCCTCGATTACCCCTGCGCCAAGCCTTTTTGCAAATGCTTCGGCCATCTGACTCCTGCCTGAGTTGTGGATACACACGAATATTACTTTCTTCATCTCAATCTTCTTCCTTTCGCAGCGTACAGACTTGTTCTCTATCCGACGGAGCTGCGTCCAAATCTTTGAGCACTTCTCTCAAGAAACTGATCGCTTCCCCGTCCAAAACCTCTCGATTCAGCGAATAATGAATCCATTGCATTTCTCGTCTCGGACGAATTATCCCAGCGTTCTTCAAAGCCGCAAGATGGTGAGAAACAGCGGATTGAGTCATCCCCAATTCTTCCATGACCTTGCACACGCACATCTCACCATTTAGAGCGAGCATACGAACTACTTGGATACGAACCGGATCTCCCAGCGCCTTGAATACGACATCTATGTCTGCCATATCGGCCTCCTGCATCAGTATAACAGCATATGTTGATATACTGATGATACCATTTCACGTCTTGGTATGTCAACCGATTAATCTACCGATCACCAAATCGGGTGGTGAAGGCTTTGCCGGCCACCTGGGAGGGGAAGATTCCACCGATCCCTCAAAGAGACGAAGACATAACCCAATGATGCAGATGAATGGTTGTTTCAAGGATGAATTCTAGTTTGTACCGGTAGGCGCATATCCGTTAATCTCACGCAAGATTTCCGGACAAAGTTTTTCTTTGAGGGCGGCAGAGTTTTCCCCTCCCTGTTCTGTTCGAAAATCTGTACTTACTGGGACATAAACACGTACACCAAGAAGCTATGGGTATGAGCGAACGGAAAACTATATAGTCTCCTTCTCAATACTGTACCGCTTGTCAAGGCTATCACCATTTGTCTATAATGAAGGCTGAAATCCGGGGAGGCTTGACAATGGCATATCAAAATGCGGTGTTCTATTCTTTCAGCGGCACAGGCAATACTTTGCGCGCATCGAAATGGGCGTCGGAAAAAGCTATTCAGGCGGGAATCGATACGAAAACCGTCAACCTAATGCAAGCCAAGCCCGATATCGAGATAGGCGAAGGAGAGAATAATCTTGTCGGCGTCCTAACCCCGGCACACGGTTTCACCGCACCCTGGGCTGTGCTCCTCTTTGCTCTCAGACTCCCCAGGCGCAAGGGAACACATGCGTTCGTTGTATCTACAAGAGCCGGAATGAAGATCGGCAAACTTTTTGTTCCGGGCATGGAAGGGACGGCAGCCTACATCATTGCCCTGATCATGGCGCTCAAAGGCTATCGAATACGGGGCATACTCGGTCTCGACATGCCGACCAACTGGACTGCTCTCCACCCGGGAATGAGCGAAGGGAGTGCCCGCGCGATAATAGAGCGTGCCAAGCCTCGAATGGATGATTTCACGGAAACCATCTTGACATCGAATAGGTGGTTTCGATTCGGCGGATTCGTTTGTCTGGCACTCGGCATCCTTTTGCTCCAGGCCTCCATCGGGTATCTAATCTATGCTCGGATTCCACTTGCGAAAACGTTTTACCCTAACTACCGATGTAACGGCTGCGGCATCTGCGCCGACTCGTGCCCATGCCATGCCATCACCATGTGGGGAAAGAAGAGTCCAAAACCATTTTGGACATATAAATGTGAAAGTTGCATGAGGTGTATGAACTTCTGCCCGATATCCGCTGTCGAGGCGGCTCAGTCCTGGACTGTCCTTGCGTTCTACATCGGGCATATTCCCATCGGCATACACCTACTGTCTCGTGTACTGAACCAGGGACTCAATCTGCGATTAAACGCGGCTTCCATACCTATGCATCTAGGGAATTACGGGTGGTTTCTCACTTCCGTATTTGCTCTGTACATCGTGCTCGTCATCCTTGCACGAATCCCTATAATCAACAGGGCACTTCAATTTCTCACCCTCACGACCATCTATCGCCGGTACCATGAGCCTGATACCAAATTGTCGGATTTTCGATGAGCGTCGATTCGAAAATGCCGGCCTTCGCGATCCCCAATGTTCGCTGAATTTCGAGCGCTTAAAATCTAGTGAATAATTTCTGCGGGGTGTAACGACCTTATATCAAAACCGTTATAGGAGGAAGTGAACATTGACGACTATGGATTCCGCTCTTCTTCAACGTTACGCCCGCAAAGGCGATGCGGACGCTTTCGCAGAGTTGGTACGAAGGTACGCATATTTGGTATACGGCACCTGCCTGCGTACCACGGGAAACCCTCAGGATGCCGAAGATGCCGCGCAAGAATGCTTTCTCGAACTGGCAAAGAAAGCCGGTAATATCAATTCGTCGCTCCCCGGATGGATTCATCGAGTCGCACGTGGCAAGTCGATAGATTTAATTCGAAACGATGTCAGGCGCAAAGTTCGAGAGGACAAGGTTTCTCTTCAAACAGCATGTAGTCACGAACCGACTTGGGCGGAGATCGTCCCTTACGTCGATGAAGCACTCAACGCACTCCCCGAGCCGCTCAAATCCATCGTGCTCCTTCATTATTTCGATGGATTGACTCAGGCAGAGGTCGCCGATAGATTGGGCGTGAGTCAGCCATCGGTATCACGGACACTTGAAAAGTCGATTTCCCTGCTTCGAAACCACCTCGAAAAAGCAGGAATCGTGCTCTCGATCGCTGCATTGACGCTCCTTGTTTCCTCTCACCAGGCATCGGCGGCACCGGAAACGCTCGTCGCTTCGGGAATGAAAATCGGATTGAGCGGCATAGGTCGGGCATCCACCGGAATACGTCTGCTGGCAGCATCGACAAAGGGCGCGCTTATCACAAAAGTTATCACAGGCACGCTGGCGGTGATTGCCGTCACAGGCTTCTCGTTATTTGCATTTCGCAAGACGGCACAAATACCCCATTCGCAAATCGGAGCAACCAAGGCTGTGCAACAGAATGTACAGCAGTCCAATCAGGTCGAAGAGATCGCACGGAATCTGGCCATTGTAGCGTATAACGATGATATGACAGCATTCCAACATGAGCTCACTAGACACGGGATATCAAAATGCAAAGACAAGAGTTTCTTTCAACGAATATCATCCCGCGCTCGTAAGCATGGTGCAATAAGAAGCGTTAAATTGGAAGTTGTCGACCGTATTATTCCCTGCCCTAGCGGAAAGGGTATGTCCGCAGGCCCTTATCCCGGGTTTGCGACCTGCAGAATCACCTGCGAACATGGATTCTATAGAATCGGTACTTATGTGGAGAATGGAACGCTGAAGGCATTTGAATACAACTTCGATGATATAGGACTAGGAGGCGGTAGATTTGGACCGTTGAAACATGCACAAACAATCTCAAGTCCGCCGAGGCATTTCCTTTCCAAGCTGCAACTTCTTAACTTGATATGCTTCTATTAGTAAGCGGTGTGGCAATCATCGAACTGCACCTACTGACCGGGGGTTGAGTGGCGCTCAATCCCCATCTAACATGTGTCACCTCTCTGGGGTTTTACTGGGCACATTCGGATTCCAAAAATGGCATAGATCCAATGATCCTCATTCTTACGCATGGCTGGCACAGCATACCACTCTTGGAAGGATGAACGTTTCTTGTCTTTGGATGTGCTTTGGTAGTTTCGGCTATTTCAGTCCTAAGGACGGCAGAGGTTAGCCGGGGGCAAGCGAAGCGCAGCCCCCGGTAGAAAGATACCACACACCTATAAAGCCCTGAAAGGGCGACACACGGAAAAACAAACATAGCCTTCTTTTCCGGCGCGGACAAATCCACTCCTTCCCGTCACTGGACTACTAGACATTCGTGGTACCCCTAAAATATCTTCTTTCCAGGCTGCAACCTTTTGGCTTCATGCGTTTCTATATAGCAAGTAATATAGAAAACGTGGAGGTGGATGGCTGTGGAAACTCGCAGATTGGAAAGGTTTTCTCTCATTGGCATGGTGGTCGCAGTACTGGTGCTCATTTCGGTTGCATACATGTCACCAACAATTGTATCGGAGTTCCGATATATGCAAGGGCGTTGGATCATGAAAGCAATGAAAGAGAAACGAACAACGATTCTGCGGGAATTACCTGACAACGACGTGCGGGTAGATTACGATGCTGGAAACGCATCTCTCGACGTGCTTCGAGAAGGTCTGAAGAAGTTTCCAAACAGCCCTCGTCTGCTCCTGAGATATGGCTGCTATTGCGACGACCCTTCCGGAGAAGCCGCTTTACAGAAAGCCGCCGAAATCGACACAGAAAATGCTGCTCCAATGTATGTTCTTGCAGCAAAAGCAATACGAGTCAAAGACTACGACAAAGCGACGGCATTGCTTACCAAAGGAGCTTGCAGAACGCGCTTAGACTACTATCCTATTCCTGAAGATTTACTGCACCTGGACACGTATTTTGAGCGAAGGATGTTTCCTTACAATTATCTTCCAGGCTCCAGTAGCTTGCATGCACTCAGGGTAATGACCGATTACGCAAAGTCTCTTGCATCACAAGGGCGAACCTCCGAAGCAGTAAGAATATGTGAAGCATTGCAGTCTATGGGCACGCAGGGATTAAGAATGCAACCTTGCTCCTTGTACATGGCGAGTGATTTCTCCAATATGTATACCATCGGTGTTGACAGCGAGGGAAGACTGCATTCGAATAATCCCGAATGGCGACAAAAATGGGATGAGTCCATATACCTCTTATCGGCTCTAGGATATGCCCAAGATCTTCAGAATGCGCGAGCAGGAATTTCCGCTGTCATTACTGCTGTCTGGATACTTCTGCTGGCGGTTTGCTCCTTTGGAGTCCTGGCTTCCAATCTGCTTCGATTCCATTTCACCCGAAGAAGCAAGAGAAAACCCGCATCTACTTTCCATGATCAGGCTACTTGTGAGGTATTTTCCACTCGGGGGCTGGCCAGATTATACGGATGGACCATCCTTCTGCCTTGCGTACTACAAGCCATTGTGATCGCATACACATGGAATCAAACGGCCAGCAGCCCTCACTGGATCACCGGCATAGTGACAACCGGCGTGATTCTGCTTCCCACGCCCACAATCGTTCTCATATGGGCTTGGAAGGGATATGCCAGGGCGTTCGAGAAATCATCTAGACGAAAACTTCCCAAAACCTGGAAGAGCGGACTCGATGAAGACAAGCGGGAGTTGCATCGCCGCTTGTCCGGGGTTCTCGGAGGAGGTTTGACTCTCCTGTCCGCATGTCTCCTCTTCTCATCCCTGTTGATCACACACCGCGCCCCATGGAATTATGCAGCCATCTTCCCTGACGTGACTCAGGAAGACAGGATTGTTCAGGATATCGTGCAGCATAAGTTTTACGTACCTCCTTCGCGCATCAAGGCAGCGGATCATTAATAATTCGCAGTCTATGTATAAACAATTGGACAGCCACACATTGTATTTACATTGGATAATTCATCGGCAGACGTGGTTTCGCCCATTCAGGGCTTGATGGGCTGCTGTACCTACCGACCGGGGGTTGCGCCTTGCTTAACCCCCGGCTAACATATGTTATGTAAATAGTATCGGGACTGATCCCATCTTTGTGGGAGCACGAGGAGGTACTCCTCTTCGATATGCAACCGTTTGCTTAGGTTTAAGCAGATGGTGCAATCAGATTGTAGGGGCGATGCCTCCGCGCTCGCCCGGATACCGCGTATTTGTCTGTTCAAACAGTATTAAGACTGATTCCATAGTTGCTTGAGGTCGCAGAATCCCTTTCGAAGATGTACCAATAAAGCGGGAGCACGCGGAGATGCTCCACTACTTGTCTACCGATAGATTATCTTGTCACCGTGCACTAATACTCGACCAATTGAAGTTTGATGGGTGTCATTCTGAGACTTCGCCGAAAGACCATGCTGTATACTACGAGATCCTTCGCGTTGCTCAGCTTCCTATAATGTTGTAGGTTCTTCCTGGTAAACTAGATTCTGAAAAAAACAGTAACCAAGGAGAACCTACATTGAACAGTATGCACAGGATTACAAAGAATCG
>Ga0272448_1008634_pt1 | contig 10559 bp, 6 predicted proteins | sample YNPCB0191_FD_202220 | JGI IMG/M metagenome (GOLD analysis project Ga0272448, IMG submission 202220) | Hot spring sediment microbial communities from Yellowstone National Park, WY, United States - YNP-CB-019-1 | ecosystem: Environmental > Aquatic > Thermal springs > Hot (42-90C) > Sediment... | reverse complement strand
CCCACACAGATACTCGCACGAAGCGGGGCCGTGCTGAGCGGCGGGCACCCGCCCGGCTCGCCTGTCCCCTGCGCACAAAGGATCGGATACTGCTTGCCCGTCGTGGGACTGACGGGGCCCCAGACGAAGTTCGTCATCGCGAAGTCGGTATCGTTGGCCAGCTCCATGAACACGTTGGCCGCCTGAGTCTTGGAGGCCACGGTCTGGCCCCAGAACGTGTAATCGAGTTGCAGCGGGTGCTCGTCGGTGCCGACGGCGTAGAAGACCTGGCTGCCCCACTTCCTCTGAATGTCCGGCGTCAGGTCTTTCACGTTGATGCCCACCTTTGTATCGGCCTGGTTGGGGAACCTGATGGAGAAAGGACTCGAAACGACGCCGTTGACGGGAACCGGGTCATACGGCCATCCGTCTTCCAGCCACGCCTCCGAGCAACCGCCTGCATCCAGAGGCGTGTAGATCGGATCCCACGTGGCGCGCAGGCGCGCGATGCTCCACGTACCGGCAGCGCACGGATACGGAGGATACGGCGACGCATTGCAATAGCGGTCGAAATCGTCGCAGTAGATAGCATCGGGATAGTTGGTGTAACACCACGAATAACCCTGTGCCATGACGTTGGCCGAGAGAGCCGCCACGCACAGCCCCGCAACAAGCAATACGCGTGCGTTCATTGCAACCGCTCCTCCGTTTAAGTGACTTGCGCGGGCATGCACCATTGGCATGCCCACCCTGGACCGGAAACCACCTCCAAGATAATTCATACCTTCCCGGAAAAGCGATGTCAACGGAAAAATCGCCTCGCTGTCAACATTTTTTACGTCGTCCGCGCAGCCCGAGGACCGCACATCTCGCCCGGCGCCGCGCGCGGGCACTCGCGATAATTACGCAACGGCTTGCGATTACGCTGTTATCGCCACCGGCTAACCCAAACCGCCCTGGCACTGCACGGCTTGTGGCAGCCAAGCAATCGATCGATAACCTCACCGAAGAGGCCATTTCCGCGCCAACCGTATCGACCACAATCGGTCAACCGAAAGGCGGAACTTGGGATGCACTCCCTTTTGTGAGGAGCTGGATTGCATTCTTATTACTTTTGCTTCCTAGTGACTTCGTTCGGGCGGTTCGCCGTATGACGCGATTGTCGGCACGACGAGACCTGCATGGGCTGGTCACAGGTATTTTCGAGTGCAGCGAGGGCATCGCGATCGAAGTCGGCACGAGCCTTCCAAGTGGGAAGGGGCGAGGTGCAAGCCCCGCGGCTGCGGTAGGGAAACCTCAGGCATGCGGAGGCGACGCCTGATGGAGCCGCGCTCGGGCCGTGCGCCGCAGCGCGAAGCGCTCCGCCTCGAAGTAGTGCTGCACCAGGCGCTGCCATGAGAGCAGCTCCGAGAGGCTTTCGACGCGGTTGCGCATCTGGATCCGCTGGCGGCGGTTGAGGCGGCAGAACCGGAACAGCGTGTTCGCGAGCTGCTCCACAACCTTATCGAAGGACGTGTAGCGCCGATGCAGCACATAGAGGCCGCAATCGTCGTGGTCGCTGACATTGGCCTGGATGAACGACCCGAATCCGCTGAGATCCGACGTGACCGACGGGATGCCGAGCGCCGTGCATTCGGCGGGAGTATAGCCCCATGGCTCATAATAGGACGGAAACACGCCCAGGTGGCAACCGCGGACAAACTGGTCGTAGTCCATGCGGAACAGGGGACTGGCGGGCGTGATGAAGTCCGGGTGATACACGATCTTGACGCGGTCCTCCGGGCTGTTGAACAAGCCGAGGCGTCGGATGTGGCAGATTACGGGGTCGAATGCGTCGTCCTGAAGGTTGTGCGTCACGACGATCGGAAGGCGCGTCCGGCGGCAGGACTGCATGATACGTTTGAGTTGAACGATATCGTCCGGCAGCAGGAGCTCCTCGCGTTCGGGCAGGCGGCCGGTGGACGTGATGGAGCGCAGGCGGCGACCCATGTCCTGCGTGAGCTGGTCGCAGTGCCGCTGGAGTTCCTCGAAGGCGAATCGCGAGTTCAGCACGTCTCCGTTCAGGCCGTGCGTCGCCGCTCTGGTGACGAGGAACGCCACGACAGTGGTCCCGCTCTGTGCCGCCTGGAGACGCTGATTCAGCCGGCCGAGCGCCTCCAGATAGACATCCATGCCCTTGTTGCGGTACTCGTAGCGGCCCGCGAGGAAGAGATAGACGGTGTGATCCAGATCGAACGCGTAGGAGCCGAAGAAGTGGCCCCTCACAAAGTCGTGCAGTTGCTCCTTGTAGTGGCGATGCAGGTTCTGGAACTCGTGCAGGGCCTCGAACCGCTGGACGCGCAGGCCGTTCGGCGTGATGAGGTCCGGCTTGCGGGCGAGCAGCTTCGTCGCCTCCGACGCCGTCACGTCGGACACGGTGGTAAACATGTCGGCCGCCGCCGCGGAGGCCCGCTCGATGCAGTACAAATGGTAGATGCCGCGCCGCCCGGACTCCGCGTCCGCGTTCATGTGTTCCAGCGCGTCGTAGAAGTCGTCGCGGTCCGCGCAATAGGCGCGTCCGATCACGGTGGCGTGCGTGGTAAAGACCGTGGCGATCGGCAGCCCGCGCTTCTTCATCATCGGAATCGCCAGGCCCGTCATCCATTCGTGGAAGTGCGCCACGATCGGCACCGACTCAGGAAGGTGCCGGCGATACGCCTCCAGCAGGCGCTCCACGAGCGCCGCGAAGAGCAGCACGTGCTCGCTCAGGGTATCTCCCGGCGGCAGGGCGATGTTGTGGTCCAGCCACAGGCGGTACTTGAGCGACATGATCTGGCCGTAATGGGCCGCGTAGTCGAGCAGGATGACGCGCGGATAGCCCGCCACGAGCCACCGGCCGTAATGGCACTTGATCCCCTCGGCGCGAAGCGAATCCAGCACTACGGCCGTTACCCCGTCCGGTTCCAGCCGCTCGAACTCCGCTTCCGTCCGCTGGCCGTCGTACGGACCGATGAGATGGTATCGCTCGCCCCACTCCGCGAGCATGTCGGGGGCCTTCGAGCGCACGACGGTGTAAATACCGCCGACCTGCGCACAGACTTCCCAGGCCACCTCGAACAGATGGGCCGATGCTTCCTCGTCTGCGGACAAGAACATGGCTCTACCGATCCTCGTACCGACGCGGGGCCGACGACGACCGCCCTCACCCGACCTTGACGACCGAATCCCTCCCACCAACGTGGGAACGAAAGCTTACGCCCCCGTCCCGGGATTGTCCAGCGCCGGCCGCGCGGGTCAGCGAAAGGCGGCGCGGTCGCCCGACCTGCCCGGCGCGCGGGTCGATCGCCGCGAGCGGGCACCGCCGTTCGGGGCCTCCTGCTGCGCGGTCGTACGCCGCGCGCCTTCTCCCACAGCCGAAAAACGCGCGAGGCGCCTACGGCTGCGGAGGCGGCGGAGCGACCTCCAGAGGCGGATACTGCCTCGCTGCCGCCAAGGCGATCCACTCCTCGGCCCCATACACCCCCGCCGCAACGAAGTGGAACGGCACAAAACCGATCTTCGCCGCCGGCGAGCCCGCCTTCAGGCGGAAGTCGCGCTTCGCGGCATCGACGAACATCGGGTCCGCCACAATCGAGCCGATGTCTTTTCCGGTCTTCTGCCAGTCGGCCAGGTCCATCCCCTGGAATGTCACGGGCTTACCGGAAGCGTCCCAGTACAGGTTATCCTTCAGCACGAACTTGTCGTCCTTCCAGTTGCCGGTATGAAGGGTCCCGCCGTCCCAACACACGATGTTGCGTTCAAAGGTGAACGAGATGTGCCCCTCCGCCCGGGTCCGCTGCAACTGACTCTCCGTGGCGAAGGCGAAGATGTTGTTGCGGACGACGTTCTCGCGGCCGTAGTGCTGATGGTAACCGCCGCTCTTCGTGTTGTAGACGAGGTTGTTCTCCAGCGTGATGTACGAGCTGCCCTCGTCGTTGTAGAGCCCCCAGCCGCCGTAGCTGTACGAGTAGATGTCGTGGGCCACGTTGTGGCTCACCGTCGTGCCCGGTGAGATGCCGAGCGTGTACACCGCGCCCATGTCGCTCAGCACGCCCCAGCCGAGGTGGTGGATGTGGTTCAGGTCGATGGTGTTCCGCTGCGCGAGGCTGGCGCCGTAGCCCCACGTCCAGCCCACGGAGACGCCCGTGTAGCGGAAGTCGCCGATGTCGTTGTGCGTGACGCGGTTGTCGGCGCTCTGGCCGATCCAGACGCCCACCGCCCCCGCAAAGATATGGCCGCCGGACTGGATGATGTTGTTGTCCACGACGATGCCGCCGGTTCGCTGCGGCCCGTCCGGGCGAATGACCATCTCGCCGATACGAACGCCGCCCGCGCCAAGGTCGTGGATATGGTTATGCACGATCCGGCAATCGCGGCAGCCCTCACGAAACCAGACGCCGTACGTGCCGACGTGGGCAATCTCACAGGTGTCGATGTCGATATGCCGCGCGCCATCGGCCAGGATCACGGCCGGTATGTTGCACGCGGCCTGCGGCCCGCCGTCGCCGGCCTTCGGCAGGACGTAGCCGCTGCAGCGAAATGAGAGACCGCGCAGCGTGATGTTCTCGACAAACCGCCCATTCGCGGGCTCGCCCCGGAAGCGGACGAACTCGTCTACCACGGGCGCGATCACCTCGGCCCGGGTCATGTCCTCGCCGGGCAGCGGGATGTAGCTCAGGGTGCCGTCCCGATCGAGATACCACTCCCCGGGAGCATCGAGGGCCTCCTTGACGTTCTCGACGTGATACCGCTGGGATCCGCCCCGTTTGAAGAACGGCCAGTGTGCCTTCCCCGTCAGGATGACAGTGTCCGTCTTCGGATCGAATGAAACGATGTGGTGCTGCGAGGTCTCCCACGAGTGGTACACGACGACCACGGCCTGGTGGAGGTCGGGCCAGGCCTTGATGTCGCCCGGGCGTGCCACGAACGCGCGAGCGGACAGGTCGGCCTCCTTGCCTGTCGCCGGGTCGATCCCGCGTTCAACCTTCCGCGCCATGTAGTGGTAGAACTTGTTCGGGCTCCGCGCCCGCACCGCCCGCCGCCCGTTCACAAAGAGCTGCTCAAAGTGCCACGTCCCTGCCTTGACCTCGGGAACCTGCGCCGTCCACACGCCCTTCTCGCCGGCTTGAAAGCCCCGAATCATTCGCCCGCCGTTGAAAACGGGCCGCGCCCCGTCGGCCGCCTCGTAGATCACCGGGCACATGTCGCTGCCGCCGTCCTGCGGCTCCAGGACCAGGGGGGCGGTCACGAAGTACGTCCCGCCGGCGATCCGCACCCATACGGGCTCCGTGAGCGGCCCCTTCGCCTTGAGCTTCCGAACGGCATCCCGCGCGCCGGTCAACGTCGCGAGCGGCCCATCCGTTTTTGCATCGTTCGGCCGCGACAGCGACCCCGACCACGCGTCGTTGCCATCGGGCGAAACGTATACCGTCCCGGCCCGGGCGACCGCGCCGAGCAGAATCGCCGAGGCGAAAGCGAACAATGCGATGACGGCGTTCCCATGGAAGTGCGGCATGTCGATCTCCTCTTTTAACTCCCGGTGCCGCGGATCGCGAGACTCGCGCCGCGCAGCGCTCAGTCGTCTTGCGGTTCCACCTCGTGCTCGAACTTCTCCAGCGGGCAGCCGGCGCACCGCGCCTTCGGCCGGCAATGGTCCTTGCCGACGGCCACGAGCAGCGCATGGTACTCGTTGTACAGCTTCGTGTCCGCCGGAAGGTTCGACTCGAACAGCTCCTTGATCTGCTCGTAGTCCGCATCGTCGTCGATCAGCCGATGCCGGCGGAGGATGCGATACGTGTACGCGTCCACGACGAACGTCGGCTTGTTGCCCGCGTACAGCAGGATCGAGTCCGCCGTTTCGCGCCCGACACCCGAGACGCTCAGCAGCTCCTCACGAAGCGTCTCCGTCCGCGTTGCAAACATGCGGTCCAGATCGCCGCCGTACCGCTCCCACAGCCACGCGACGAACGCCTTGAGCCGCTTCGTCTTGACGTTGAAGTAGCCCGCGGGCCGGATCAGCTCGGCCAGGTCGGCGGGGGCGATGTCCCGAAGCTTCGCCCAGTCGAGGCAACCTGCCCGCCGGAGGTTGGCGATCGCCCGCTCGACGTTCTTCCACGACGTGTTCTGCGTCAGGATCGCCCCGATGACGACTTCGGTCGGTGTTTCACCCGGCCACCAGTGCTGCGGCCCGAGCCGCTTGTGCATCGCATCAAAGAACTTCCTGAGCGTTTCACCCGTTCGAGTCCCCACAACGCCGCGCCTCGCGCATGCCGAAAACGAAACGAGGAGCGCCGAAGGGGGCGCACCGTGGTTGCCGACGTTCGCCGCCGGCGGCGGCTCATTCCTCATTCCGTGTTCGTCGTTCCTCCCGGCAGCCGCCCGGCGATCCGCGGCCCGGCGCGATTGAAACTGCCGGAGCAGCGTGGATAATCATGGACCGATGGCGTCTCGTCAATCGTCATGGAAGTTCGCGGAGATGCTCAGCCCTCAGGGACGAGGCTATTTCCACCGTACCCAGCGTCCGCTGCATTGCCTCGTATTCGTGCTGCCCTGGCTGATCGTCTTCGAAGCGGGCATGGTCTGGCGTCAGCGCGCCGAGCCCGGCCGGCTGCTGCCGTCGCTCGTCGCCTCGAAGGTCATCGAGCGCTTCGTGGAGCTTCTCGGCGCCAGCGGCATCTTCTTCCCCGGGCTTCTGCTGGTGGCGATCCTGCTCGGCTGGCACCTCGTCGCGCGGCACCCGTGGACGATCGACAAGCCGACCCTCGCCGGCATGCTCGGCGAGAGCGTGATCTGGGCCGTGCCGCTCTACGTCTTTAACTCCGTCCTTCAGCAGGCCCGCCAGGGCACGCTGGAGGCCCGATGGATCGACGACGTGATCCTCAGCATCGGCGCCGGCATCTACGAGGAACTCGTATTTCGCCTCATCGCGATCACCCTGCTGAGCCTCATCCTGATCGACGTGTTCTCACTGAACAAGAACGCGACGATCGTCTTCATCTTCTTCGCCTCCGCCGCCCTCTTCGCCGCGCACCATCACGAGCCGTTCGGCAGCGAGCCCTTCGACACCGTGAAGTTCCTCTTCCGCACCGGAGCGGGGCTGTACCTCACCGGCATCTTCGTCTTCCGCGGTTTCGGCATCGCCGCCGGCGCGCATGCGGTCTACGACATCCTCGTCGTCACGGTCGCCGCGATGCGGTCCGCCGGCCCGCCGGCGGGCTGAGTGCGCCCTCCGCCCCCCGCTACCCTCCCCGACGACGCCGGCCCCTGCAAAAAGGGCGAGTGCGGCCCTTGCCCCGTGTACGGAGGCGGGGTATTATCCGGCGGCGCGGTCCCCGAACCCGTCGTGGGCGGGAACGCTTCATGAATTGCGTTTAGAAAGGATAGCCCTTTGCCAGACAACTTTGCCGACCGACTCCTGGCCGCGGTTCGAGCCAAGCGGACGCCCGCATGCGTCGGAATCGACCCGGTCTACGCCCGCCTGCCCGCCGCCATCGCCGAGCAGCGCGACATGAACGACGAGATGGACGCGGAGGCCGCCCTGGATGCGACGCTTGAGTTCTGCCGGCAGATCATCCGCATCGTGGCCCCGTACGTGCCCGTCGTGAAGATCAACTCCGCCTACTTCGAGCGCTACTACTGGGAGGGCGTCGAAGGCTACTACGAACTCGTGCAGGAGGCCGCCGAGCGCGACCTTATCGTCATCGGTGACTGCAAGCGCGCGGACATCGGCCACTCCGCCGAGATGTACGCGCGGGCACACCTGGCCGACCCGGACTTCAGCAACCTCGACGACTTCGTGGGCCCGGACGCCGTGACCGTCAACCCCTACTTCGGCTTTGACGGCGTGAAGCCCTTCATCGACGTGGCCCGCGAGGAAGGCAAAGGCGTGTTCGTCCTCGTGCGGACGAGCAATGAGTCCGGCGCCGCCATCCAGGATCTCGTCGGTCCCGACGGGATGCGATTCTGCGAAGCCGTCGCCAAGCAGGTGGCCGAGTGGGCCCGCGGGGAGGGCCTTATGGGCACGGCCGGGTACAGTTGTGTCGGTGCGGTCGTCGGCGTCCGGGATCGCGAAACGGCAATCAAGCTTCGCGCCCTGCTGCCGCAGTCGATCTTCCTCGTGCCGGGCTACGGGGCCCAAGGCGCGGGGGCGGCGGACGTCGGCGCGTGCTTCCGGTCCGACGGCACCGGGGCGATCGTAACGGCATCCCGCTCGATCATCTACGCGTACGAAGACACGAAGTACCTCGAGATGTACGCATCCGAGTGGGAGAAGTGCGTCGAACATGCCTGCAAGGACTTCGTCGCCGAGCTGGCCAGGGTCGTCCCGGTGACGTAACGTTTGCCAGCCATGGGCCGTAAACGAAGGGGCGGCTGTGGAGCGCGGGCGCCCGTCACGCTTCAGGCGGCCCGCAGGTCCGCCGCCCTGTCCGCTGAAACATGCGCAGGGAGTCCGGCGCACCCCGGGCGCGCCTGCGGTCGGATTCCGTCACCCATTGAAATACAGATAGGCGATGAGGATTACGGTCAGCACGACGGCCGAGCCGGCAATGTCCCGCCAGTCGTAGCTGCGCCGTGATTCCGCCCGGTGTTCCGCCGTAATCGTACCGTAGGTGAGCCCCTCGATCTTCCTGTAGTCGGGTGCACGGCCCAGGCAGCTCACGGCGACCATCACGAGAGCGCTGACAAGGAAGATGACCACGCTGTAGTACTGGAAGTACATCCGGTTGACCGCCCACAGAAGAGAGCCTTCTGCATACCCCGCAAAGCCGTTCAGCTTGAGGGCCGGAGGAGTATCGACCACGAGCCGAAAGACCCCGAGGGCAAACCCGACGAGCAGCGCCGAAAGACACCCCGCCGCGTTCATCCGCTTGAAGAACACGCCGAGGAAGAACACGGCGAAGATCGGCGGGGCAAGGTAGCCCTGAACGCTCTGCAGATAGTAGTACAGGCCCTGCTGTCCCCGCACGACGGGGATCCAGATCAGGGCGATCAGGGTCATGGCCGTGGTGGCGATCCGTCCGGTCCACACGAGCTCCGGCTGGGAGGCGTTGGGGCGGATCTTGCCGTAGAAGTCGATCGTGAACAGGGTGGAAGAAGCATTGAAGGCCCCTGCCAGCGAGCTCATAAGTGCGGCCAGCAGACCGGCGACCACGATCCCGCGCACGCCGGGCGGAAGGACGGTCTGAACGATCAGCGGGAACGCCGCCTGCGCCTTCGCCTCGCTCAGCCGGCCGTTCTCGAAGAGCGCCTGCTGGAGAACCGGGACCTTGCCGCCGGCGGCCAGAGCAAAGCAGATCATGCCGGGGACGATGAAAAGGAACACGGGCAGGAGCTTCAGGATGCCCGCGAAGATCGCGCCGCGCCGTGCCTCGGTGGCGTTGGGCGCCCCCAGGGCACGCTGCACGATGTACTGATCGGTACACCAGTACCACAATCCGATGATCGGCGCACAGAACAGCATGCCCAGCCAGGGGAAGTTGCCGTTGAAGTACCAGGCCTGCCGGACGACCTGGCCGGCGGCGTTTCTCACCTCGACCGGCGACCAGGTCCCCTCGACGCCCGCGGGCACGAGCGGCTTCCAGAGATTGAACATCTCCGAGCCGCAGAGCGCACGCAGTTCGTGCCACCCGCCGACCGCCTTCAGCCCGAAGAGGGTCACAAGGGCCGATCCGAAGATGAAGATAAAGGTCTGGATCGCCTCGGTGTAGGCCACGGCCCGCATGCCGCCCAGGACGGTGTAGAGACCGGTCAGTGCCACCACCAGGAAGGAGCCGATCCAGAAGCTGTCCAACTCCGTTGCCCCGAGGTGGATCCGCAACCCGGGCATGAGCGTTCCGAAGACGATGCCCCCGGCATAGATACCGACGGCGATCTTGGTCAGGATGTAGGCGAACAGCGAGATGAGCGACAGCAGCCAGCGGGCCTTGGGCGAGAACCGCCGTTCGAGAAACTCCGGTGTGGTGAACACCTTCGACCGCGCGTAGAACGGGACGAAGACCCATCCCAGGACCAGCAGGCACCAGGCGTGCAACTCGTAATGAGCGAGGGCCACGCCGCTGGTCGCGCCGGCACCCGCCAGGCCGACCAGGTGTTCCGAGCCGATGTTCGAGGCGAAAATCGAGGCGCCGATCACGAACCAGCCGAGGTGCCGGCCGGCCAGGAAGTAATCGTCCGCCGTGTTTTTGCGGTGGAGGATGACCCACCACGCCACGCCCAGCAGGATGCCGAAGTACAGACCGATGACGATCCAGTCGATCACTGCCATGCCAATCACCTTCCGGCCGCGCCGCGACGGGACAGGTCAAACCACGAAGAGTAAAGCGGCCCGCGTACGTGTTTGCAAGGTGCCCGACCGCGCTTGGCCGGCGCGGACACTTCGCGGATAATGTCCGCTCCATGACGAAGATCGGCGACTATTATGCAGCCCGAAACGCGGTCGTCACCGGTGATGTCCGCATCGGGGCCGGGTCGAGCATCTGGTACAACGCCGTCGTTCGCGGCGACGTGGCCCCCATCCGCATCGGCGCCCGCGTGAACGTGCAGGACGGCGCGGTGATTCACGG
>Ga0272448_1008631_pt1 | contig 10562 bp, 5 predicted proteins | sample YNPCB0191_FD_202220 | JGI IMG/M metagenome (GOLD analysis project Ga0272448, IMG submission 202220) | Hot spring sediment microbial communities from Yellowstone National Park, WY, United States - YNP-CB-019-1 | ecosystem: Environmental > Aquatic > Thermal springs > Hot (42-90C) > Sediment... | reverse complement strand
GTGCTCGGATCCTCCGGGCCCGGCGGCATGCTCGGCAGAGCGTTGGGCTCGTTGGTCACGGAATCAATGGTCGAGTACCAGGCGGAGTGCCCGAGGATTAGCCGCAGGTCCGCAAGCTCGGCTCGCAGGGCGCTGTTGCCAACGCGGATGTTGTGATAGGTCAGCACGGTGTTCGCCGGGATGGTTGGGACCTCGGGGATCTGGTTCGGATCCGGGTAGGCGACGATGCACTCCGCGTCGTCCATCGGCGTCCCCTGGAACCACCAGTAGGGCGTGTGGCCCGGGGCTCGACGGACGGGTTGGAGATCGTTGTAAGCATACTTGTCGTCGTCCTGCTCGACCACGCGCGTCAGGTCGCGCGGCCGGGGGAAGAAGGCCGTCGTGTTGACACACACTGAATCTCGCGCCAGCAGGGCGACGCGGCTGCCGTACAGCATGTCCTCCCGCATCGTGTCGAGCACGCCAACCCGACTATCCGGGTGAGTGAGGCGCGCCCCGGCCGGGCCGGGGGTCAGCAGGTCGCCCTCGATGTAGATCGTGCCGCCGGAGACGATGGTCAGGTCAAACCGTCGATTCCGCCCGGCCTGCGCGTCGAACTCGGGGTCGAAGTACGTCTTCGGGGTTCCCCGGACTATGGGCATGATGCCATCCACTCGGACATTGCCCTCACAGTAGATCACGCCGTTGGGCGGGAACGGGAAGATCGCCCGCGGCCCGTCTACGCTGAGGCCCGTGCTGCGGCCGGCGGGACTGCACGGCGTCTCGCCCGTGACCGGATCCCGCGGCAGATAGCTGCCGATGATCGGGTTGCGGTCCGGGTCGACCCAGTAATAGGTCGCGTCCCCGGAGGTCTTCGCGTCGTCCCGGATGATCTCGACGTAGGGGCAGTAGCGATCCCCATGCAGGATAATCCGGACGCCGGGCGGGTTATAATACCGGCCGGTCTGGTCCCACCAGTCGGCGGGGCCGGTGGGCGGCACAAGGTCCGGCGATTGACCGGCCCGGATGTCGCCCGCGGGGGCGGCAAGGTGATGGTGCCCAACGGAGCGCATCCAGTTCATGCGGAGCAGGTCGAGGTCGTGCTTGTACTGAATGTCGTCCGCGTTGTCCACGTAGATGCCGCCGCCGTGCATCCAGCCCCAGCCGAACGCGCCCGTGTTGTAGTACCCGCCCTCGCTGGCGGGCTTCCAGACGCCCGAGTCCCGCGTCAGGGCCAGATAGCGGTTGGTCTGGAGGTCCGGCTGGACGGCGTCGATGAGAGGTGGCTGCACCCGCGGCACTGCGTAGTCGCCGTCCAGAAGCCGCTCGCTGTTGGGCACCGGGTTGCCATCGGGCCCGGTGTCCGGGCAGCCGCTGTATCTCAGAGTCCGCTCCTCGCCGACGGTCCGGTAGAGGTTCGTGATGCGGGTGACGCCGTTGACCAGCAGTTGGAATGTCTCCGTGAGCGGCACGAACGGGTCGCGCCGCAGCCGGCCCGCGATCTCGATCCGGTCGTCTCGCAGGATCCCCAGGTCCCGCCACGTCTCCCCGCCGGAGGCCGGTGCCGCGCTGTCGGAGTTCCACAGGCTCACCCGCGACGGCCCGTGCCAGATTACATCCGTGTTGGAGCGCACCGGACCCTCGATGTCGAATATATAGGGGCTGGCAACCACGCCGCCCGCCCCGGCCGTCGCCAGGGCCTGCCGCGCCTGCCCGGCCAGCTCCACGCCCGTCACACCCAGGTCCACGGGCTCGTTGGTCTCGAAGCGGTCGGTGACGAGCCGGGCGTAGTCGGTCAGCAGCACCGACTTCAGGCCGAGGATGGTGTGCCGAAGGAAGGGGTTGTCGGGGAAGTAGGCGGTGGCGACGATGCGCATGAAGCGGCTCTGAAGCCGGTCTGGCCGGGGGCCGAAGCTGACGTCGATCCTCACCACGCCCCGCCCGCACGGGTACGGCTGATTCACGATGCGGCCGCCTGCGAGCCTCCTACCCGGCCGCCAGTCCGCGCCCTCAACGCTGTAGGTGAGCTGTTCGTTCGCGAAGCTCAGCCCCGCCTCCGCGATGCTGTTCAGCTCCACCACGTCGCTGGCCCGCGTCACCTGGGCGAGCTGCGACCCCACGATGGCCGCCAGCAGCGCCGCCAGCGTCGCCACCGCGAACAGCACCAGCACCGCGATGATGAGCGCCTGGCCGCTCTCCCTGCTGGCGAGATGCGCCTTCGGGAATCGAGGAGGTGCCATGGCCTTATTGCTCATACTCCGTCTCGCGCACCAGGTTCCGCAACTTCACCCTCCGGGTCATGTCGGCGGACTGCGCAATCCGCGTCTCGGCGCTGGCGGTCGGGTCGGCCCGGTTGACGGTCAGGCAGATGTCGATCACCGCGTCCGTGCGGTAGTACGCCGACACCAGGTCTGGATATTCGTGCCCGTTGGGGTACTGCGCATTCTTGACCCAGACGCCATTGCTCCGCCAGCGGTAGTCGACGAGGAAGGTGGCCGTCCCATCATCCGGCTTCCTGCCATCGGCCAGATGGGCCGGCAGCCTGACCCACCCGTACGCCGGCACCGCCGCCGTGGGGCCGCCGACGGCAGGGTCCACCCCGACCTGGAACTCGTCGGAGTAGTCCCGCGGCGTAGTATACACCCGCTTCAGCATGCGGTCCGGCAGGTCCAACCCATCGTCCACGGTGTCCACCCGCACCCGCACTGAGTCGGAAACGAGGAAGAAGGCGAGCTGATCGCCCGAGCTCCGGTTCTTCCATTTGCTCAGCAGCGGGAAGTCGTGGAGCACCTGCGACCCCACCGCGGCGGGCGCGAGGTCGGCCGCCGTCACCTTGAGCGGCATGCCGGCCGCCATGAGGTTCTGATCGGCCTGGGGCGGCGGGAAGGCGAACCGCACAGTCCCATCGATCCAGTCGTTTTCCGTGATGCCGAAGGCGACGGAGGGGCTGCCGACGGCCTCCGGGTCCAGGCGATATGGGTACAGGCCAGTGTCGTAGACCTGTCTGCCGGTCACCGGGTCCAGCACCTTCATCGTGCGGGTCCGCGGGTCGAACGCGCCCACGCGCCACAGTTGGTACTCGTTTCTGTCCACGTCGAACCGCTGGATGATCAGGAACGGGTCTCTCGCCCACGATCGCGCGGAGGCCGGGACGAGCGATGCGGGCCCCTCCGCCAGCCGCGACCACCCGCTGTAAGGCGTGCCCAGCCGCCACAGGGGATAGCGCGAGGTGTAGACGCTGAGGTCGGGGCCGTTGGCCGTCTCGACGGGCCGCAGCCACTCCCCGGACACAACCACCGGGTTGAACTCCAGCCGAGACACGTCATAGTCGAGCGCGTTGGGCGTCAGCCCCACGGCCGCAGCCCGGTAGGCTCGGACGCCCGCCGCCGGCAGCGGCGATCCGTACTCGTACTTCACTGCGAGGTACGGATAGCCCGGCTGCAGCGTCACGTTGCGCGCCCCGACGAGATCACCCTCGAAGCGCCAGTCGACATCGGTGTGCACCAGGCGGTTGATGGGCGCCCACCCGGCCGAGACGCCATTGGCAGTGAGCGCGTCGGTCGACTCGCTGGCCGCCCACCTCCGGTTCCAGCGGTTCCACGGGTCCTCGACCGTGAACGGGTCGGGAACGACCGTGCGGGCGATGTAGAACGTGTTGCCCGGGCCCAGGTGGCCGCCGGGGTCGTAGTTGCGCTCCGGGTCATGCAGCGCGCGCCAGTAGCGTATGGCGCGGCTCCAGTCCGGCCTCGGCGGAGACACGATCTCGCTGTTGGGGTCGTTGGGGTTCACGCGCAGCGGGGGCACGAAGCCGATCATGCTGCTGTCGTACATGTCCAGCTGAACGTACATCGCTTCGGCCAGCTCCCGCGCCATGGTGTCCATGGCCAGCCGCGCCACCGATTCCGCGTCCGCCCGCGCGGTCGCGCTCCGGAAGTACCCGAAGCTGCTGACGAGGGGATACATCAACAGCCCCATCACGATCATGAGCAGCCCGATCGTGACCAGCAGCTCCATCAGCGTGAAGCCCGCGGTCCTCCCCTTCTTGGTCGCTCTGTGTTTCATCCTCGACATGGTCTGTGCGTCCACACGTTCACAGCGGCGTCCGGGTCAGGTAGCTGGTAACGACGACCTGGTGCCACTTCTCCTTCAGGCTCGCCCTGGCATACCTGTGGTTGGCGAGCGCTTCTGCCAGGTCCTGGAGCGTCACGTCCCTGCCTGTAGTCACCCAGGCGGCCCGCGCCCGCACGCTGATGCCCCGCACGGCGATGGGGCCCCACTCGTTTGGCTTGTTGGCCAGCGGCTCCGTCAGCGGACAGGCCCACACACCCAGGTCGGTCACCTGCGGGTTGCCGACCGTATGGATCTCCCCGGTCACGTAGACATCCTGCCCGGTCGTCTCGTCGGCGTAGTAGTAGTCCACGCTCACAACCTGGCGCGATTCGCACAGCGGAAAGTAGAGCTGCCGCGAGTCCGGGTACTTGTCGGCGTCCACCCCGTGGGGCCACGAGTACGTCAGCACCCCGGGCAGGCCTCCCCAGACGGGCGGGCCTCCCGGCAGATCAGTGCTTGACCGGGCGTACTGCCGTGCGGCGACCATGAGCTGGACCGCCCAGTCTTCCTGGGCGCGGCAGAAAACGCGATAGGTGCGGCCGCGGCGCGTATGAAGGGGTACGTCTCCCTTCTCGGTGTGCACCCAGTCGTTTGCCTCCAGCGACACGCTGAAAGTGGGCTCGACCTCCCACGACCCGTAGTTGAAGTAGAGCAGGCCGTCGCGGTAGTTGACGCGGAAGCGCTCCAGTCGCTCGAACGGGTTCGTCGGCCACTTCATCCCTTCATGATCGGTGAGGACCTCGCCGGTCTGTCTGTCCACGGCCACCACGTAGGCCCAGGTGGCCTTCGGGTCGGGCGGGGCGACGACGTTCCCCTGCCCATCATAGAAGCGCTTGATGCCCCGGGCCACCTCCTGGGGCCGCTCTTGCCGCGGCGGGTTTACATAGTCGGGTCCCTTGATGTGTCGCACCGGCAGTTGCACGACGCCATCCTCGGGCACCGAGACGTCGAACACGAGGATCTGCCAGTCGAGAACGCGATAGTCCACCTTGACCTGCGTGATGTCGGTCGGGAGGGGGTTGAGCTGCAGCAGCGGGGAGAACATGATGCGCCCGCTGATGAGCGTCTCGGGGTCGACGTAGTACGCGTTGCGAGGCCAGTTCAGCGGCGTCGCCGTGGGGCCCACGGTGTACGACTCGTACTGCTCTTGGGTGAGCGGCACGAGCCGCTCGTGCACCTGCATCGTCCGCCCGTCCATGCCGGCCCGCGGCCACTGGACATCCCCTGCGGTGGGCACGGCCGGCCCCACCGACCCTGCCGGCACAGACAGCGTCAGGCCGAACACTCGCTGCCGCGTCGCCGGGTCCGTGAAGTCGATCTTGAAGAAGCGCTCCTGGTTTGGGCGCTCGGCCGCCGCCGAAGGGCCCACGTACAGGTTCCCGGTCGCGTCCACGGTGAACTCGCGCCGGCCCAGGTCGGTCTCCCAGTTCGCGCCGGGGACGTACTGCCACGGCCGGGCATCGTAGATGTCGACGTAGTCGGCGGTTATCTCGCCCGTGACCGGGTCGACGTAGCGACGCAACTGGTCGATCGGCGCGTGCGACAGCAGGTAGAAGGGAACGCCGGCGCTTGTCTGCCCCAGGCGTCGGACATCGAGCCGCTCGCCGATAATGGTCCGCGGCAGGTAGATGCTGTTGGGCTGCCAGTTGGGATGGGGCGTCGCCTCCCGGCGGCCCAGGTCTTCGCTCATCTCGCCGACGGCCGCGTCGAACTGGCTGGGGGTGAGGTCGGCCGGGCTGTAGATGAGCGGCCAGGCGATCGTGTCGAGCTTCCGGAGGTCGTCGACGGTCACCGACGGGTAGCGGTAGTCCCAGCCGCCGGTTCGCGCGGCCAGCTCACCATAGACGTCCAGGGTCGCGAGGTTCTCCAGGTCGTTGAACAGAGTGGACTGGACCAGCTCGCCGTCGTAGTTTGTGGCGATGATCGCGTCGGGCAGCGTGTCTGGATGCAGCTTCCAGCGCGCGATCTCCGCGTCGGCCAACTGGGCCGCCCTCGTCCGCTGCTGCCCGGACTCGATTGCGCCGAAGCCGCTGGGGAAGATGCGCACCATCGCATACACGCCGATCATCAGCACCACGAGGGCCACCAACAACTCGACCAGCGTGAACCCTCCGCCCCGAACCCAGCGGCGGGCGACGCGAGCGCGCCCTCTGTGTCCCTTCACTCCTCGCGCTGGCTGCATGGCTTCCTTGCTGTCACACCCCTGTGATCGGTCGGCCGCCCGCTACATGATGGGCCCGCTCGGCCACGCCCCTCCCGGCGCCGTCTCCTCGAACATGCGGTTGTCAGGTCGGCTCGTCATCCGGCGCACGGTTCCGTCGGCGAACAGCACCAGGTCCTGGTCGCCGGGGTTTATCTCGGACTTCACTCCTGGCGTATAACGCGCCGGTGCCCTCGATGTGCGGTGATACGGACACCAGGTCACCACCGTGTCCGCCGGCGGATAGGGCTGAAGCAGATGTCGGTTCTCGTAGACCGGGTTGTCGTCGCCGTCGTGGCCCACCACATCCACCTGCTCGGTGCCGGGGTGCCAGAAGTTCCTCCGGTAGTACGCGTCGTAGTTCCCCCAGCCGTGCATTTCGGGCAGGTAGGTGCGGTCCGTCAGATCTCCCTCCACGGCCTCCAATTGGTTGCTGGGGCAGTGGAAGGTGTCCAGCTTGGTGATGTACAGGCCAGAGCGGAACCAGGGCAGGCCGTTGAGGCCGCGCCCGGCGGCCTCGAGCCGCTGCCGTGTGGCCGCGTCGATGCGGGGCTCCACCTCGTAGGGCGGCAGCGCGTTCGCGTACGCGCCGATGTAGTAGAGGGTGTAGAGCCCCAGACCGCGGACGCCGGTGTTGATCGGCGTGCCGTCCGGATTGTAGGCGGCGCCGATCGGGGTCCCCAGGCTCGTGTCTCCCGGCGGCTCGGTCCCATAGGCGGCCACATACTGCGCCACCGCCTCCGGCGTCCAGAGGAACTCGGTGCTGTCGGGCGGATAGCACTTGTACTCGTCGCGGAACATCGTGAGGGCCTGGCCGATGGCCTTGAGGTTGGCGGCGCACGAGGCGCGGCGGTTCTGGGCCGACAGGGCGTTGTAGCTGGGCAGGATGATGGCCGTGAGGATCACCATGATGGCGACCACGACCAGCAGCTCGATCACTGTGAAGCCGGCCGCCGCGCGCGGCAGGGACCAGGCAGGGGGCGCGGACGATGTCGGCCTTCGCGCTCGATATCTCATCTGCTCAGCCTATCCCGGTCTCCACCCACCGCCGCACACCGCCCCGTCCCGGAGGAAATACCCGATCGCCTCCGGCCGTCCACCACCCGCCTCAAGGACCGGGCTACCGCTTGGGCTGAAGGGCCCAGTCGTAGCTCGGGCCCGGCACGAACGCCGCGCTGCCGTCCAGCCGCAGCACGATGTCGTGCGGGGTGTCCCAGAAGTTCCGGTGCCACACGCACCGCGTGATGATGGTGTTCTCCGGTGCGTTGCGGTTGATGAGGCCAGGGAACAGCGCGCTCGGCAGCCCGTAGGGCGCGTAGTCGTATGATGTGGGGTCGTTGCTCCCCACGTCCCAGACTCCTCGCCCCATACTGTCCTTCAGCCGCGTCGCGGGATCATCCTGGTTGCGCTCATCTGCATAAGCGTACCAGTAGATCTGCTGTGCCAGGTGCTGCGCGAGCTGCTCCGGGACGTAGTCGACCCCCGCCGCGTCGAGCTGCCACCCCCGCCACATGTAGATCAATGCAAGGTTCGTTCCCGTGGGCAGCGGCCAGGGGTCCTCGGTGGGCAGGCCGCTGGTCGTCACATCCACGAGCACCGAGTTCTGGTCGTTTTCCGGCCGGGGAAGCCATCCGTAGGGCTGCGGGTTGGGCACATACCCCAGCCAGTTGTAGACCAGGTTGTAGCTGGAGTAGCGCTGTGAAAACAGGTCTTCCATCACCTTGCGCTGGTCGGCCGTGGCCGCCGTCAGCCGCTCGCGGCTGGGCATGACGTTGTCCCAGCCCAGGAAGTCCACGATATTGGTGTTATTGAGCAAGTCGCTGAGCTTCGGCCCCCCCGGATAGGCCTGCTCGTCGCCATAGGTCTCGATCGTCGTGCGGTCGTCGTGGCACACCAGGGAGCGGCGGTCCGGCAGGTAGGTCGGGTAGAGATCGTTGAGTCCCCCCAGGCCGGTCACGGGGTCATACGGACCCGGGTAGTGCCCCTCGTCCATCCGGTACATGCGGATGGCCAGCATGATGTTGTGCAGATTCGCCATGCAGGCGGTCTGGCGCGCCTTCTCCCGGGCGCGAGAGAACACCGGGAAGGCAATCGCCATGAGCACGGTGATGATGGCGATGACGACGAGCAGCTCGATGAGGGTGAACCCGCTCCCACGGGCGCCGAAGCGCTTCATCGTTTCACCTCGCTCCACAGAACGTGACTCCTGTCTGCCGCGGCGACAGGTGCCCGCACGGCGGGCGCCCCTTGCTTAGCTGATACCCGCTGCCAGCGCGAGCCGAAACCCGGCCGGCCCCCTCACCTCAAACGCCAAACAGCGACACCCACCGAGCATACAGCCCCGCCGCCGCGTGCCACAGGCCCGCCGGCGCCAGCATCGCCACCAGCGCCGACGCGGCGAGGAAGGGCCCGAAGGGCAGATACTCCATGCGCCGGCGCAGCCGCAGCGCCATCAGGCCCACGCCCAGGATCGCTCCGACCGCGATCGCCAGCGCGAAGCTCAGCAGTGCCAGCGACGGCCCCAGCATCGCGCCGATGGCCCCCGCGAGCTTCACGTCGCCCAGGCCCATTCCCTCCCGGCGGAACAGCACCTCGCTGAACGCCCGGATGAAGACGAAAGTGACCAGCCCCACCGCCCCCCCGGCTACAAAGCGCACCAGCGGCGCCGCCGCCCCCGCCAGCCGCGCAAACCCCAGCGGCTCCACGAAGCGCGGCTGGGCCGCCAGCGAGAGGCCAGCCCCCAGCGCCGCCGCCGCGACCCCGGCGGCGACCAGCTTGTCCGGTATGATCATGTGGTCGATATCTATGAATACCACTGCCACGACCACGGCCGCGAAAACCCAGCAGGCCAGCACCTCCGGCCGCGGCCCACAGGCCAGCCACACCGCGAGGAAAATCAGGCCGGTCAGCAGCTCGACGCCGAAATACCGCCAGGAGATCGGCCCCCCACAGCGCCGACACTTGCGGCCAAGCGCGAGGAAGCTCACCAGGGGGATGAGGTCGATGCCGCGGAGCCGCACCCCGCAGTGTGGGCAATGCGACGGCGGCGCGACCACCGATCGATCGCGCGGCATGCGGTAGATGCAGACGTTGAGGAAGCTGCCCACCGCGCAGCCCAGCGCGAAGACCGCGACATACGCGACTGCCCCTGGCAGCGGCAACCCAGGGCCCTCTATGATTCGCCTGATTGGCCTCCCCCCTCCAGCGAGCCGGACTGAAGCTGGCTGATGGCGTTCATCAGGGGCAGGAACATGGAGATCACGATGAACCCCACGATGACTCCCAGGGTCACGATCAGCAGCGGCTCCAGGGCCGCGGTGAGGCTGGCGAGCGTGGCGTCGACCTCAGACTCGTAGAAGTCGGCGATCTTGCTGAGCATCGCATCGAGGGAGCCCGTCTCCTCGCCGATGGCCACCATCTGCACCACCATCGGGGGGAACATCCCGCTGCGCTGCAAAGGGTCGCCGATCTGCTCGCCCTCCCGGATCGCGGCGCGGGCGGCCATGATGGCGTCGGACATGATCTCGTTGTCCACCGCCCCCGCCACCGTCTCCAGCGCCTGCAGGATCGGCACGCCGCTCACCAGCAGCGTGCTCAGCGTCCGGGAAAACCGGGCGATCGCAATCTTGTGGTTGAGCTTGCCGAACACCGGCACCTTGAGCTTGAACCAGTCGAAGTGGCGCCGCCCGATCCGCGTGTGCACATACTGCGAGAAGGCGATCACGGTGAAGAGCACCGCGAGGATGACCATCCACCACTTGGTCGTGATGAAGTCGCTGGCCCGCACCAGCATCTGCGTCGGTGCCGGAAGCTGGTCGCTCAGCCCCAGGTCCCGAAATACCTCCACGAACTTCGGGACGATGAAGGTCACCAGTCCCACCACGACGAGGGTGGCGAACACCAGGACCAGGACCGGGTAGGTCATCGCCGACTTGACCTTGCGCCGCAGCCGTTCGTTCTCTTCCATGAAGACCGCGAGGCGGTTCAGGGTCTCGTCGAGGACGCCGCCCACTTCCCCGGCGCGCACCAGGCCGACGAACAGGTTGTTGAAGACGCGGGGCCAGCGCGTCAGTGAGCGGGACAGCGTCTCGCCCGCCTCGACCGAGGCCTGGATCTCGCGGATGATGTAGCGCAGCCGGGCGCTCCCGGTCTGCTCCTCCAGCACCGCAAGGCAGCGCACGAGGGAGACGCCCGCGTCGATCATGGTGGCGAACTGCCGGCAGAAGATGGCGAGGTCGCGGCCGCTGACCCGACCGAACGTCCCCCTCAGGCC
>Ga0272448_1008629_pt1 | contig 10564 bp, 4 predicted proteins | sample YNPCB0191_FD_202220 | JGI IMG/M metagenome (GOLD analysis project Ga0272448, IMG submission 202220) | Hot spring sediment microbial communities from Yellowstone National Park, WY, United States - YNP-CB-019-1 | ecosystem: Environmental > Aquatic > Thermal springs > Hot (42-90C) > Sediment... | reverse complement strand
TCGCACGGGCAGCCGGGCCGGAAGGCCGGGAGCGGCCAGGGCCCTTGCGCGCTTCCGGCAAACTCGGTCGGACGTGCCTATCCATGCGGCCGCAGGTGCCTCCCTCCAGACGCACACCCTGGCACTTCCTTCTCGATCGATTGTGGCAGCGGCAGCCGGGAGCAGCATGCCGCTTCTTGCGTCGAAGACGCGAACGAGGACCTCTTCGCCCCGCACGCCATCGAGTGTCGCGCAGACCGCGTCCCTGAAGTGCTCAATCCGCCTGAACCGTCTGTCCGCCAGGGTGACGTACTTCCCTGTCTCCCCGATCAATGCCAGGCCGTTCCACGCGATCGGAGCAAGTACGAGATACGCGTAATCGTACAGATGCTCCACTGCAGGGATCTCGAAGGCCCCCTCGACGAGCTCTGCCCTCTTTGCCCTCCAGTCATAGAGCACTCGCGGCCCCTCGATACCCAGGTCTCTCGAGAGGTCGACGCGCCAGTCGTCCACCCGGTCGGGCCACACGAACATGGTGCCCAGGTCCCGAAAATCGTATGTCAGGCGACCGAACAGTTCGTCGAGGGGCCTGCGCTCCGGGTGCCGCCTGGCGAGGTGAAAGGCCGCCAGATAGACCCACACCCCGCCCTCGTCGCCCCGCTCCGAGACCGTATGGACGATAAAGGGCCTCGAGTGCGGCAAAAACATCCCGTCTATCGGTACAGCCGGCCGGTCGGGCTTGAGCAAGAGACCGTCGGGCCTGCACGTGCGCCCCAGAATCTCGGGGTCTGCAGTGCCGATCTTGTCCGAGGGGCCCACCATGCCTGCGCTGAGCGCTGATATCAGGGCTTCCTGCTCGCCGCAGGGTTCGGACGAGCGGAAGTTGTCCTTGAAAGGGAGTACGCCCAAGGCCCGAGCGAGCATATTCACCGTGTGGAACATGGGCCAGAAGGACTCCTTGGAGACCCCCGGCTGATAGTCGACCGAGGTGCGGAACGTCGTGACCGCAGGCCTGTCGATCGCATCCATCAAATGCGCCCCGCCGGCCATGCACAGCTGCATGGTGAGCCCCCCGTCCTCGACCGCACTATGGATATTCCCCATCCATGTCTCGGCACGGCCTACCGTCTCGTGGAGCCATGGGGTCCCGAGGTACTGAGTCACGAGCCAGTCCTGCTCGTACGTGACGACCCCCCACGAGCGGGCATCTGCCACGAACTCGTCGTAGACACCCCTGCCTGTAGGGAGGCTAAGACCCTCACCGTCGACGAATTCATACCGCTCGCGGTAGGGAGTGCGCTCGGCGAACCACTTGTTGTGTGCAATAAGAGGGAGATCGATCCGCTCTCTGAACGCGGCCAGCCCGTCGGGAAAGACCTCTGGCATAGGCTTCCAGGAAAGAAGGCCCCCCGTGAGGATCTTTATGAAAGGGATCGGGCCTGGTTCTTTGTAGTACCACCATGAGTCGATCTGCATATACCGGTAGGGGATACCGCGACTGGACCCATCGGCCTTGACTGCCAGCAGGGTCTGTTCCGGGGTCATGCCCGGTTCAGTGGTGTAGTAGTAAGCCGCTCCATTGTCGGTCCAGTACCCGAGATAGGACAACCCGCAATCGGCGTAACGGTCGGTCCTGGCCCGCCTCCGGTCAGCCAGAAGGAGATCGCCCCAATGGTCGACTGTGGCGGCCATACCTCTGCCTTCGACGAGGAGGAACCTGTGGGTGAACCCTGCCGGGACCTCGTTCACCTTTCCCTCGAGCCCGTAGACGATAGTGCCGTTGTCGAAAGAGACGAGACTGACAAAAAAGTGATCCATGGGGGAAAAGACGAGAACGTCCATCTCGTCGCTGTAGAGAACGAGCGGGCCACTGGAGGCTATAGGCTCGCGCAGCGGCGGCAGAAAGGGCGAGACCATGAAAGTGAGTACGTGACGATACTTCGGGTCGACGCCGAGAGGCGGGTAGGTAAGCGAGGGTTTCCCGAACTCCCCGGTCGCGATGCCTGTCAGGCGTTCGCGCTGTGTATGAGAGAGCACCTCGTGCCTGAAGGAGGAAGACTGCGGCAGGAGGGGGCGAGGCCCCGCGTGCTCGGGTGTGGCGCCGCACCCGAGCAAAAGGATCGCCACTGTCGCCACGCGTACCCAGGGTCGCACGCGTCTTACGCTCCTCGTCCTCTACCGGGCTGCGCCGGGGGACGTGCACCGCCTCCCTTGGATACATCCAACGAGCGCCGCCCCGACCGCTATCCTGGGAGGCCGGTGCGTGCGTGAGAGGGCGGCGTCCGAGTCCTTCGGCAACGGCGCGGTGCGGTGCAGCGGCCGCACTGCTCGCTCAAGGGTCAAGGCCATGTGTATTTTGCTTTGAGGGCCTCGGTCACCCCCCGACTCTCGATAATCTCCCGATAGGCCTGCACTGCCTCGGTGGGGGTCCGTTCGAAGGTCTCGAAGTCGACCCGATAGAGACCGAACCTCATGGAGTAGCCTGAGAGCCACTCGAAGTTATCGATGAGAGACCAATGAAAATAGCCCTCCACCCTGTACCCCATTGCAAGGGCCTTCTCGATCTGCTCGATATGACCCAGGATGAACCACGACCTCATCCTGCCGTCGGTCGTGGCGATCCCGTTTTCCGTCACGATCAGTGGAAGGCCATACGGCGCGTATTTTTCTATGACCTCGAGGAGCCCCTCGGGAGAGACCTCGTTGCCGTTGTCGCCGCGGACCACATCAGGGCGGCCGTGTCGAAAACAGAGAAACTCTATGGGCGCATAGCAGGGTGCGGCCTCCAGCGGGGGAAGGATCCCAGGGAAGGAACGCACATAGAGCGGGCTGTAATAGTTTATGCCCACATAATCCGTCCTGCCGGCAAGCTCGGGGTGCGGAGGCTGCTCGGTCGCCTGATGACCACCACTCGAGCCTCCGGATACCTGTCGCCTCGGCTCGAGCCACGGCTCGAGACTGCCGTACACGAGGGCATCGTAGATCTGGAGGTTGAAAAAGGAGTCGAACCGCCCTGCGGCCGCGACATCCTCCTCCGATGCCGCGGCCGCGGCGTGCGTGGGGTAGGAGGCCTCGACAAACCCCACGCGGCACGGCCTGCCGGTCCCGTAGGCATCGATGCGGTCCGCCGCATGGATCGCGTCATAGGCGGCGGCATGCGCGTAGATCATATGCCGCAGGGCGGTCGTGGCCTTTTCCATGTTCAATAACGACCCGCCCGGGTAGAGCTTTGCCCAGTACGTCCCTGTCGCGTAGATCGCAGGCTCGTTGAACGTTATCCAGTCGTCGACGATATCCCCGTATTCTTCGGCCATCCTGCGCGCGTACCCGGCAAAGTCCTCGATCACCTCGGGCGCGAGCCACCAGCCCTGCTGTGCCACCCAAAGGGGGTTGGTGAAGTGATGGAGCGTGACAAAGGGCCTCATCCCCCTGGATCGTATCGACTCGAGCACAGCCCTGTAATGTTGCAGCTCCGCGCTGTCGAAGCGGCCCTTTTCAGGCTCGACCCTCGACCACTCGATGCCCATGCGGAAGACCCCGACGCCTATCGCTCGGGCAAGCTCGCTGTCGAGGTCGAAGAGTTCGTAGCTGTTTGCCGCCATCCCGTTCAGCTCTGCGCCGTGGCCTGCCCGGTTCCATTGGTCGTAGTCGCATCGAGTGTTATTGCCCTCGGTTTGGTAGGCCGAGGTCGAGACCCCCCACAGAAAGTCCTCTGGGATACGAGCGCCGGGCCGGGCGCTGGGGCCTGGGCCCTTGCCGCCGGCCGGCCCAGTGCTGCACGAGACGATCATCGCGAGCGCCGCGAGGGCGACAAGCGGCACTGGCCGGCCGGTGAGGCTCGATGCAAGACGCCTTCCCGCAGGAGCCCCTCTGCGATCGCGACCGAGGCGGCTGCGGCACGGCCTGCCGGCTCGCCTGCAGCATCCCCTGGGGTCGCTCTCCGGCGACTGAAAAGAGCCGACTCGCGAAAACGCGCCCCTCGACGGCCCGTGCGGCCCGACCTCGGCCCGGCAGGCCGCCCTTGGCGGTGTGCTCTCCTTCCGGCCCATACAACCCACACTCCTTTCTTGCGCAGGGCTCGACCCGAGCGTATATGTTCTTTAACAGGATTCGGATTCGCCCGTGCGCAGGCACCAGGGCGAATCGAGGCGCAGCTTATGCCTCCGTCCCCTCGCTTCAGGTTTGGCCGCCAATATGCTAGCATAACGTTTTCCCAATGGTAATGCAGAGCGAGGTCCCCAGATGGAACCCCTTCCTGTCGAACCCACTGCTTTTGCCGAAAAGGCACCCCGGCCCCGCCGAGACCCCTCCAAGGTCCTCAAGGGCCCTATACGGGTCAAGGGCAAGTTCTTTTTCCTGCGCGACGAGAAATTCTTTCTCAAAGGGGTGACGTACGGGCCTTTTGCACCCTCCAAGGACGGCTCGCAGTTCCCCGTACCGCCTATGGTCGAAAAGGACTTTGGCCTGATGGCCGAGATGGGGGCGAACTGCCTTCGGACCTTCACCGTCCCTCCCCTCTGGCTGCTGGACCTCGCCGCAGAGCACGGCCTCCGGGTCCTTGTGGGCATCCCCTGGACGCAGCATGTCTGTTTCCTCGAATCCTCTACGCTCAAGGCCAAGATACGGCGAGCCATCTCCGAGGGCGTCAAGGCGTGCGACGAGCACCCCGCGGTCTTCGCCTACCTCATCGGGAACGAGATACCCCCGGATGTCGTCCGCTGGCACGGCGCAAAGCAGATGCGCGCGTTCCTGCTCGAACTGATGGACGAGGCAAAGCAGGTCGACCCCGAGGCCCTGATAAGCTACGCGAACTTCCCCTCGACCGAGTACCTCATCACCGATTTTACCGACTTTGTCTGTTTCAACGTCTACCTGCACAGGGAGAGCGACTTCCGGCGCTACTTGTCGAGACTCCACAATCTCTCAGGAGACAGGCCGTTGGTCCTAACCGAGTTCGGCATCGACTCGCTCCGGGAGGGCGAAAAGGGCCAGGCGGAGATCCTTTCATGGCAGGTAAAGGCGAGCTTCGAAATGGGTGTGGCCGGCACTGTGGTGTTCTCCTGGACCGACGAGTGGTTCACCGGCGGCTACGACGTCCAGGAGTGGGCCTTCGGCCTTGTCGACCGCAGACGGCAGCCGAAGCCTGCCTTCTACGCAGTGCAGGACCATTACCTCAAACCCCTCCCGCCCGAGCTTCCTGCCTACCCCAAGGTCTCGGTCGTGGTCTGCGCCTTCAATGCAGAGAGGACCATACGGAGTTGTCTCGCCTCGCTCGAACATCTCAACTATCCCAATTACGAGGTCATCGTCATAGATGACGGCTCAACGGACAAGACCCCTGAGATCGCCCAGAGCTTTCCGTACATCCGTTACATCCGCCAAAAGAACATGGGGCTGAGCGTTGCCAGGAATGCGGGCATCGAGGCCGCCCAAGGCGAGATTGTCGCCTTCACCGATTCGGACTGCGTCCCTGACCCTGACTGGCTCACCTACATGGTCGCGAAATTTCTCTCCACAGGCCTCTCGGCAGTGGGCGGCCCGAACTATCCGCCGCCCGAGGAAAAGCTCATCCCTGCCTGTGTCGCGGCCTCCCCCGGCGGGCCTACCGTGGTCCTGATAAGCGACGAGGTCGCCGAACACATCGCAGGGTGCAACATGGCCTTTCGCAAGGAGGTCCTTCAGGAGATACAGGGATTCGATCCCCTGTTCCGTGTCGCGGCCGACGACGTGGACTTGTGTTGGCGGCTCCAGAACAAGGGGTACACGATCGGCTACAGCCCTGCGGCACTGGTGTGGCATTTCCGGCGAAACACCATACGGGCATACCTCAAACAGCAGCGCGGCTACGGCAAGGCAGAGGCGCTCGTCTATTTCAAGCACCCCTATCGCTTCAACCTTCTGGGCCAGGCCCGGTGGCTCGGCAGGATCTACGGAGATCTCTCCTCCCTGATCCTCGCCCGCCGGCCGGTGATCTACCACGGTGTCTTCGGCAGAGGGCTCTTCCAGACACTCTACGAGCCCCCCTCTTCCCTCCTCAATTACCTGCCGCTGACCCTGGAGTGGAACCTGCTGGCCGCCGTACTGCTCGGCTACACGATCTGGCTGGGCGGCTCTGCCTGGATGTTCGGCGCCGTCCCGTTCGCCTTTACCCTGGCCTGGTGCGTAAGGACCGCGCTCAAGGCGGATATCGACCCCCGGTTCCGCGGGGTCCGCGCCTTTCTGCTCGTCGCGCTCCTGGTCTATCTCGGCCCCATACTTCGAAGCCTCACCCGCTACTACTGGCGCATACACGGGCTCACAGAAGTGGGCCGCGTCGAATACGAGCGATCGATGGAGAAGCCCAAGGTCTCGTGGCTCGACAGGTCCTTCTCGCTCCGGTATTGGACCGAGTCCGGCATCGAGAAGGAGGTCTTCCTCCAGGAAGTGATGGACTTCCTGGTCCCGCGCAAATTCTTCGTCATGCAGGACCAGGGGTGGAACGACTGGGACCTCATGGTCTTCCGGGGCATCTGGTCGATAGCCAGGATCAAGGTCTGCTCGGAGAATCACGGCGGCAACAAGCGGCTGCTGCGGGTCGGCTGCAGCCTGAGGATGTCGCGGCTGGCACTGGGCGCGCTTGCCGCCTACCCGCTTTTCGCAGCCCTGGCCGCAGTCCTCGGCGCCCCTGATGTCGCCTACTTCGGGCTTGCGGCGGGCGGCGTCCATGCTGCGGCGATATTGTCCCAGAATTTCCGCCTCGGCCGCATCATCTATCACGTGCTCGATATCGTGGCAAAGAAGCTCCACCTCTCGCCGGTCGAGACGGAAGATACGACCGTCGACTGACCCGTAGGGTGCGATGGCAACCCCTCGCCGCAGCGTCTTTTCCTACCTTCGCCCATACCGCCTGGAGTTCGGCTGGGCATTGCTCCAGGTGTTTGTCATCGGCGCCTGCGAGCTCCTCAAGCCCTGGCCGCTCAAGATCGTCATCGACAATGTCCTGGGCGGCAAGCCGGCCCCTCTGTCCGCACTTGCAGGACTCTCACCGACCACCCTCCTCCTCGTGGCCTGTGCGGGCATTGTCGGCATCTACCTCCTGCTGGGCGCGCTCACGATCCTGAACAACTACACCACGATCAAGATCGGCCAGCGCATGGTCAACGACCTTCGCGGAGATCTCTATAACCATCTCCAGCGCCTCTCCCTGGCCTTTCACAGCCGCCAGCAGGTCGGCGACCTACTGTTTCGAGTAACGGCCGACACCTATGCCGTCCAGACCCTGACCATGAACGGGCTCTTCCCCATCCTCTCGGGCAGCGTGCTCCTCGTGGGGATGTTCGTGATCATGGTCAAGCTCGACTGGCTGCTCACGCTCCTCGCCCTGAGCGTCTGCCCTGTCTTGTTTCTCACCATCTCGCTCCTTTCGGCACGCATCACCTCTGCCGCGACGAGGGCGCGGGAACAGGAGAGCGCAATCTACTCGCTGGTCCAGAGGGCCATGTCCGCGATGAGGGTCATTCAGGCGTTCACAAAAGAAGAGGAGGAGCACAGGAAATTCATGGCGGCCAGCCACAGGAGCCTCGACGCCACCTTGAAGCTCTACACGCTCCAGACCTTTTACTCCGGGACGGTCAACGTCGTCATTGCCCTCGGAACCGCATTCGTCGTGTGGGTGGGGGCGCGCCACGTGCTCTCCGGCTCCCTTACGGTCGGCGAGGTGGTCGTGTTCACCTCGTACCTGGCCTCGCTCTACGGCCCGATCAACAGCATCAGCCAGACGTGGGGCCTCATCCAGGGCGCCAAGGTGGGTGTAAGGAGGGTCTTCGAGATCCTCGACCTGGAGAGGGACCTCGAGGACGGCCCCCTGGTATTCCCTGCGTCCGGGGCCAGGGGCGAGGTCGCGTTCAACGGGGTCTTTTTCGAGTACGTGCCCGGCCAGCCTGTCCTGCGCGGCATCGATCTCGCCGTGCGGCCGGGCAGCAGGGTTGCGATCGTCGGCGCGACCGGTGCGGGCAAGTCCACATTGGTCAGTCTGGTCCCGCGCTTCTACGACCCTCAGAAAGGCACGGTCACCATCGACGGAACCGACATACGACACTTCCAGTTGAAGTCCCTGCGCCGCCAGATCGCGATGGTCTTGCAGCCGCCCCTGGTGTTCCCCATCAGCATTCGAGAGAACATCGCCTACGGCCGGCCCGAGGCCTCCCTGGAGGAGATCCGGGCCGCAGCCCGTATGGCCCGCATTGACGAGACCATCGAACGTCTCCCCCGGGGGTACGAAACGGTCGTGGGCGAACAGGGGGCGACCCTTTCCGAGGGAGAGCGCCAGAGGATCACCATCGCGCGAGCCATCCTTCGCAACGCCCCTATCTTGATCCTCGACGAACCCACCTCGTCGGTCGATGCCGAGACCGAGGCCCTCATCATGGAGGGGCTCGCCACACTGACCGAGGGCCGGACCACGTTCATCATCGCCCACAGGCTCTCGACAGTGCTTCAGGCCGATGAGATCGTTGTCCTCAGGGAGGGGCGTATCGCCGAGCAGGGTACCTTCGAGGATCTCATGAGGAGGCAGGGCTACTTTGCGGCCCTCTACAGCACCCAATTCAGGACCCAAGGAGAACCACCCCATGGCGCCTCGTAAGAAAAGGATTCTGGTACACCACCTTGCCGGGCAGTTCCCCATGGGCGGGATCGGCTGGCAGGCGATCCACTATGTGGTGGGGCTCGAGCGACTCGGGTACGAAGTGTACTATGTCGAGGATTCCGGGGCCCCTCCCTACGACCCTCGGATCAAGAGCATTGTGGAGGACTGTGCCTACAACGTCTCGTTCGTCAAGGGCATCATGGAACGCTTCGGTCTCAGGGACCGGTGGGCATACTGGGATCTTGCCCACAATGTCTGCTACGGTCTCCCCTACGAGAGGCTCATGAAGCTCTACGGTGAAGCAGACGCTCTCGTCAACGTGTGCGGCACCACGCGCTTGAGGGAGGAGCACCTCCGCTGCCCGATCAGGATCTACCTGGAGACCGACCCCGTTTACGAGCAGATCAAGCTCGCTCAGGGCAATGCGCTGACCAGGGAGTTCCTCGACGCCCACACGCATCATTTCACCTATGGGGAGAACCTCGGCAAGCCGGGCTGCCCCATCCCGCTTCCTGTCTACGATTGGAAGACCACCAGGCCGCCGGTGGTCCTCGACCTGTGGAAGCCCCGCGACCCCCCGGCCGGCGAGGCCTTCACGACGGTTGCGACCTGGCAGAACGTCACCAAAGACATCACCTTCGAAGGTGTCACCTACTACTGGTCCAAGCATCTCAATTTCCTCACGATCCAGGATCTCCCGCTCAAGACTCCCCAGAGGTTCGAGCTCGCCCTCGAGACGACAGACCCCGACCTCCTCCAGCGCCTCAGGGCAAAGGGGTGGTCCATTGCGGACCCTTACGAGAAATCCAAAAACATCGATGTCTATCAGGAATACATCTACGCTTCGCGCGGCGAGTTCACCGTTTCAAAGGATCTCGTGGTGAGGACGAGGAGCGGGTGGTTCAGCGACCGGAGCGTATGCTACCTTGCGGCAGGCAAGCCCGTGATCACGCAGGAGACCGGGTTCAGCACGTACATCCCCACGGGCGCCGGTCTGTTTTCGTTCGACTCGCTCGAGGAGGTGCTCGCCGCGGTCGAGCGGGTCAATGCCGACTACCCAGGGCAGTGCCGGGCCGCACGCCAGATCGCCTGCGAGTATTTCTCTTCGGACACACTGCTCGCAAAGATCATGTCCGAGGCAGGGGTGTGAGGAAGGCCGCCGCACCCCAAGACCCCCCAATCGGCAACCCGAGGCCCGCCTTCGGATACTTGACGTCCTCGAGGGCCGGCCCCCCTCCGGAGAGACAGGAGGCCGGTCAGGTTCTGTTGAGATCCATGCCCTGACTGAGCTAGGATGGCTAATGAATGCCGTGCTGCCGCACGGCAGTTGCCCGTCGCCCGGAGCGATCGACCAGCGCGGCGCGGAGAGGAGGTCATCATGAGCGAAGACGTGTATCGGAGGCTGGCAAAGGTTCTCGATACCCTGCCCAATGGATTCCCGCCGACAGAGACAGGCGTCGAGATCCGACTCCTGCAGAAGGTGTTCGAGCCTCGAGAGGCAGAGCTTTTTTGCGATCTGCGACTGAGCTTCGAGACCGCAGAACAGATCGCCCAAAGAACGGGCCGGCCGCTCGAGGGGCTCGAGGAGGCGCTCAAAACGATGTGGAGGAAAGGGCAGATATTTGCCGTCAACCTGGGCGGGACATGGATCTTCAGAATGCTCCCCTGGGCCTTCGGCATTTACGAGTTTCAGCTCCCGCGCCTGGACCGCGAGTTCTGCGAGCTGCTCGAACAGTACTGGCCCGCCTTCGGCGAACAGTTTTTTGCCCATGGGCCCCAGTTGATGCAGGTGCTCCCCGTGCAAAAGGAGATCGAGGAGAGTCACCGCACCTTGCCCTACGAAGAGGTCTCGACACTCATCGAAAACGGCCGCTCCTTCGCCATAAACGAGTGTATCTGCAAGAAGGAAAGGGCCATCATGGACGAGCCATGCTCGAAGCCCCTTCACGTGTGCATGGC
>Ga0272448_1008626_pt1 | contig 10567 bp, 12 predicted proteins | sample YNPCB0191_FD_202220 | JGI IMG/M metagenome (GOLD analysis project Ga0272448, IMG submission 202220) | Hot spring sediment microbial communities from Yellowstone National Park, WY, United States - YNP-CB-019-1 | ecosystem: Environmental > Aquatic > Thermal springs > Hot (42-90C) > Sediment... | reverse complement strand
CTTGTAATCCAGAAGGAAATAAAAAAGAAGGTCACAGACCCTGAAATAGACTCGCCTCCCTTCAATATAACCGAGGAGGACCCCATCAAGGGACTGAAGTACGCTGCAATAGAGGTCCCATCAGGTGTCAGGGGCAGAATGTCAATCTTCGGTCCGCTCATAGAGGAGGCAGACGCAGCCATAATAATGGAGGAGGCGCCCTTCGGCTTCGGATGCATAGGCTGCGCAAGGACCAATGAGCTCTGTGTCTTCCATCTCAGGAAGAGGGGGATACCCACCCTTGAACTGAAGTATCCCCGCACACGTGAGGAGACAATAGAGGTTGTAAATAAGATAAACAATTTCTTAGATGAACTGGAGGCTCAAAATGGTTAAAATAGCCCAGATTTCATGCGGAACCGACTACAGCGGTGTCCAGAAGGAAATTGAAAAGGCCGCCGAAACCTTCGGGGCAGAGATAGTTATTCCAGAGGCAGACCTTGACTACATAGAGGAGGCCTATGAAAAGTTCGGTTTCAACTGTGCCAGTTCAAGCATAAGACTGATGATAGCAAGGGCAATGTCCCTCGTTGAGGGTAAAACAGATGCAGATGCAGTCTTCATAGCAACGTGCTTCCGGTGTGCCGAGGGCGCCCTTGTGAGGAATGAGCTCAGGAGGTTCATCCAGCAGAATACCCGGCTGCCGGTTGTAACCTACTCCTTTACAGAGAGGACCAAGGCGGATGAACTCTTCATACGTATGGAGGCCCTATCCACCATCGTCGCAAGGAAGAGCATACTGGCAAGGGAGAAACAGGAGGGTCTGACCCTTGGTATCGACTCAGGATCAACCACAACCAAGGTCGTCCTCATGGAGGATAATGAGGTCATAGGTACCGGTTGGCTGCCCACAACTGATGTCATAGGCTCAGCAGAGAAGGGCATAGAGGAGGCACTCTCAGGGACCGGCTACAAACTTGAGGATATTGATGGGATGGGTGTTACAGGATACGGCAGGCTCACAATAGGAAAGCACTATGGGGCGGACCTTATCCAGGAGGAACTGAGCGTCAACTCCAAGGGCGCAGTGTTCCTGGCAGACCACCAGAGGGGAGAGGCAACGGTCCTGGACATAGGTGGTATGGACAACAAGGTCATCACGGTCAACGATGGCATACCAGACAACTTCACCATGGGGGGTATCTGTGCCGGTGCTTCCGGCCGATTCCTTGAGATAACCGCCAGGAGACTTGGGGTGGAGATAGATGAACTTGGAAGCCTCGCCCTCAGGGGAGACTACAGGAAGGCCCTTCTGAACAGCTACTGCATAGTATTCGGTATACAGGACCTTGTCACAGCCCTGGCAGCGGGAACCTCCAGGGAGGATGCAGCAGCGGCAGCATGTCACTCTGTGGCCGAACAGGTCTACGAGCAGCAGCTTCAGGAGATAGATGTCAGGGAGCCCCTCATACAGGTAGGAGGAACATCACTCATAGAGGGCCTTGTCCAGGCAGTCAGCGACATCCTGGGAGGTATAGATGTCATAGTGCCACCATACTCACAGCACATCGGTGCAGTTGGGGCTGCGCTCCTTGTTTCAGGAATGAAGAAGGCCGGTGAGGATTAATATGGGAATACAGATTGAATGCTATGACCCCCGCGGGGCCGCGGTGTACGACATAATCACCAGGCAGATTCTCCAGGACCTGCAACTTTCAAGGGCCATAGATGAACTGAGGATATGGGTTGATCCAAGGGAACCGGTCTTCATAATAGCTGTTAAGACACAGAGGACATCTGAACCCGTTCACCTGGAGGACATGGCTGAAATGGAGGTTGATAAGGCCACAGGTTCCATTCATCTAAGGATAAAGGATGAGACCTACCTCCCACAGCTACTTGAAAGGCTATGGGAGACACAGGGAAGGGGCAGGATCCGCCAGCCCTCCAGGTTTGAGGTGATAATCGAGGATCCGGTCTCGGATATCACCGGAATGACGGTCCATGATCCCTCACTCAACCTCAAGAAGAGGGTATACGATGCAATCTTCCGTATAATACCAGAGGGATTCCGGGTTATAAGGGACCTGTCAGAGGATAACATAATCGCCCTCGTATGCACCGATGAGTTACTCAGGGATGAATGGATCCTCAAGGCGAGGGAGATAATTGATGGGATGAGGTGAAGAAATGTCAGATCAGAGACAGACAAGATTTGCACACATAACAAAGGTCCACCCATGCTTCAACGAGAAACTGCATGACAGGGTGGGAAGGGTGCATGTTCCAATAGCACCCCGCTGCAACATTCACTGCAAGTTCTGCACCAGGGACATAAACGAATGTGAAAGACGTCCCGGTGTGACAGGAAGGCTCATGACAGCCGATGACGCCATAAAACATGTGGAGAAGGTTAAGGAAGAGATGCCGATAAGTGTAATTGGCGTGGCAGGCCCCGGAGATGCTCTGGCCAATGAGGAGACATTCGAGTTCTTCAAGAAGGCCAGCAAGAAATTCCCGGACCTCCTTAAATGTATGAGCACCAACGGCCTCCTTCTACCTGACAAGGCAGATGAAATTGCAGAACTCGGGGTTAACACAGTCACAGTAACCGTGAACGCAGTGGACCCTGAGATAGGGGAGAAGATATACTCCTTCGTCGTCTACAGGGATAAGGTATACCATGGAAGGGAGGCCTTTGAGGTTCTCTCAAGGAACCAGCTGGAGGGCATTGAGAAGCTCGCCGAGAGGGGGATCATTGTAAAGGTCAACAGCGTCCTCATACCTGGACTCAACGATGAACATATAGTTGACATTGCAAGGGAGGTTAAAAAGAGGGGCGCGTCCCTCATGAACATAATACCCCTCATACCCATGGGCGAGATGAAGGACTACCCGAGACCCACATGTGAACAGATCGAAAGGGTCCGCAACGAAGTTGAAAAGATAATACCTGTATTCAGGGCATGCACACAGTGCAGGGCAGACGCCTACGGGATCCCTGGGAAGAAGGGAGCCGATAAGCACCTTGACATGACACCAGCGAGCCACTACTGATAATGGATGGATAACATGAAGACCATCGAATGGAAGGATGGGGAGCTGGTCCTCATAGATCAGCGCAGACTACCGGACTCCCTCGAGTACTTCCACTGCAGGAACTACAGGGACGTCATATATGCCATAAAGAACATGGTTGTCAGGGGGGCCCCGGCCATAGGTGTCACAGCAGCATTCGGTGTTGCAATGGCGGAACTAGCAGGCGAGGATGTTGAGGTGGCAGCAGATGAGATAAGGGCTTCAAGGCCAACAGCAGTGAACCTCTTCTGGGCGGTTGACCGTGTGATGAAATCTGACTCTCCCCTGGATGAGGCCATCAGAATATACAGGGAGGACATGGAGACCAACAGGGCCATAGGAAGACACGGCGCAGGGGTCATAGATGATGGTGACACGGTTTTAACCCACTGCAATGCAGGGGCCCTTGCCTGTGTTGACTACGGGACAGCCCTGGGGGTTATAAGGGCCGCATGGGGTGAGGGAAAACGTTTAACCGTCATATGTGATGAAACAAGGCCAGTTGGTCAGGGTGCAAGGCTCAGTGTTTGGGAGATGCAGCAGGAGGGCATCCCTGTTAAGTTGATAGCGGATGTTGCAGCGGGCTACCTGATGCAGACTGGCATGATCGATAAGGTGATAATAGGCGCCGACCGTATCGCAGAGGGGGGAGTGGCAAACAAGATAGGCTCACTCATGGTTGCCCTCGCAGCAAAACGTTTCAATGTCCCCTTCTATGTTGCAGCACCCATGAGCACATTTGACATGGAAAACTCAATCTATGATATTGAGATAGAGGAGCGGGATCCTGTAGAGGTTATATATTATGGCGGATGCAGGATAGCACCTCAGGAGACAGAGGCCATTAACCCAGCATTTGATATCGTACCATCAGACCTCATATCAGGAATTATAACTGAGAAAGGCATCCTCGACCCCCTGTAGCGGAGAAACAGAATTTATACAGGAGAGTCCAGCTTTGCAGCGGCCCTAAACAACTTCACCTTTTTTCTGATTTAAAGGGTCACCCTTCCTTATTCTGGCGTCGATGCCAATATGCCAGACCCCGGGGCTCCTTGATTTAACCCTCCTTTTATCAAGGATTTCAACAGTAAAGGGCTTCGCAGCCTCCTTCAAACGGTTCGCAGGTGTTCTGAAGTCCCTTGCAAATTCATAGTAGTGTATAACTCCACCGTCCCGCACTGCCCTGATGGCATCATCAAGAAATTCGCAGGCACTTCCAGGGAGGTTCATTATAATATGGTCAGCAAAGCACTCCCTGTCCCTGAGGAACTCCCTAACATCACCTTCAACTGCAACTATAACATCCTCTGCATGGTTCAGTCTGGCATTCTCCTCTATGTAACTGACAGCGGAGGGGTTTATGTCAACGGCATAGATGCGCGAAGCCCTGCCATGCCTTGCAACTGCAATGGCGAAGGGACCGGCACCAGCAAACATATCAAGGACGACCTCACCATCCTTCACCTGAGAAGCGACCCTTTCCCTCTCATTTGCAAGCCTGGGGCTGAAGTACACGTCCTTTACATCCACCTTTATCCGGCTTCCATACTCCCTGTGGATGGTCTCTGACACAGGTGACCCTGCAATCAGTTCAAGCTCCCTTGTCCTGGTAACCCCCTTCACACCACTCCTCTTCATGTAGACAGCCTTTCTGCCTGTGAATTCAAGGGCGGCTTCACCGATGATGAAACGGTAATCATGAAGCTCCAATGGTATCTCAAGTATCACAGTATCCCCTATTATGTCAAAGGATCTCCTGATGGATGCAAGGGCATCTTCAGGGATTTTTGATTTCAGAATCTCAGTAAAGTTTGCAGGGGAGCGCCTGCTCTCCTCGAATTCATGATCAACAAGTTCAGCACCCTCAATCTCAGGGACCACTGCCTCCTCCCTCAGGGGTATGTACACGTATTCATGGTCCCTGCCTATGCGGTAGTCCCTGTTCAGCACTGACCCATCAGCAAGCATCTTTATGATATCATTCGCCATCTTCTTTGGAACCTTCAAACCCTTCATGATTGAAACTTCCCCTATCTTTAGTCACCTATTATATTAGGTCACGTGCATATATACCGTTATTAATCGTTTCTGATACCTGTTATGGAGGGTTAAGATGCTATACATAATTGGACTTGGACTCTATGACGAGGATGACATATCAATCAAGGGCCTGAAGGCCATAGAGGACTGTGACGAGGTTTACGCTGAATTCTACACTGCAATGCTCCAGGGGTCCAGTTTATCGGCAATCGAGAAGAGAATAGGTAGAAGGGTGAAGGTACTGGGGAGGGGAGAAATCGAGGAGGAAAGAATCCCCATTGAAAGGGCCTCAGAGATTGATGTGGCACTACTTGTGGCGGGGGATCCTCTTGTGGCAACAACACACACCGAGCTCCTAATAGACGCCCACAGGAGGGGTGTAGAGACGAGGGTCATCCATTCTTCATCCATAGTATCGGCCGCCCCTGGACTTGCAGGTCTCCAGGCCTACAAGTTTGGAAGGATAATCACGATACCATTCACAACTGATAACTACTTTCCCACATCACCCTACACCAACATAGGGGAGAACCTTAAGGCTGGCTCCCATTCCCTCGTGCTCCTGGATATAGAAGCCCACAGGGACAGGTATATGACTGCCAATGAGGGACTCAGGTACCTCCTGAGGGCATCAGAGAAACTTGATGATGATACAATTACCGGCAAAACCCTTGCAGTTGTCATAGCAAGGGCGGGGTCTGAGGAACCCGTTGTGAGGGCTGATAGAATAGATGCACTGGTTGATGAGGACTTTGGGGATCCACTTCACTGCCTTGTGATTCCGGCCAGCCTTCATTTCATTGAGGCAGAATACCTTGTTGAGATTGCGGGGGCACCCAGGGCTGTGGTGGAGAGGATGATCCTGTAGTTTATCTCAGGAGATACTCGCATTTTTCAACATTCTGGAAGGGGATGATTATCTCTCTTTTCCCGAATTCTCTCTCAGCAAAGCTCACCAGTATGAGGCACTTATCCTTGTCAACCTTTATCATTTCAACCCCAAATTTGCCCCTCTTGAAGTGATGGACAGTCCCGTTTATCATGGTGAGCTCAATCTTTTCTATCATCTAAGGACACCATTAATAATCTGTCAGGGTTTTTATTTATAACTTGGCAGCGATCATGGATTCAGTGTCGTCTTGTCTGGCGGTTCGTCAGTGATTATGGGATGTTCTTGGTTTCTGAGGAGATCATGTGTGGGGGTTGTGAAAGGTATTTTCGTCAGTGATTGGGATGTTCTCAATGTCGTATCCCGAAAGATTATTCATTTTTAGAAGTAGAGTAGTTACCGGGGCATGACATTTTTCTCATAACTGAGGAGGTGTTAGTGTGGGCAGAGTGCATGCAGATGGGGGTAAATCGACACGTGACCTCATAGACGCCAGAAAACTGATTGAACTGCTTCCACTGAAACCTGGAGATACATTTCTCGATGCTGGATGCGGGGATGGCTTCATTTCACTTGAGGCAGTGAAGGCTGTGGGAGATGAGGGGATGGTAATTGCAGTTGACATATACCCACCATCAGTTGAAGCCCTCAGATCAGCTGCTGCAGGAATAAAAAACATCTTAATGCTCCTTGATGATATAACAGGGAGGCTCCCGGTTCCCGATGGGACAGTTGACATTTATTTCATGGCAAACGTGTTCCATGGGATAGTTGCAAACAGGGAGGTTGACCTTCTCCTTGCCGAGGTGAGGAGACTCCTTAGGAATGGTGGTAAACTCGCCATAGTTGATTTTAAGAAAATTCCAGGAACCCCGGGTCCACACCTTGACCTGAGGCTATCTGAGGATGAGGTCATTGGGATACTCAGGGAGAATGGATTTGAGGTCGAGGATGTGGTGGATGCAGGGTCTTTTCATTATCTTGTTGTGGGTTCTCCGTTGTGATCGGCGCCGGGTTTCCATTAGCTGTGGGATTCTAAAAGTGAATCGCGGAATACTGCAAAATTAGTATAGAGGTGTGTATCTCTGGAGGAATTTCTGCTTCTCACGGTCCAGGATCCTAAGTGCTGACATGTTCTGGGGTGATGATGCAGCACGCTCCTCAACAAGGTTCCTGAGGGTACCGTTCCTTATATGCTCCCTGACCTCACTGACGATGAACTCAAGGGTGAGCCTGTTTCTCTCAATGAGATCCCCTCCGCGGGTATCGCAGAGACCGTAGGTGTCCAGGGGATAGGCGTGGCTCTCTGTCAGGAGAATGCTGAGCCTCCCATATAGCTCTGCAGTGGCATCTGAGAAGAGGTCAATACCCATGTAGGTGAGGAGGGGGATGAATGCAGGGTGCGAGAATGTGGAGCAAAGCAGGGTTTCAGGCTTCACAGATTCCCTCAGGGCAGTTAAGATTCTCACAAGGTCCCCTGGCCTCTGAATCAGTTCATCCATATTTGCCACTATTAGTCTCCTGAACCCCATCTCCTCAAGTTCAAGGGCACACCTTATCCTGAGGTCCTGGTAGCTGGATCCATGTATGAAGGCATAATCTGCACCGGAGCCAGAGGCCATCCTCAGGGTTTCATCCACACCCCACTCTGCAATTTCCCTCGGGACACTGTAGGGTATGGTCTCATGGGGGGCTATATCCATCCCTTCATGTTCAAGTAGTAGGGGTGTTTCAGTGTCATCAAGGAGGCCCAGCCTTGCAGGACCGTCATGTAGCTTTATCTGGTATGTGGTCATGTTCATGCACCGTCATAGCTACTTGGAGTAGCATTCTACTTAACCATTTCCAGAATAGTGTAACCTTAAAGGTTACACTCTGTCGAATTTTAGGAATCTTTATATACAGATAAAAATCACAGTCTAATAAGAAAAATCTGAGGTTTGCTAACCAGCGATCTTTCAGGGTGTGAAAACAATGTCAGTTCTAAAACGCCTAAAGGAAATGTTGATGGGTGAGAAGAAGGAAGAGGACAGCAAAACAGAGAAACCAGTGGAAACAGATACTCCAAGCGAGCCCATTAAAGAAACTGAAAAACCTCAACCTGAAGAAAAACCTTCAGATGAACCTTCACCATCTGCAGACGAAAAAGCCCCTGAGGAAACCGTGGAGGTTTCTGAGGCCCCCGAGGCTGAAGAAACTGTTAAGGTTTCTGAAGTCTCAGATGAGAAAACTGCAGATGCTGATGAAGCTGAAACTGAAGAACCAGCCAGAGCCTCCGATGAAAATGAGGAGGCTGTTGAGGATGAAGCCTCTTCGGAGGATTCTGATTCCGACGAGGGGTCAGAGGATGAAGAGGAAAAAAGAGAAAGGAGTGATATAATGACTCTACTGCAGAGAGATGAGAACCTGATAACAAAGGGTGATATTGACAAGGAATTCTCTGAGAAAATAAAAGCAGCCGGAGGAGACAGCCTGGAATACTGTTTCCAGTGCGGTACATGCACTGGATCCTGCCCATCAGGAAGAAGAACCCCCTACAGGGTTAGACAGATCATAAGGAAGGCCAACGTGGGATTAAAGGATGATGTAATCTCAGACCCAACCCTCTGGATGTGTACAACATGCTACTCCTGCCAGGAAAGGTGCCCACGTAAGGTCAAAATCGTGGATGTCGTGAAACTTGCAAGGAACGAAGCAGCCAAGGCAGGATTCATGGCACCAGCCCACAAGGCCGTTGGATCATTCGTTATAAAAACCGGCCACGGTGTGCCAATAAACGATGCAACAATGGCACTCCGAAAGGCGGTCGGCCTCGGAGAACTACCACCAACAACACACCAGTTCCCAGGAGCCCTTGAAGAGGTTCAGAAAATCATCAAGGCAACAGGCTTCGACCAGTTAATAGGATACAACTGGGAAACAGGTGAACTAGAATAGGGAGGCATGCAAATGGAAATCGCATACTTTTTAGGATGTATCATGAACAACAGGTACCCTGGAATTGAAAAGGCAACAAGAGTCCTCTTCGACAAACTCGGAATCGAACTCAAGGACATGGAAGGAGCATCCTGCTGCCCAGCACCAGGGGTCTTCGGTTCATTTGACAAGACAACCTGGGCTGCAATAGCAGCAAGGAACATCACCATTGCCGAGGAGATGGGCTCAGACATCATGACAGAATGTAACGGATGCTTCGGTTCACTCTTTGAAACAAACCACCTCCTCAAGGAAGACGAGGAGATGAAGGCAAAAATCAACGAAATCCTCAAGGAGGCAGGAAGGGAATACAAGGGAGAAATCAACGTAAGGCACCTTGCCGAAGTCCTCTACAATGATGTGGGACTTGACAAACTTTCAGAAATCATTGAAAAACCCCTCAACCTCAACGTTGCAGTTCACTATGGATGCCACTTCCTCAAACCAAGCGACGAGATAAACATAGACAACCCTGAAAGGCCAACAATACTGGATGAACTCGTCGAGGTCACCGGAGCAAAATCAGTCGACTACAAGGACAAGATGATGTGCTGCGGTGCCGGTGGTGGAGTAAGATCCAGGGACCTGGATGTTGCACTGGACTTCACAAGGGAAAAACTCACAAACATGAAGGAAGCCGGTGTGGATGCAATAGTCAACGTCTGCCCATTCTGCCACCTGCAGTTTGACGTGGGTCAGATGGAGATCAAGGACAAGTTCGGTGAAGAATTCAACATACCGGTACTCCACCTGGCACAGCTACTGGGACTTGCAATGGGTCTTCCAAAAGAGGACCTTGTGGTTGACGCCCACCAGGTATGTGTGGACGAGTGCCTTGAAAAACTCGAGGAACTCGACCGCCTTGCACCTGGAAGCGGATAAACCCCAAAATATTTATTTTTCAGGGGAGTTACACTCCCATAAATAAACAGAGGTGTTTTTTTGTTTATAGCCACTTTAAAGGGAATATTCACCCTTAAGGATCTTCCAGAAGAATTCAGACCCTTTGTGGACTACAAGGCAGGACTGGAGAAAAAAGAACTCTCAGATGATGAGGAGATAGCCATAATATCCATCAAGGGCACCCAGAGTAACCATGTGCTTTTCCTCAGCTCCTACAACAACATTGATGAGATCCGAAAGGAGCTTGAAGAAGCAGGCGCAAAGATAAACCACACAACCCTAAAAATTCTGGAAGGACACCTATGATACTGCCAGTAGAACAGACATGGTTCGTTCTAGTTGAACTTCTAACAGATCTTAGGAAAAGGGATGTTGATGTCCCCACATCAATCACAGAGGATGTAAGGCTGGTGAGGACATCAATAAACTTCTACAAATCGGACCCTGAAAATCCTGAAATGATGAAGGAGCTCAAGAGGATAAATGACATGCTAAACTCCATCCAGGAGGAACTCCTTGAGCTTGCAGAGACAGTATCAACAGATTACCCTGCAGAATGGATTGAAAAACTTAAAAGGGCGGCCAGGGGAGAGGAGGTCCACAGGCCCCCCGAAACAAGATCAAAATTCATTGTCGGGGCGCCACCCGGATTTGCAGCTGCAAGGGTCCACCTCAGGGAGCCACTTGCAGAGGACAGGG
>Ga0272448_1008625_pt1 | contig 10567 bp, 10 predicted proteins | sample YNPCB0191_FD_202220 | JGI IMG/M metagenome (GOLD analysis project Ga0272448, IMG submission 202220) | Hot spring sediment microbial communities from Yellowstone National Park, WY, United States - YNP-CB-019-1 | ecosystem: Environmental > Aquatic > Thermal springs > Hot (42-90C) > Sediment... | reverse complement strand
TGTAGTCGGCGAGTTTTGTCAATGATGGCTCTGTGATTTTTGCATTGCGTGTTACACCAATGTTGTTGCCTGTGTGGTAGATGATGAAGTCAACGCCGTAATCATCGAACAGCACGCCCATCACTGTCGGCGGGTATTCGTCAGATACAATGGCGACCTTTCTGCCATCAATCTGACGAATGTCAATTTTCTTTGCAATCTCGTATGCCTCGTATTTCACACGCAGATACTTATCGAAGTAGTCCAGAATGTCAAAGCACTTAAAGATAATCGTCTTGTCATCGTAGTCGCACTGTCGCAGTGCATTTATCAGCGAGCCGAGTGTGAAGTCCTTGAATGGCTCTGGCAAATTCACCCACTCGGCTGTATCGAGTGCATCTGCGTAGTCAACGAGTGGGCGAAGATATGGCTTTGTTTTGTCAAGTTCAAACACTTTGTATATCAACGAGGCACACGATTTGTATTCTCTGTTCTCACTATGGTGGTCTATGACCACTACTTCCGCAGATGCTGTCTTCGGTGTGTAGTCAACGCATATGGCGTCATAGAGTATTTCGCCGTTCTCTGGTGCTACTGATACCATAGTTCCAACTCCCACTGGCATATTTGTGAGAACTCTGGACACTATGTACGCTGATATTACGGCGTCTGCGTCTATGCGTCTGTGCACTATTATGTATGGTGCGTTCATCTTCGCTATCGCTTCCAGTATTTCTTCTTTTTTTGTATTGCTTTTTACTATTTTCATGGGTACCACCCCGAAAAAGAAAAAGAAAAATTAAGAGTGTTTAGAACTTGGGTATCAAGCCATACTGTCTTGAAACTCGCCGTAGGTATTCGATGTCCAACTGCTTGAATATATCAAGCAGTATATGGGCGAGTTCATTTATATATCGCCAGTCGCCATAGATTTTTCCAATATTCCTCACGCCGTTGAGCATGTCGCATGCCTGATATGCGAAGTATTCCACAACATCCTCAACATTTACTGTGTATTCGCATGGTTTCTCGCTCCAGTCAGCCACTCGCACTTTTAGGGTGTGGTTATCCACCACATCCACAAATTCTGGTATTTCTGGTATTTCATCCAACATGGGTACCACCCCGAAAAAGGTGTGGTTTTCCTTCACATTCCGAGATGGCAATTAGGGAATTGCCAGTGGCGGAATTTGTGAGTATCACCATCACTACAACTTGACTGGTGCGAACCGCACCAGCCCCTTACATGTTTGCTATACACAATTACATATGGTAAACTCGCTCCACCGCCCCATACGAGTTTCCCTCCGCCTCCGCCCAAACCCATATGCTTGCGTATAGCACCCATGCAGGTAAAACGAAAACCACACCCCGAAAAAGAAAAAATTAGAATTAGAAAAGAAGTTTTTCTATCTCATTCATCTTCTGGATAAACCACTTGCCCTGCATTGAATTGATGTGGTTTATCCAGTTCACTTTGCCTCGCAGTTTCTCAATGACCTCGCTGTCTATGTGCTTGCCGTGCTTCAGTGCTTCCAGCACTGTGTGTATCTCGGCACGCACCTGTCTGCGATATTTTTTTGGAACACTGACTGTATTGCAATTGACTACAACTCCACACACGAGTATACGCTGTCCGTAATGGTATATCTTTGTCTTCGCTTCGTTGACTTTGAACCCAGTTTGTGTATATGAGGACTTGCTTTTATATTCAATCATGTTTTGGACATACTTAACTATCTTGGTTATTCGTCCTTCTGATAGTCGCTCCTTCGCAGATATGATGATGTCATCAGCATATCGTGTGTATGTTAGGGAGTAGTGTTTTGCAAACTCCTTGAGTTTATTGTCAATGTGATAGAATACTATGTTGGAAATCACTGGAGAAGTTACTGCTCCTTGTGGTGTTATTAGTAGTGGGCTGGTGTTTTTGGATATTTCACGAAGTTTGCCATCCTCATATATGTATTTCGGGTGGCAAACTACCTTGATTATATAGTCAATGAACTGTTTGTTTAACTTTTCATCAAACCGTTTATCAAGTATATCTCTGATATGCACCTCTGTTATGCTATGGAAAAAGTCCTTAATGTCTATGCAGATAACTGTCTTCGCACCGATGTGCCTGTATGCCATCTCCTTTATTCCAAGTCCTTTGCGGTAGGAGTAGCACACTGGCGACACTTTGAAGTGCTTGAGAAAGAAGTTCACAAGTGCTTTCTGCTCTCGCTTCAGGGCTTCGCTTGGTATGTATATCACACGCCTATCACCATTCTTTTTTGGAATGGTGATTATGGTATACTTGCCATCGTTCATTCAACCACCCCGCTTGGGGCAGTGCCATCACACACGCCAATAACCTGTGTGCTAATCACTATTCATAGCCCAGCGTTATGGCGTGTGCAAAGGCACTAATGTGCTTTGCATAGCAATTGCCACACCCCAACCGAGAGGACGCTTATCGTGGCGTTGGGCGTCCTTCCACCACACGCACACAACCATCTTCGGACACACAGTTATGTGGTGCTTCCTGTGTGTCGTGTGCCCCATACTAAATCCAAATCGGGACACAGCCAGCCCGTAACACTGCCGTGATGACAGTTGCTAAAAGTCCTGCTGGAACACTGCAATCAAATGGGGTGGTGTGTGCGTAGACCATATGGTCATGCATTTCATTTGTGGGTATCTGGCACTTCACCCCGAAAAAGAAAAAGGTAAAAAGGTTTTAGTTTTACGGTGGCACTGTGCCACCATAGGCGTATGCTATCAGTCGTTTAGCAATATCTGCGTTAATGTTGTGTGTGAATGCAAATCTATATACAATTCCATCTTTGTCAACGCTGATGCAGTTATAGTATACTCTGGATGGGGATTTGTTAGCCCCATATTCGCACAACACTGTAATTCCGTATCGCCTTAACTCTGGATAGCACACTGTAATGTCAATGCCTTTTGGTGTTACATAGTATAGGTCTACAGCCTCTAAACAATCAGTTATCTCTGATAATACACTGTATATCCGCTGTGCAAACCTCTCTGCTCGTCGCTCCAGTAGTCGCTCCACTGCCTTTAGTGTGTTCGGTGTTGGTTTACAGTTTCGGTTAATCTTTTGTATCGCAACTGATAACGCTGATATACCTGTGATAGTGTTGTCATCAATGAATACTCCAATTTTTGTGTTCCAAAAGGATGAGTTTTTCTTGAAATATACAGATACCTTCATTTCGACCACCCCGAAAAACAAAAAGAAATTAAGAGTTTTAGGGGTTATATGAACTCAAATACCTCACCAGCGATGTCGTTGCCATCACTGACTATGTCGGCGTTGTCAATGATTTTATCGCTGATTGGCTCTAATGTGTCAGAGCGTCCCTCGATAACAACGCTGATTACCTTGAACTCTTTGTTCTTCTTGGCTTCCAGAAACTTCTTCTGGAAGCCTTCACTAATTGGGCATTGACCGTCTGTGATGAACACAATGTCTCCTTTTTCATACGCTGGTCTGTCAAGGATTTTCAGTGCTTCAGACAGTGGCTTCTCAAAGTCAGTACCGCCATTAAGAAAGTAACTGGCAAGTCCAATTACTTTCTTTAGGCGGTCAACAGGTGTATCGTCTTTGCGTATCTCTATGATTTCAAGGGGGTCGTTTTTATCACCGAAGTGTATGCATATAAAGTTTCTCTTTTCCTTCACTGCAATCTCCAGTAGCCCAATTGCAATCGCCTTGCTCCAGATTTCCCTATCTCCAGCCATAGACCCGCTGTTGTCCACGCACACTATCAGGTCGCCCTTTGCGACCCGCTCTTTTGCCTCAAGGTCATACTGGAGCAACTGCTTTTCCACTAACTTCTTGTGGAAAAGCGTCTCTGCCTCTGGCACTGCAAGTAAAAGTTCTTCATTCGGAAGCATGAATGTTAAATCATCTCCAGTGGTAACATCATATACCTCACTGGGTTCTTTTTTCACCTTGTTAGTCCACTTACAAATCGCAAGTCGCTTGAACCTTCCGATAATCTGTGCAAGTTTCTTGAATTTATGGTTATTCACAAGCAACTCTGCAATCTTAATTTTCTCCTCGTAGGGCAACTCCTGTGGGTTGCCCGCACCGATGCCCCAGCCAGTGCAGAACTCATGGACTTCATTGATATTCTGGTTGGCATTGCGTATCGCTTGGTTCATCACTTGTCTTATACGCTGTGGGTCAGTGTCAACAGGCTTCACCTGTTGCTGGAGTTGATGTTGTCTCTGGATGAGGGCATTGATTTTCTGTTGTATCTGCTGTTGCTGGTTTGGGTCTGATGTGTTGCTCATCGCAACATTCAGACCATTAATCTGTTGTTGGAGTTGCTGGAGTTGCTGTGCTATCTGATGTTGCTGGTTGATGTTATGCATGTATTGCTGGAGTTCTTCGTCATTGTCCATCTCTTGCATGAGGGTTTGTAGTATAGTGTGTGTCGCTAACGCACTTTCGAATGGCTGTAGGCGGGTCAGCGTCCTCAATTGTTGGTATTCCTTTGTCTCCATCCCCTTCTTCACGAAGGGGCGGTTCGCTTGATACGGCGGTTCTATCACTTCGTCAGGGTTTTCCCTGACACGATATTTGTATAGCGAGTTGAAAATATCACTCGCTAATCCGTCAATTGTCTTTAGTTTCTCTGTATACTGTCGCACTGCTTGGTTGAGTTTCTCGGCTCTTTCCAACATCTCATTAAACGCCATAGCGTCAAACTTGTCTGACGCTATGGTGTTTTTTGTTTTCTTCGTTTCTTCTACCTCAAACATTGGTATCACCCCGATATAGAAAAGAAAGTAAAAAGGTTTTGTGTTACGAAGTGGCTATGCAGTTATGCCCAGGTAGTCCTTCAGCAGTTGCCTGATGATTTTCTGAACTTCTGCGATGTACACCTCTACCTTTCTGATATCTCTGCCCTCACTTGCGAGTTTCTCTCTGATATTCTGCAGTTTGTTGCTTGCATCTTTGGTTTTTGCCAGTATCTCGGTTGCCATCACTGTCTTGTCCTTGTCATCGGCTTTCTGGAGGTCTCGCATCGCACTGACTACTGCGTCAAATATCTCATCTGCCTCACGCCCATACGGGTTTGTGAGGCTGATTATGATGTTTGACACTTTACCTATATGCTGTGGCTCTGACCAGATGACATGCTGTAATATCTGCATGTCATCGTCTGTTACTGTCGTGTGTCCGTTTAAATATGCGTATGCTTTCAGCACTCTGGCACACTGGAAGTATCGCCTATCGCTCACTATGATACCCTCTTTGTTAAGTGTCTGTCTGATTTTAACCAGCACTTCCTTGATTTTATCGCTGATAGCCACTTTATCTATCTCCGCCTGCATCTGGCGGAGTTCGTCAAATGTTATCTGAACTGGCGGGTCTGTGGCTTTACTGACTATGTCTTGGTTGTCAAACATCTTTATAAATTCACTGTCGTCCCTGATATAGTTCACGATATACCGCAGGATGAACCTATCATATAGGGCAGATAGGTTCTCATCCTGCGGGAGTTCGTTGCTCGCACCTATCACTGACAACAGGGGACACTTTACGGGTGTCCCGTTGTTGTAGAAAATCCTCTCGTTTATCACTGATAGTAGTGAGTTCAGGATACTGCTGTTTGCTTTGAATATTTCGTCTATGAACGCAATATGGGCTGTCGGTAGGTGTCCTTCAATATTGCGTTCAAACTTGTCCTTCTTCAGGGCAGAGAGTTTCACTGCCCCGAACAACTCGTCTGGGACACTGAACTTCGTTAGCAGTCTCTCAAAATATCTGGCGTCCCTGATGCAAGAGCATATTGCCCGTGCCATCAAACTTTTAGCCGTTCCAGGTTGTCCGATAAGTAAGACATGTCCCTGTGCGAGGAGTGCAGTCAGCACACCCTCTGCCACTTCGTTCCTCTCCACGAATATCGTGGAGAGCCATTCCTTTATCTGCACGAGTTTTTCTCGTGCAGAAATATTTTTGTTCTCTGTCATGGGTACCACCCCGAAAAAGATAAAGAAGAAAGTTTATTTTTTCTTGGCACGCTTGAGGCACTGTATATCGTGCATTATTTGATTGACTATGTGAAATCTTTTGTTTATGTTATCGGGGGTGTTGGTACGCTCAACACCCTCAACGAACTCTGGGTTGTAGGCACTGTATGCCCACAACTCGTTATTAGGTATGCTGACTTCCACAGCATACCTAAAATTTGCCTGCGTTATTACAGACCTGGCTGGAATGTGGAACATACTTTCCAGCAGGTCTATCAAATGCTCGCCAGCAGGTATAATCTCATACCTGCTGGCGTCTCTTATGGTTTCCTCTGACATATCAGCGAACCACTGCACTATAATGGCGTGTGGATACACAAACACCACACGCCCTTTCTTGCCTTCGGGAGATATGACTATATCTCCCACCTTTATTTCGTTTTCCATCTTTATCACCCCGAAGCCCACAAACGCAAAATAAACGATTTTTCGGGGTGCGGGCATATCCGAATACCTTCCGAGCCGAGAAAAGCCCGTAATCGCTTTGCTTTGCAGGTCTTTCTCGGCATTCTTTCCGCACCCCGAAAAACAATAAGAAAAAAGGTTAAGAATGTTGGCGGTTAGGCAAGTTCTCTGACGAGGTTCGCCATTTCATATAGAACCTCGTCTGACACTTGGAACAGGGACGATAGTTTTCTGTATGTCCTGTAACACCCTTCATACGCTGTTATTGCTTGAGTGATTTTTGTGTAGCCAAATTCTGCACTGAACTCGTCTATGTTCAGTGCATCCTTGTATGCAAGTGCATCACCCAGCAAACAATCCAGCAAAAGTTCTTTGCTGGGCTGTTTGTTTTCGAGGTTGTTCCAGAAGTCAAATGTCCTCTTATGTCCCTGATACCAAACAGTTACTCTCCAATGCGGTCTATATTCGCCCCCACTCCAGGGGCATGTTTTCTCGTCCACTTGCTCTGCCTTCACCTTCGTTTTGGCGAGAATTTCTCTCGCCAGTTCTTTTTCTTTTACTATCATGGGTACCACCCCGATAAACAAAAAGAAAAAAGAAAGAAGTTATTTGGAAAGAAGTTTGGCGAGGATACGCTCTGGGTCAATTCCCAGTTTCTCCCTGCATTCCTGCAGAGAGATTGGGATTGTTGTCTCCCAGATACGCCCATACCTCACATACTTACCACGCAGGGTTAACCTGCGTGGCTCACCGTTCTCCAGCCATACACCAAGCCAGAAATGCTTGTGTATGGTGGGAGAATAGATTTTCGTTTCTCTAATTTCTACAACCATCTTTACCACCCCGATAAACAATAAGAAAAAAAAGTTTTTAAAGAAGTTCTTTAATGGCGTTGACAAGCAGACTTGCTGGGTAGGCATTACGCACAACCGCCTTGCCCTTGACAATCTTGGTTATACTGATATATTCAGCATCGCCCCACTTGCAAAGGGCTATGGCAAGTGAGACATGGTTGCTGGTCGGAATGGGTTTCAGTTGTTTGACTACAACCCACTCCTTCTTTGTCTTCTTTGTCTTTTCTGCCTTCTTCTGGCTCTGATTGACAAGAGCCAGAAGTTTCTCATAGTCCTCCTTCGAGAGGACTACTTTGTCGGCTGTTTCGGTCTGCTTGCTGGCACTTTTCTTGTCGCCCTTCTGGGCGACTACATTTTTATGGGTATTCATGCTTACCACCCCGATATATGCGTTGTGGCTAAACTATCAGGTGTCAGAGGCACAGTTTCCTCACATCCAGAGGATGCGTATCCACCCTCACAGCCACCGTGCTGGCTGTGGAGTAACTGTGCTTCTGTTGTCCACACACGCTTGGGCGTGTGGATGGTGGAAATTAACCTATTGCGTGCCTGCCTGCCAGAACCCGCAGGGGTATGCGGGTATGCCGTCTGGCATATTCGCACTCGCTCTGACACCCTCATCGGCATTGGCTGGGGTGTTTTTCAGTCCTCACTGCATGCCAGTCCAGTGCGACAGGCTTAACGCATGCTGGGCTTCCCCAGCGATTAAGCATGGTCTGGCTGGCTCGGTGCTTCGCACCCACAGCCACTAACCATGCACCTGTGGGCATCATCCCGTCCCAGACAAACACTTGAATGCCATAATGGCACGGCACAGGCTTAAGCCACACTGGGTTTTCCCAGCGATTAAGCATGGTCTGGCTGGCTCGGTGCTTCGCACCCACAGCCACTAACCATGCACCTGTTTCGTGCAGTCAGTTCGGGATTTAGCCCATTCGGACTGGCACGAATATCCTGGGAGAGGCTTAACTCCGTGCTGGGCTTTCCCAGCGATTAAGCAAGGTCTGTCAGGTTCGGGTTGCTGACGCAACCCCACTGGCATCAACCTTGCACCTTTTGTTCCGATATGCCAGCACTTTGCCCATCTTCTGGACGGGCTGGCATACCGCAGTTTGGTTAGATTGCATGCATCCAACCAAACTATCATATGTTAGTTAGTATATGCACTTCCGAACTATATATACTTTTCTATTTTCTCCGAGATTTATATTAATCCGAATATAACTATTGCTGGCAATGGCAAAAAACAACAAAAAAACGCAAAAAAAAACGCAAAAAAAACGCAAAAAAAAATTTGTTTGAACCCCCTTTCCTATACCTGTTCTGGCTTTTATACCTGCGGTCTTATCCATGTGTTCCAATATATCTTATTCCAAATGATAAACCATGCGATTGGGAAGCCGACGAGGAACAGCACCCCCTCCCATCCCCATACTCCCTCTCCGACAAACACAAGCCCGAAATAAGTCAGTATCTCGGTTATTGCACATGCTCGCAAGATGTTATCTCGCTTCCATTTCTTGTTCATAACCAGATAGTCAACACAACATAGTACGCACAAGAATATGAGTATTGCAATTACAATCGCATATATTGAAGTGTGGTAGTATAATCCTATCCACGAACCGAAAATCACCATCGGCATTTTTATCGCATAGCCGTAGAGTTTTGAAATCAGCGTGCCTTTGTATTCTCCATTCTCAACTTTGCAACCGAACTTCCGATACAGGTTGACTGGGTCATGCTCTATGTCTTTGATGTAGCCCTCTACTGAAATCTGGAATAGTATCTGGAAAAACGCATAACCCAGCACGAGAAGTATGCCCGTGTTGACATTATCTGAATACGCAAAATAAGATACGCCTGGCAAAAAGCCGAAACATATTGAAATCAATATCGGAGATATGAGCGTTATTTTACTCAAATAGTTGTATCCAATGCCTGCGAACACAGTTATGATGAAAAGAGCAAATGCTATTTTGCTATGAACGGTCAATGCAGTTATCAGGGCTGTGCTGATAAAGAAGAAGATGTAAACCAGTCCATATGCTACTTCTATACTGACTTCGCCAGTTATCATTGGATGGTGTTGTTTACTCTTATCCTCTTTATCCCACTTGTAATCTGCCAGATTGTTATGGGCGAAACCAGTCGCATGAAATAGCCAACCAGCAAGTATCCACACCAGTGTTGTCCACGAAAATAACGGCTGTCCTGCCAGATATATCCCTACCAGCATTGCTGGTATCGTTAATGATGCTGTGTGCCACCTGAAAAACACAAGATAGGGTTTTAGACACATGCTTAGGAGATAGATACAAAATATATAAATTTTGGCATTCACTCAAAAATCTACTTTGGTGGCGTGTATCTGGACGACACACGCCACCATCTCCTTCGTCTATAGTAAATGATACCGACAAAAAGTATTAAATAGTAAATGGTAGTTACTATATATAATATATCGTGATAACATATGAAATCAAACTGGAGGTTAGCATCGATGAAAGTACTCAGGACTGAGCGGATTTGGATTGAACCTTCAGAAACACTGGATAAGATGAGCCATATAGCAAAAAATCTGTATAACGAGGCAAACTACATAGTGAGACAGGAGTTCACAAAAAACGGCAAATGGATTAGGTATAATATACTTGACAAACTCTTGAAGCAATCAGAGAATTATAAGGCATTACCAGCACAAACTGCACAGCAGATACTTAAAGTTTTAGACCGTAACTGGCAAGCGTTTTTCAAGACAATGAAGGAGTGGAAAGCACATCCAGAGAAATTTCATGGCATACCTAAACCACCGAAATACAAAGCGAAAAATGGCAATTTCACACTGATATTTACTAACCAACAAGTCAGGTTGGAAAGTGGTATTTTGAGATTTCCAAAGAAGATAGGACTGGAGGTGAAAACGAGATTGGGAGATGGCACAAACATCCGAGAAGCACGAATAGTCCCGAAAGGGACAGGATACTGGGTTGAGATTGTTTACGAGAAAGAAGTAGAGCCCCAGAAGTTGAACGGCGACAACATTGCTGGAATAGATGTGGGGACACGGAACATCGTAACTATGGTAGACAACACTGGTAACCAGCCAATTGTTGTCAAGGGCGGTGTTCTGCGTTCTATAAACCAGTATTACAACAAAGAGAAAGCACGGCTACAGGCAATCTATGACAGACAGGAACTTGAACACACGCCGAAACGACTGATGAAACTCAATGAAAAACGCAACAACAAAATACGGGACTACATGCACA
>Ga0272448_1008623_pt1 | contig 10569 bp, 9 predicted proteins | sample YNPCB0191_FD_202220 | JGI IMG/M metagenome (GOLD analysis project Ga0272448, IMG submission 202220) | Hot spring sediment microbial communities from Yellowstone National Park, WY, United States - YNP-CB-019-1 | ecosystem: Environmental > Aquatic > Thermal springs > Hot (42-90C) > Sediment... | reverse complement strand
CCTCCCGCAAAAGACCGGTGATGAGCCGCTCGGACAGACTCGCCGGATGATATTTGTCAAACGCCGGGTAAAGGAGATGCCCGACCATCACGCTCTCAACGCCCGCGGCCATGGCCTTGCGGAAAGGCAAAAGCTCCCGCTCCCGAATCTCCTGCTGGCCGGCCCGGACTGTGGGAAGTTCCAGGTGCGAATCCTCGCTAGAGGCTCCGTGTCCGGGAAAATGCTTGGCGCAGGCAGCTATCCTCTCCGAATGCAGACCCTTTATCAGCGCGGCACCGAGCCGGCCGACCAGCTCCGGGTCAGAATGCAAGGCCCGGTCTCCAATCACCTGGTTCGCAGGGTTCAGTTCCAGGTCAACCACCGGCGCCAAGTCCATGTTGACGCCGACCGCGCGCAGCTCCGCTCCCATAATTCTGCCGACCTCGAACGCCAGTTTCTCGTCTGCTTTGACGCCCAGTCGGCGCATGCAGGGAATCCGAGTGAATGAAGCCTTGAGCCTTTGCACTCTGCCGCCTTCCTGGTCAATCGCTAAAATCGCCGGGGATGGCGCCGATATTGCCCGAATTGCATCCGTCAACTCCCGGACTTGTTCCGGCTGGGCATCGTCCCCCGGAAACATCAAAAAACCCGAGACCAGCCCGGATTCCAGAAACCTGCGATGCGACTCCCCAAATGTAACTCCTCGCAGGTCAGCAACCACCATCTGACCAATCATCACCTCCAGCTCCGGCAGGCTCATCGCAAATTCCCCTTTTCCTCCACCCGCAAATAATCGCCGAGAAAATCTCCCAGCAGATTGAAACTCACCACCAGCAGAAAAACCGCCAGTCCGGGAAAAATCGTCAGATGAGGAGCCGCGCGCAAAAAATTCATACCGTGGCTCAAAAGCGAGCCGAAGCTCGGCAGCCTCTGGCTGCCCAAACCGAGAAAGCTTAACGATGCCTCTGATAGAATCGCTCCGGCCAGTCCGAAGCTGGCCTGCACCAGCACCGGCCCGAGGACATTCGGCGCCAGGTGTCGGAAAATGAGACGCAGCTTTCCCGCCCCCAGAGCGCGCGCTGATTCAAAATAAGCCTTCTCCCTCTCCACCAGCACCTGGGCGCGAACCAGGCGCGCGTATCCCACCCAGCCGAGAACGCTCAAGGCCAGAATCACATTGCCCAGGCCGGGTCCCAGCACCGCCACCAGCGCGATGGCCAAAAGAATCCCGGGAAAGGCCATGAGCAAATCAATCACGCGCATAATTATCTGGTCAACCATTCCGCCCAGAGCGCCGGCAAGCGCGCCGACCATAAATCCCACAAGCGCGGAAATCAAAACCACCGAGACCCCGACTAAAAGCGACACTCGCGCACCGTAAAGCATGCGCGAGAAAACATCCCTGCCCAGCTTGTCCTGGCCCAGCCAGTGCAAATGACCCGGCCCGGAAAGACCGGCGCAAAGCTCCTGGTCTTCCGGAGAAAACCGCGCTATCCTTCCTGCAAAAATCGCCGCGCCGCAAAAAAACGCAATCACCAGAATCACGAGACAAAGCGCAAGCCTCCGCCTCATCTTTCCCTCCCCAGCCTCACCCGCGCGTCAACCCAGGCGTAGCAGAGGTCAACCAGCAGGTTCACGGTCAAATAGCTCGCGGCAATCACCAGCACACAGGCCTGGACCAGCGGGAAATCCCGCGTATAGATGGCGTTTATCAAAAGTCTGCCGATTCCGGGCCAGGCGAAAATGGTCTCGGTGATGAACGCGCCGGATAGAAGCGCTCCGAACTGGAGTCCAATCACGGTCAGGATGGGTATCAAAGCGTTGCGCAAAGCATGGCGGAGAATCACGCTCCACTCGCTCAAGCCGCGCGCTCTCCCGCTCCTAAGATAGGGCGCGGACAAAACCTCCAGCATGCTCGCCCGGCTCATCCGGCTCAAAAGACCGGCCATGGCCATGCCCAAGGTCAGACTCGGAAGCACCAGATGACTCAAACCGCCTCTGCCCGAGACCGGCAGCCAGCCGAGCTTGAGCGCGAAAAAAATAATCAGCAGCGGCCCCAGCCAGAAGTTCGGAACCGAGACCCCCAACAGGCTGAACACCCTTCCCGAAAAATCCACCCATGAATTTTTCTTGAGCGCGGAAACTATACCCAGAGGCAGCGCAATCAGAACCGCGGCCAGCATGGAAAAAAAGGCCAGTTGCAATGTCGCCAGAACCCGCGGGGCTATCACCTCTCCCACCGGACGAGCAAAATAAATCGATACCATCTTCCCACGCACCAGGTCGGAAAAAAACAGCATCAGCTGGACATGAATCGGCTGGTCTAGATGCAGCCGCGCACGGAGCGCTTCGACTTGCGCGGGTCTCGCAGATTCTCCGAGCATGACCATAACCGGGTCGCCCGGAATCAGGTGGATGAAGAAAAACACCAGCAGGCTGACGCCCAGAAGCACCGGAAAAAACCAGAGCAGACGCCTGACCAGATATGACCTCACAACCCCCACCTCGCCTCTTGCAGAGTAGACCATTCCCCGGCCGGACCCAGCTCAAACCCCAAAAGACGCTTGTCCGATACCGTGATGTCCAGCGAATTCCAGAGACTGACATAAGGCAGGTCCTCGCTCAAAATTTTCTGCACGCGTGAATAAATAATCCTGCGCGCTCCCCGGTCCTGCGTCATCCTCCCCGCCGCGACCAGCGCATCAATCTCCGGGTTCGCGTAAAAGCCACGGTTAGCGCCTTGGGGAGGAAGACTCTGCGAGTGAAAGATGGTATAAAAAATATCCGGCTCCACCACCCCCACCCAGCTCATAGTATAAATCTGGAAATTGCCGGCCTGGATGTCGGAAAAAAGCGTTCCCCATTCCAGGCTCCGAACCTCAACCTCAATCCCCACCGCATCCAGTTCACGGGCGATGGCCTGCGCAATCCACAGCCGCTGAACATTCTGGCTGGTCTTGTAGCTCAACTTGAACCGATGACCCGGACCGTCCCCGTCCGGGTCCGGATACCCGGCCTCGTCCAGTAATTTCCTGGCCAGAACCGGGTCGTAATCGTAGCTTTTAACCAAAGGCTCATAGGCCCAGTGCCGCGGGGATAAAAGCGTGTCCACTTTGACCGCACTGTCTTTGAGCAGACAATGAATGAGTTCATCCCGGTTGAGTGCATGCGCAATTGCTTCGCGGACCTGGCGCTTCGATAGAATCGGGTCGCGCAAATTAAAGCCCATATAACTGTAGTTCAGCCCCGGCCTTTCCTTCACCGCAAGACCAGCATGCCTCTTGAGCCGGCCCAGTTCGTCCACCGGTATCGGACTTTGCAGAAGTTGAATCTCTCCCTTTTCCAGACTCATCAGCCGGGTGAGGTCTTCGGGGATTATCCGGAACACTATCCGCTCAAAATACGGTTTAGACCCGGAGCGGAATTCATTTCTGGTGAGGACAAGCTCCGTGCCAGGGACCCATCGCAAAATTCGATAAGCCCCGGCACCGGAAAGTTCTTCCGGCCGCAACCCACTTTTCCGCGCCTGTTCAGCCGGGATTATGCCCAGGTTCAACTCCACCAGCAGCGGAGCATACGGTTCTTTCAATTCCAGCCGCAGACTGGCGCGGTCCAAAACTTCAATCTTCCGGATTCGCTCCGCCAATTCCAGATAAGGCGAGTTCAGACCAGGAGCATTCAGGCTTTCGAGAGTGGCCTTGACATCCTCGCTCGTAAGCTCCTGACCGTTGGAGAATTTCATACCCTGGCGGAGATGAAAGACGAAAGTGCGGGCATCGGTCTGCTCGAAAAAGTCTGCCAGGTCCGGCTCTGGTTCCAGGTCAGCCCCAATCCTGAACAGACCGGGAAAAACCAAAGGCATTATCTGAATGGCATAAGCGTCCCGCGCCAGCCTGGGGTCCAGCGAACTCGGGCTGGCTTCAATCCCCACTGTGATTTCAGGCCCGAGCCGAGTTTTGTCCTGCCTGGCGCATGAACCGAACAAAAGCCAAAAAGCCAGCAGATAAAAAATTTTGCGCCTCTCTTCCATCGCCTGGATTTGCTCTCCCGAATATTTTGAACCTCGGCCTTAACCTGTCAAACGCAAAGGTTGGCGCAATTTCCGCTCCTTAACCCCGGCCCGCAACCGGCTTGACATCACCAGCCTTGGGATTTTAACCTAGAAGATATTGTCCGAGGTCAGGATGGCAGATAATCTCAAATGTCAATTTTGCGGCCGGGAGGTGAAACCAACCGTTCACTCCAAAAAATTGCCGCAGGGGTATAAAGTGGACTATTATCTGGTTTGGACCGGGGAACTGGAACCTGTCATCATCAACAATCCGAAAGATGAACGCGAAATGAGCCAGTTCTACAAGGTTGAAAAACTGCATGCTGTCGTTGCCTGCACAGACTGTTATCAAAAGCAGGAAGTGCAGGATGAGATGGAGAGTCAATTCAAGAAAGTTCCCACAGAAAAATCCGCATTGGCTGACGAGGAAGCTGATGATAAATAAAAATCGACTGGTCAAGACTTTTCTGGAGCTTGCGCGCATACCCGGGCTTTCCGGGAAAGAAGGCCTGGTTGCAGCGGAACTGGCCAGGCGTCTTTCCAGGCTGGGCATCAAATATCATTTTGACAGTCCAACCAGACCCGGAAATAAAGTCGGGAACCTTATCGCCTATATCAAGGGCAATGCACCAGGCCCGGCTTTGCTCATCAATGCCCACATTGATACGGTCGGGCCGATTGAGCCTTTTGGCTGCCGCCGCCGGGGGAATTTTCTGGAGTCAAAAGGGCAGAGCATTTTGGGAGCGGACGACCGCAGTGGCGTGGCCGCGATTCTCGAGGCGCTTGCCCATCTCAAGGAATCAGGCATCCGCCACGGTCCTCTGGAAATCGTCTTTACCGTTGCCGAGGAGATAGGATTGCTCGGGGCCAAGGCCCTTGACTATAAACTCCTCTCTGCCCGCCACGGCATTGTCCTGGACAGTGACAGCCCGCTTGAACCGGTGATTGCCGCGCCTGAAGCCTACCGACTCAATTTCCAAATCCGGGGCAAAGCCGCCCATGCCGGAGTTGCTCCGGAAAAAGGCATCAACGCCATACAAATCGCCAGCCGGGCCATCAGCCGACTCCGGCTCGGACGCATCGATTTTGAAACCACAGCCAACATCGGTCTGATAAGCGGCGGCAGCGCCACCAATATCGTCCCGGAGTTCGCCGAGGCGCGCGGCGAGGCCCGAAGCCACAATCGCAGAAAATTGCAGACCCAAATCCGGCAGATGCGCATGGCCTTCAGGCAAGCGGTCAGAGAGGCCAGACTTGGAACACGCGCCTTTGCGGGTCTGCCCCGACTTTCAGAAGAGATTATTTTGGACTATCCCCGGATGCGGCTCGATTCGCAAAGCCTGGTTCTGCGCCTGATGAAAGAAGCCGCCAGGACGCTTGGCTGCAAAATATCTCCCAAGGTCGGCGGAGGCGGAAGCGACGCCAACATCTTCAACGCCCACCGCATCGAAAGCCTGGTTATCGGCACCGGCATGGAAAAGGTGCATACCACCTCCGAGCGGCTGAACCTCAACCAGTTTCATCTCGGCGTGCAAATGCTTGTGCGCGCCATCGAGCTTTTTCCGTCATTCTGCCGGAGCAAATGAGCGAGCCGCAAGACCTCCTGGCCAGGGGATTTGAGCAAGGCCCCATCCGCCCGCCCAGCGAAGCCTTCAGTCTTCTGCTCCGCGTCACCCGCAACTGCCCCTGGAACAAATGCAAGTTCTGCCCGGTCTATAAAACTGAAAATTTTTCCCGCCGCGAACTTGGCGAGGTCCTGGCAGACATTGACGCCATGGCCGCATGGCAGGAGGAACTGAAGGCGAGAAGCTGGCGGCTTGGTTTTGGCGGCTCTTTCGAACCGCCTGCACTGCAAAGCATTTATCAGCACGAACCTGACAACCCTTTCCTTTATGCCCTGGTCCTTTTCTGGCTCGGTCAGGGCCGGACCGCGTTCCTCCAAGACGCGGACAGCCTGGCTGTGAAAAGCGAACACCTGGTTCAAATCCTGAAACACCTCCGGCAAAAATTCCCATCCCTCACCCGCGTCACCAGCTACGGAAGAACCCGCACCCTTGCCCGTAAAAATTTAGAGGAGCTGCTGCAAATCAGGCAGGCCGGCCTGGACAGGATTCACATCGGGATGGAGAGCGGTTCGGACCAGGTGCTGGAGCTGATGAGCAAGGGCGCAACCCAGGCCGAGCAAATTGAAGCCGGGAAAAAAGTCAAGCAGGCCGGGCTGGAACTTAGCGAATACTATATGCCGGGACTGGGCGGGAAAAAATTTTCCGAAGAGCATGCCCGGGAAACCGCCAAGGCTCTGAATCAAATCAATCCTGATTTCATCCGTCTGCGCAGCCTGGCGATACCACCGCGCGCTCCGCTTTATGAAATGTTCCGCGCCGGGCAATTCGTCCCGCTCAACGATGTGGAAATGGTGAAGGAGGTACGGCTTTTCATTGAACATCTTGAAGGCATTACAAGCTACTTCGTCTCTGACCACATGCTCAATTTATTGCCGGAGCTGGAGGGGAAATTTCCCGAAGAAAAAGCCAGATTGCTCTCGCTCTGCGACCGGTTCATCTCCTTGCCCGAAAGCGACCAGCTGGACTACATCATCGGCCGACGCGCCGGCCTGCTCGAAACCCTGGACGAACTTGCCCGGCCTGAACTCAAGGCGCGCGCTGAAGCCGTCAGGCAGAGACTTGAAGTCCAGACCATTGACCAGGCCCAGGAAATCATCTCCAAGCTGATGGAAAGCTTTATCTAGGGAGGCATCATGCACCAGCTCAAGACGGAAGTCGAAATTGACGGCAGCTTCGGGGAAGGCGGAGGACAAATCTTGAGAACCGCCTTGAGCCTTGCCCTGCTCACCCAAAAAAGTTTCCGCATCAAAAACCTGCGCGCCGGACGCAAAAAGCCAGGGCTGCGGCCCCAGCACCTGGCCGCGGTCAAGGCCGCGCTCAAAGTGAGCGGCTCCCGGGTGGAGGGGGATGAACTCGGCTCGCGCGAAATTTGCTTTTTTCCGGCTCCGGCCCGGGCCGGCAATTTCAGGATTGACATAGGCACTGCCGGCTCAACCGGACTGGTTTTTCAAACCTTGCTGCCCGCGCTAATCCATCTTGACCAGCCGAGCCAACTCCAAATCACCGGCGGCACCCACAATCCGCAAAGCCCGTGCTTCGATTTCCTCAAAGAATGCTTCCTGCCCCTGCTCGCCGAAATCGGCATTCAGGTCCAGGCAAGAATTTTAAGGCACGGCTTTTATCCCCGGGGCGGCGGAGAGGTGTTTTTCTCAATTACTCCCTTTAAGGCTCACGCTTTGAAATTGCAGCGCATTGAGCAGGCTTTTTGGCAGGAGCCGAGCGCGGAAATTCTCCTCGCCGGACTTGAGCAGCATATTGCCGAGCGCGAAGCTAAAGAACTTGTCGCGCGTCTTAAGCTTGAGCCTTCCCGGATTCAAACCCGGTTTTTGCCTTCAGACGAGGGACCGGGAAACGCGATTCTGCTCCGCTATATTTCCGGAACGCGCACCGAGATTTTCACCGGCTATGGAGAACCGGGCAAGCGCGCGGAACGAGTGGCCGGGGAAGTCGCGCGGGAGGCCGGGAATTTCTGCCGCAGCCGCGCGCAGATTGATGCTCACCTTGCCGACCAGCTTTTGCTTTATCTGGCGATGGGAACTGGCGGTGAATTCACCACCAACTCGCTTACCTCTCACTTCCATACCAATCTGGCCGTCATCCGTCAATTTTTGAAAATTGAATACACAACCGAAAATTTGGCGCCGGACCTTCATCTCGTGAAAATCGCCCCGGCTATCAGTTGAGCCGGAAAGCCTTGCGCCAGAGCAGATAATGAGCCACCATCCAGATGCGGTGGGTGTGGTCCCGGCCCTGCTCGATGTGCTCATCCAAAAGCCGTCTGGCAACCGGCATGGAAATAAAATTTTCATCCCGACCAAGCTCGCCATCGAACAGCTCGCGGAAAAAATCCTTCAGCCGGTCCTTGAGCCAGACCTGGAGGGGGATGCCGAATCCCTGCTTGGGCCGGTAGACCAGTTCGCGGGGTAATTTTTTCAGCAGGTATTTTTTGAGAATGACCTTTTTGTCCAGGCCGGGTAATTTCCAGGAAAAGGGCAGATTGAATAAAAGCTCAACCAGCTTGCAGTCGAGGAGCGGCACCCTCACCTCCAGGCCGTTGGCCATGCTCATCCGGTCGGTCATAAGCAGAATGTCGTCGCAGAGATAGCTGTTCAGGTCCAGCCAGAGCAGGCTGTTCAATCTGTCCCGGCCAGGATATTCATAAGCCCAGCGCGCAAGATGACGATAAGGGTCATGAGTTTCTCGCTCCGATGCAGAGAGCTTGTCAAAACCGATAAGTTCCCCCTGCTCCAGCCACGGCCGGAAATTGCCGATGGTGAGAAAACGCAGATGGCGCAACGCCAGGTCCGGCTCTTCAAAACCGAGCGCGCGGGAAAACCTCCGCCGCCAGCCTGGGGTCTGGTCCCGGGTTTTTCCCAAAGCGGAAAAAGCCGGTGCGAGCAATGCCCGTCGCAAAAATCCCGGAGTCCAGCGATAGTAATAATCAATCAGTTTGTCCGCCAGATGGTGGGTGTAGCCGGCAAAGAGTTCGTCACCTCCTCCGCCGGAAAGCGCCACGGTTATCTCCTTCCGGCAGGCCTGGCAGAGAAGATAGTTGGCCACCGCTGTATAGTTTCCGTTCGGCTCGTCAAAATGCCAGACGATTTTTTCGAGCAGAGCCGGCAAATCCTGTGCGCGGCTTTCGAGGACAACATGCTCGGCCTTGAGCTTCCCGGCCACGGCTCTTGCCCATCTCGTCTCATCCCACTGTGCCTCTTCAAAACCCACGGTATAGGCCTTGAGCCTGCCCGAAGAGCGCTTGAGCGCGGCCACGGTCACGCTTGAGGAATCCAGTCCGCCGGAGAGAAAAATTCCCAGCGGAACCTCGCTGACCAGCTCCTCGCCCACCGCCCGCTCCAACTCGGCAAAAATCATCTCCTGCGCCTGCTCTCTCCCGGGCGCGGAAAATTCGTCCGCAGGCGAGAGCTTCCAGAATCTTCGAATTTCAACCTGGCCGTTCTTAACCGAGAGGCAGTGAGCGGGCAGCAATTTTTTCACGCCGGCCACGCCGCTTAAGGGAGCCGGTATATGCTGGACTGAAAAGAATTGATAGAGCGCGACCGGGTCGATTTTGTGCTCAATTTCCGGGTCTGCGAGCAGGGCCTTGAGTTCGCTGGCAAAACTAATCCATCCCTCGCCCTGGTAATAATAGAGCGGCTTTACCCCCAGATGGTCGCGAGCGAGCAGCAGGCTGTTCTTCTCCCGGTCAAAAACCGCAAAGGCAAAAATGCCGCGCAGCCGGGACAGGCAGTCCTCCCCCCATTCCAGGCAGGCGTTGAGCACCACCTCGGTGTCGCTTGTCGTTTTGAATTGGCAGCCTTTGCCTTCCAGCTCCGAGCGCAGTTCGCGGAAATTATAAACCTCTCCGTTGAAGACAATCACACCTCGGCCGCAAACGCTGGTCATGGGCTGGCCACCGGTGGCCAGGTCAATCACCTTGAGCCGGCGATGTCCCAGGCCGAGCTGGCCGTCAAAACAAAAGCCTTCCGCATCCGGCCCGCGGTGCGCGAGCAGACCGGCCATTTTTTTCACCAGTTCCTGGTCAGGCTTTTCCCCGGGCGAGAAATAAAATTTGCCGGCAAAACCGCACATGATTTCTTACGGCTCGTAACCAAGGGCCTTGGCTTTCGAGTAGTATTCCTTGGCCTTGACCATGTCCCCCAGCTTCTTGTAGACCACCGCCAGATTGAAATAGGCGATGGCATATTCATCGTCAATCTCCAGGGCCTTGAGAAACTGCTTACGCGCCTCATCCAGATTGTTCTTCTGCGCCTGGACCACGCCCATATTATGATGGGCAATGGCGATGAACCGCTCGATGTTCTTGATTTCCACATTAAGCACCTTGATGATGTTGGTCCATTCCCTTATCGAATCCAACCCTTCCTCAAATCGACGCTGGGCAACATTGTAAAGGTCAATGGCAATCTTGACCCGGTCGGATAACTCCTCAATCTTCAGCACCTTCTGCTCAACGCCGATCTTGCCAATTTGCGAATCCCTGGCCACGATAATGATTTTAATTGCTTAAAATCTTAAAAGCAATCTTTGTCAGCGGACAAAGCAGGCAATTCTGATTGCTTATCCCCGGTTTCCAGGCTTGGTGCACCTAAAACCATGTGCTATGATTTAAAATTGATGGGCGAACTTTTTGACGACCAGGAAACTATAGTTCGGACTAATGATGATGAGTTCGCGCCTCTGGCCGAGCGGATGCGTCCGCGGCAGCTTGACGAGTTTATCGGCCAGGAACACCTTGTCGGCCAGGGCCGCCTCCTGCGCAGACTGGCGGAGCAGAAAGCGCTGACCAGTCTCATCCTCTGGGGCCCGCCCGGCTCGGGCAAGACCACGCTCGCCCGAATCCTCTGCCAGGCCAGCGGCGCGCATTTCTTGAGCTTCTCCGCGGTGCTTTCCGGG
>Ga0272448_1008622_pt1 | contig 10569 bp, 2 predicted proteins | sample YNPCB0191_FD_202220 | JGI IMG/M metagenome (GOLD analysis project Ga0272448, IMG submission 202220) | Hot spring sediment microbial communities from Yellowstone National Park, WY, United States - YNP-CB-019-1 | ecosystem: Environmental > Aquatic > Thermal springs > Hot (42-90C) > Sediment... | reverse complement strand
GCATCCAGTATGTCATTGACTCTGATCAACTTTTCAGCTCCTCCAAATACAAATAACTATATTACCAAAATATGACGCAGTTAGTAAAGATAAAAATGTAAGGCAAAGGTAAAGATTCAGTTACGGGTGGCAATTATCGGTATTTATAGAATGTTGATTTTTGATTGTTAGATTTTAGGGGCAGACCGATGTGTCTGCCCTGATAATGCAGACTTGCGTATCTGTTGGGATAAAAACAATAATAATTATGGTTGCGAATATAATGTAAGGGCGACCGGCCTGTCGCCCCTACAAATTCGTGTATTAAAGATGAATTTATAATAATACCCGATTAGGTACATGGAATTATTATTTTGAATGATGTAGGGGTTCAAATTTTTGACCCCTACTTAATAACATATCCATTGCACCTGGCGAAAATACCACTGATAACTAAATCTTTACTTTTATCGCTAAAAGGTTCTTGCTATTACTGGAACAAAATGGTATAAGTTTAAATATGTTTAAAAATTCCCTGAATTCAGGTATAGTTAACCTGGCTTATTTATAAGGAGGGAGTAAGATGAAGAGATTAGTAGGAAGCCTTAAAAAAGTATGGTATTTTTTTATTATCTGTCTTGTAACAATTTCTGCGGGTTGTGGAGGAGCGGATACATCAAGTGGTTCTAATAAGGATGTGGATCATAGTGATATTAAGATTTCGGATATAAAGGATTTGGGAGATTCAACCTCTGAGTTAGGAGATGTATGTATACCGAACTGCTCAAATAAGAAGTGTGGGGATGATGGTTGTGGAGGGAGTTGCGGAGATTGTGGAGCAAATGCCCTGTGTAAAGGCGGGGAGTGTGCCTGCATATCAGGTTATGAAAACTGTGATGGATTATGGAATAATGGATGTGAAGTGAATCTGTCCACTGACAATATGCACTGTGGTGACTGCGTAACGAGTTGTGGGGAGAATTCCATATGTGATAACAAGGTGTGTAAGTGTAAGACAGGATTTGCCAATTGTAACAACCTCTGGGTAGATGGGTGTGAAGTGGATCTTTCAAAACCTGAGAGCTGTGGCACTAACTGTTCTGATATAACAAATTGTGGGAAGAATTCAATTTGTAACTCAGGGCTGTGTGAGTGTCTACCTGGATATGGCAACTGTGACAGGTTGTGGGGAAGCGGGTGTGAGACTGATTTGAATACAGATCCAAATAACTGTGGAGGGTGTGGCAAGATTTGTGGTTCAAACGCCCTCTGCCAGAGTGGTGCCTGCGTATGTCAGACAGGTTTCGCTGATTGTGATAAGGATATGAGTAATGGATGTGAGGTGGATCTGAATTCCATCTACTCCTGCGGCACATCCTGTACAAATATTGTAGCATGCTCATCTGAGAATGGATTCAATCCTGTATGTATTGGAGGTATCTGCAAACTCTCCTGTAATAGTGGATATTCGGATTGTAATCAGATGATAGGACTCTCCGATGGTTGTGAGACTAACCTGAATAGCCCATCTACCTGCGGGATCAGTTGTTCAGATGTAGTATATTGTGGGAAAAACTCTGTCTGTGTAAACGGGAAGTGTGATTGTCAGAAGAACTATATGAACTGTGATGGATCCTGGGATAATGGTTGTGAGACAAGAGTCCTTGATGATGTAGATAACTGTGGAGAGTGCGGAAACAGGTGCGGTGCAAATTCTATCTGTGATAATTTTAAGTGCAGATGTATCGAGGGGTTTGGTAATTGTGACAACAAGATTGAGAATGGATGTGAGACTGATCTAAATAACATAGAAAGTTGTGGTACGAGTTGTTACAATAGAGTGGGTTGTTCTACAGAGAATGGCTTAAATCCATACTGTGATAAAGGGGTATGCAGACTCACCTGCAATAGCGGTTATGCCGATTGTAATGCGAATGCGGGAAGTTCCGATGGTTGTGAGACAAACCTAAATTCTGTAAATACCTGCGGAACCAACTGCAACAATGTTGTTAAATGTTCATCAAACAATGGTACCAACCCATATTGTGACAATGGAGTCTGTAGATTGACCTGCAATAGCGGTTATGCCGATTGTAATGCGAATGCGGGAAGTTCCGATGGTTGTGAGACAAACCTAAATTCTGTAAATACCTGCGGAACCAGCTGCAACAATGTTGTTAAATGTTCATCAAACAATGGTACCAACCCATATTGTGACAATGGAGTCTGTAGATTGACCTGCAATAGCGGTTATGGAGATTGCAATGCATATTCGGGCTTTTCAGATGGGTGTGAGACGAATTTGCTGAGCAGTGTAGATAACTGTGGTGCCTGTGGAAGATCCTGTAAAAATGAGCCTATCTGTTCCAATAAAGCCTGCACCTGTGAGAACGGTGTTTGCGTACCATATAACCCTTGTGCATCCCCTGAAGGTGCGGCTTGCAACATCGACAACAATACTTGCTGTACTGGACTATCCTGTGTAACAATATTCCAGAATCAGAAGGACGCAAATTGTTACAAGGATTGTACTAATAATCAGAGTGTATGCTCCAGCAATCAGCAGTGCATTGGATGGTCTCCGAATATATGCAAATCTCCGACCTCAGGTTCTCTGTTTACTGTATGTAATATTCAACATAGTAACTCAGGTAGTGCTGCCTGCTTTGAGGTGACCACAATTGCAAACGGTACATTCTCAAAGTGCCTCTCTTATGCGGATGGTGAAAAGCCTGGACAGAATGACCAGATGGGGACAGCCAGTATTAAGGCTACGATTGGCGGTATCTTATATAACTTTACAGTATGCGCTGGCGATTTTCAGGTTGTAGATCAGTCTGGCAATTACTGGTTGGTTGAGACCTATGATGTCTCAAAACTCCAGACAAAGAAGATTGTTTATCTGTTCAATATCTTTGTCGACGAGGCAGAGCATACAGTAGGTGCCCATACAATCGGCGAGAAGATTCAGCCATTGATTTACGAACTTTCGCTGGATGCCAATTACAATACCACAAAGGCAATATTGCACTCAATGGGTATCCAGGGCGATCTTAACTTCTCGGCAGTTGGTACAGGGTCAAAGGCACCCACCTCAGGTACGATCAGCAATGTCTTGATGATGGGTTATGACTATGTAGTCTGCGACAACGCAGCAGGGAAGCCCTGTCAGTAATTGGGCTGAAATACTAATTAGAACCCTGCAAAATACAGGTTAATACACCCAAGTTTGAAAAGATTCAGTTAAGGGTGGCAATTATCGGTATTTATAGAATGTAGATTTTTGATTGTTAGATTTTAGGGGCGGACCGATGTGTCTGCCATAAAAATAATGTGAACCTAAATTGTGCGATTCTTTAACCATGCTGGTATGCCACCAATGAATTCCAGTAATATCAAAAAATTTTCTTGTATTAAGGGATTCAAATCTTTTCTCCAAAATAATTGAAAATTTTAGCAACTCTCTATGAATCTTTTGAATATGATGCTATGATTTTTGTTCTTTGAATACACCTCCCCATTTAATTCTCTTTTCTCTCGTATATAGATTGTTTCTTTTCACCTAATGGGTGAAGAAGTGAGGGAGAGCCTTTCTCTCCCTCTTTTCACTCTCATAATTAGCACAAAGTTTAACCCTTAAAAACAAAAAAATCGCTCAGATTAGGTCAAAATTGAACATTCATAATTCAAAACTCTTTCTATTCCGGCACCACATGCCCATCCTTCACAACACCAAGCTTCTCAAGATCGGCAAGATATATAGGAAATACACGAGAAGCCATATCAAATGTAAATAGAATATACTTACCATTAACTTGAATAGGAAATGAATATCCATAAGTATTAGGTATCTTCCTTTTTATCTTCCTCTCTACATCATAAATATAGATGTATCCTTTCCCCATCTCAGTGCTCTTTATATCGTCATTCTCGTGAAAAATTACAAACTTACCATCTGTATCTAAGACTATCTGGAAGTTCTCATCATCAGTAATCATTGTGAGTGTATTTGTCTCATAATTGAATATTCCTATATCACTACTTGTGTGTCCGTATTCTTCTTCTGGTAGCCAGAACTGTATAGCAATATATGGAACCTTTGTAACAGGAATCACTGGCCACATATCGTAGTCACTCTTAAACAATACGCTCTTTTGTAGTGTATCAATATCTATACTCTCTATTGTGTGGCTATATGTCTTTATTATCCTTCTATTCCATAACACAGCTGAATATTCTAAATAAAGAAAATCATTACTTATTTTTATATCGTTAGGATTATTAATATCCCTGTAATAAGTCCCATTCTTTGTCTTATCCGAGGATGACGAAACTAAATAAACAAGATTATTATCAAAAACCAGCGAAGAAAAGGCTATATCCCTTATTGATACTATCCTTGGTGGATTTCTTGTCTCCATATCAAACTCAAAAATCACTCCACACCTATTCCCACCAAAACAGGCATTAGCAACATTAGTCCAGTAAATCTTACTACCCCATACCTGTATAGGATCCTCAATATGGTCATAACCATCACAATTTGGCGATCTTCTAACTCTCCTATCCCTCAATGAGAGATAATAAATATCTTTTGCTAATGTTACATCATTTGAAGGATAAAGCCAGACAATATAGTCCCCGCTTATTATTGCATTCATATAGACGTAATTTGCTATCTTTACTATCGGAGCATCTAAATCCCCTGAGAACTCTATTCCAACTGGATCTCCAGGGTCTTTGCAGACATATTCAAATTCATCTATCCCTACATCTCCTCCATCTCTTATATCTGATACATCTCTGATATCCGATACATCACTTACATCATCTGCATATACATCTTTTATCTCCTCACCTCCAATATCCTCTCCTGCATCTCCCAAATCCGAAATCCCAAAATCTCCAATCCCCAAATCCCCAATCTCAACATCAACTCCTCCATCTAATCTACACTTTTCATCTCCGCAGGACATTGATACACACCTCTCATTCTCACACATTACGCACCTGCAGGTGCATAACCCACTGTTTATCTCTCTACAACCCAAATTCCCTCTACACTGATAGTCAAACGATGGATAATAACCATTACCACATAAAATCCCAGTATCAATTCCTACATCTTTACTGCCATTTGCACCACTACCACAGGAGCAACTATATATTAGTAAAATCAGCAAAAATGATATCACCTTATACATCATAATTTATCCTCTCCTTTATCTCATACCAACTCTATTTCAACTCATAAATCTTTATCCCCTTTCCATTCCTCTCTATCCCGTAGTAATACTTCCCTATATATTCTCCTCTTATCCTGTCCACATCCCCCTTCTTTATTTCATACTTCCCTATATACTCTGGATCTCCTGCGCCTTTAATCCTGTAAACCTCATACCCATCCTTATTACTATACCTCAGATACATCCTGTCTCCCCTCACCACCATCCCCTTCACCTCCCCTCTCCTGTCCACCTTACCTACATACTCAAAATCCATCCCATTATCCCTGTATATCTGAACATCTCCCTTTATCTTCCCACCAAGTATAATCTTATCTCCCTTTACCTCTATCTCCTCATATACATCCATAAACTTTAGCCTTGTATCCTCCCACTTCGGATTCCTCCTGTCACTTATATTCACTACAAATACCCCAAATACCCCTCCAGTAACATAGGCATAATCACCTACTATTTCAAGTTCCCTCGAATAACCTATCAGTCTCTCATACCCAACAACACTCAGATTCCTCTTATCCCTTTTATCTATCACCATAAGACCTGCAGGGACTACAACATATAGATAATCCTCCAAAGCCTCCATATCACTTCCAATTGTAAGTACCTTATTATTCCATACCCTTTCTGGATTCTTTGCATCACTTATGTCGTATACACTCAGCCCATCTTCAAAACTCAACACATACAGATAATCCCCATCTCGCAGTATTTTCTTTATCCCCTTCTCCTTTATCTTATCCACTGCCTTATCACTTATCTCTACTCTCTTACTGCTCAGCCTGTAGTTGTATACCTCCCCTTCACTATAACCCTCCCTCCTCTTTATCCTTATATCATACACATCCCCATTTACTCCCCATACGCTTACATACTCCTCAGGGCTTGACCTCTTCCCATACCCTATAACCTCCCTCATCACCCTATCCCTCACCTCTACTCCTATCTTACCACTCCCCTCCTCCATCTTTAACATCAAAACCTCTGGACTTACACTATCCTCCCCTGACACCGCCACCCTTATATCCTCTTTGCTCTCCCTTGTATATGTACTCTCAAAATACTCCATATTGTTCAGATATGCCACATTCACCCAGGGGTTTATCTTAGGAATATACCACCTGCTATATCTCTCATCATAGTAGAATATTCCTCCCATACCCTCACCCTCGTATTTACCTCCATAGTATGAGAATATCCCCTTCTCTGGTGAGTAGTATACCGTTCCGCCTCTTACCCTCGGTATCTCCGCCCTATCCCCTACTACCTCCCTCCACAGTCCTGTCCTCATATCATATTCCCATATGTCATTGTGCAGTCTACCCGAACCACTATATCCGCCCATAAGGTATACCTTCCTGTATGTCCTGTCATAGTATATCGCCATACCCGCCCTTGGACCTGGTCCACCATTCATCCCTCCTTCCATTATCCTCGCATAATAATCACCTGTATCCATCTCCCATATCCAGTCCATCACACCATCCCTTCCAACCCCTCCAAACATTATCCACTTCCCCCTCTCACTATCATATATCTGGGCTGCATCTATGTCCCAGTTGTCCTCACCTATCTCCCTCTGCTCGGGCAGTATCCTCCAGAAATCCACCGTCCCCTCTCTACTCCCAAACTGATAAGACCATATACCAACTATCCAGTCCTCCCTCATCTCACCAAACTCACCAAATATATTCTCTCCTACACCATCACCTATAAATATCATATTCCTCACCTCATCATACCCAACATACGCATCCTTTGCCTTTGGCATAGGGACATATATATCAAGCATTGGAACATACGAATCAAAGTATACACTCCTCCATCTCACACCCTCATCATCAAACCACCCTACATATAGGGTATTGTCGAGTCTCCCATTTATCTCTCCACCATATACAAACATTATCTCCCTCACACTATCATCACTACTTATTCCAAGCCTGCTCAAACTGCTATATCCAACAGATAAAGAGTATCTCTTAAGTCCATTTGAAGGGTATACTGTATTACCTGCCTTTGAATCAAACAGCCTCTCTATCTTCCCGCTCACAGGATTGTATATACCCACAAACTTACCATCCGTTACACCTCCATCCTCTGTATCAAACATCATTATCACCCTTCTATCGAATTTTATCCCAATCTTATCGGGTGGTAAATCCCAGTATATCCTGCTCCCAAATTTTGAACCAAAGTCAATAACTGCAGTCTTATCGAGCTCCCATGGACACTCTCCACCAGTAATAGGACAATTGCCAATCTCCCTCATATCAGGAAGGGCTGGAACGCATCCCTCCTCAATCTTATCATATAGTTTGTGCCACCTACCCATACAGTTTCTATCTCCAGAGCTGCACCCGTCTAAACCAAACTTCTGATACTCACCCTTCGCATTCCTCGTTGTCGCAATCCTTATCTGGGAGTATTTACCATCATCCTCAGGAGTGTTTATTATAAATGAGGCAATATCTATACCTCTCGATACATTACTCCATCCATTCATAACCAACTCTTCTACCACTGGAAAATATGAGAAGTCCCATTTATAATTCCCTCCATATTGACTTATTCCATAATACACTTTTTTGGGATATGCCTTTTTCAGACATGCCTGAGTAAAACCAGTATAATTAATTGGTGGACTCATATATTCGTTGCATATGTCATCACCTTTACTATCTGCATATGTTGTTATGGGGTTATAATATCTAATTGTTGGTTTATTTGGCATAAAATCTATGGGTTCGCCATTATCTTTGAATAATGGACATTTCTGTCTACAATAACTCTCATCAAAGTTTCCATCCTCAGTTCTACACCAGCAGACCCCCATTGTCACATCCTCAGGAATTATCCCTATTTCAAGTTTATCAAAACTATCATTATTAAAGTCAAACTCAAGCCCTGTTTCTCTATTCTTATAACTCTTTCTCAAATCCGCACTCACTGACAAATCTGCTACAGTATCATATATTTTATTCACCTTCTTGCCTATAATATTGAAGTTTTCAGACAGGCTACATATTTCCTCTTTATAATCTAACTTTGGGCTCTGACTCATCTCAATATTATAATACGAATTCTCATCCATATCACACGCATCCCCTATACCATCTCCATCCATATCTGATTGATTAGAATTACTAAATAAATCTCTACACCTATAACCCCCATACAACGGACAATTTGTATAAAAATAATCTCTTACCCTCTGTAAATTACTTACTCCTTTATCCCTCAGCATATCAATAAAAACATTTACGCTACAATTATCTATCATCTTGCACTTCATTGCACATTCGTTAGGGTCGTAAGTATAGTTATCAATTGACCCTGTAGGTCTACATAAAGACTTATAGTAAAACTCCCTGCAATTATACAGACAATTCTCACGACATTTATCATCTTCACCTGATTTGCAATTTAGTTCATCTGCATATCCGTCCATATCTCTATCAATAGCAAGGTAATAATTCCACATCTGTATATCCTTTGAATTCAAAACACCATCCCCATCTATATCATCATCACATTCATCACCTACTCCATCTCCATCTGTATCAAATTGATTAGGATTCTTTACTGAGATACAATTATCGTACTTATTCGTAATACCATCCTTATCATAATCTAAGCCATTTTTACATTCATCAACAGTAAGTCCATATATACCGCAGCATTTTTCAAAAATGCAATCTTTATCGTTAATACATTTCATTATTATAGGAAGAGGTGGAGAATTTTTACAATTATCTATTCTATCATTAAAATCAGTAATCCTCTCCATAGTTAGTCTTATTTCCCTTCCCATCTTGGAATTCTCATCACCTGCTTTTCTAATACAGAACCACTCATTCTTACCAACAGTACATCCAAAATTGCCACTATTTACACTCTCAATAGGTATGGAAGTATCTACTCCAAAAGCGGTAGTGATTATATCAAACACTATATTATCCCATATCCCCTGAACCCCTAACCAGATAATCTCAGGGCCTATTCCTAAAAATCTAAGTACCAATGCATCATCAATCAACTTACAAAGTTCGTTTTTGAATGAGTAATCTACCTTTTCACACTTGCTTTTACCGTGTTCACATTTGTATTGAAACTCTACATCACAGCCTAAATCTATACCAATTATTTCTCCTGATATTCTACCATCACCATCTATATAAACTGCATCTTCTCCCCAGAATAGCCTGAGTACCTGGAATATATCACCACTATCCTCGTGCAGTATTCTAAAATTATCAGTCTGAGTTGCTATATTATCATTCATCTTCTCCGGATAATAGGTCTCTGTACAACAGGATGGGTATATTAGTCTGTCCATCAATATCTTGCTCATTATACTCTTGTAACTTATGAATATCCGGATATCATATGGGTCGAGACTGTATGTACTAAAATACCCATTCTCATAATTAGTAAATTCTCTTTCTGAATAATTCATCTCTAATAGATCGTCAGTATCAGATAGCCCAATAATATCATAGTCTACAGCAAAACCTATTGTCTTCCTTGTCCTGTCGAAAAAGATATGAATCCATCTATAATGGTAACCACCAAATTCATCTGAAACAAGAGTGTTGGTTATTTTATCTAATGTATCACTTATAGGAATTCCTCCTGATAGATGAATTTCTTCCTTTAAGAAATCCCTAATACTTGAAATCCCATCGAAAATCGTTTTACAGATGTTTTCAGATGTCACACATGAGGTATACGATATCCCACAATTTGTAGACCTATCTACACCACCTACCCAGATGAAATCTCTATTTGTATTGCCAGTATAGTATGGTTTTTTTAATTGCACATAGGGCCTATTGGTATTATCTATTCCTGCTTCTAATTCTACCTCTAACACAAGAGTTACCTTATACCTTGTTCTATTGTAAGAAGAAGAGCCCTGATCATACAAGTAGAAGGATGTGCCTAAATATATCTGTGCCAGTTTATGTATATTACCCCAGGAGTCCTCTTCCTCAACAAATATGATATCTGTTATTGAAACATCAATGTCGTGAACTATGTAATTTTGATATCCAGTGGGTATTCTGTCTTTTATGCTATTGTGAATTTTATCAATAAAGTTATTAAGAAACTCTCTGATTTGTTGCATAAATACTTGTTTCCCCACTAATAATACATAGTCTGCTCCATAACCCACCCTGGTATCAAATTGATAAGTACCTATATCCTGAATACATTTACCTCCTCCATCCCCGTTCTCTTCACATGCAACATTGAAATTATAATGCCATCCCCAGTGTGCAGTAGCATTCCCAAAACTTGAATAGAAAAGAATAAAACCAATAAAAACTATCCTTTTCATAAT
>Ga0272448_1008620_pt1 | contig 10571 bp, 9 predicted proteins | sample YNPCB0191_FD_202220 | JGI IMG/M metagenome (GOLD analysis project Ga0272448, IMG submission 202220) | Hot spring sediment microbial communities from Yellowstone National Park, WY, United States - YNP-CB-019-1 | ecosystem: Environmental > Aquatic > Thermal springs > Hot (42-90C) > Sediment... | reverse complement strand
TTACTCTCTACGCCTCCGGTGTGAAGGATTGGAGTAGAAGCTTTTGGAGCGCGGTGCTCCAGCACCGCTTTCGGTTCGGTTGAAGGGACGGCTTTCACCTCGCCCAGAGTCGGGTACACGCCGAACCACGCATAGCGGCCGGCTCGGACCCAGCGTCACCTTCCAATGCTGGATTTACTGCGCCTCAGAGCGGCGCGCGCCAGTTCACTTCTGTAGCGGTGTTCGGCGAACGCCGTTCGTTTTCCCTAAGCATGAGAGCAGCATGACAGTCCCGCAAGTGCTAGACAACAAAACCTGGCGGTCACAGACCGCCGCTACAACACTGCAGATGAAGCGTAGCCGCGCTCGTAAGAGCGCGGACGCCAGGATTCTAGCTGAGATGCCGGGTCTGTATGACTAACCCCGGCGCGCGCAGTGCGCTGTGCGCCCTACCTTACCCCATGATTTAGTGTGCGGTGCCCGAGCGAGCGGCACCGAGTGTCAATACCGCTTTGGGATCAGCTAAGTGGGTGTTAAAAAGTCACTTTCGGAGGAAAACCACGCAAAAAACCCAATGTTTTCGAGGGTCGTTTTTCTAAAACAGCCCTCTTTCAACAGCCTGCTAAGGTACAGACCTGTGGTTATACTCTTGTGAAGCCCGCCAGAGCCGAAATGGCAGACTTTGGAAGTCTGCGCTACGGAAAACGAGTGAAATATCTGAGCTAGCGGCGTTTTGGGACCGGTTAATACAAAAGGCATATTCTCCCATAGGTTTTTTCTGCATATGAGTGGCCGGAAACCGAGCTTCACCGAGCGTCACCTGCCGGCAAGACGCCGGCAGCACGTTTTTCGGGCCGCGTGGCGCAGTTGGTGCCTTGGGAAAGAATTTGCCATCCTTTGCGCCTGTGCCTTTTTGCTCCAGCGTTCGACAACCGGTTACCAAAAGGAAAAAGACGCCGGGTGCCGTATCAACTCCATCTGAAAGTTTCGTCAGTGGGCTGGTTCACAATTCCACATCAGGAAACCGCTCGCGGATTGCGCGCCGGATTCGCTCTTCCTCCTGCGGTTCAAACAACCGCCGTGCTACGCGGCGGCGCACTGCATCGAGCAGCGTCAACCAGTCTTCAAGTGGCGGGTCAGCCATCGCTTCCCAACGGTCGTACCGGCGCCCGCGCACAAAAAACCGCCAGTCACCACCTACACGCCGTGCGTACACTTGGAGCCTTTCGCCTTCGGCTGTGACGCGGCGCCAGCCTATCTCCGCCTTTGCCATAACCTACCCACCCGATGCCCGCGCTTAATCCGGCAGTTCAACGCTCGCAACTGCAATAGCTGCGATGCCTTCCTGACGACCGACAAACCCGAGACCTTCATTTGTTGTGGCTTTTATCCCAACACACACCGGGCTGATACCGAGTGCAGACGCAATGTTGGTTTTCATTGCCGGGATATGCTGGCCGAGCTTCGGTTGCTCCGCCAGGATCGTTGCGTCAATATTGACTATGCGCCCGCCACGCGCGGCTGTGCGTCGGGCGGCTTCTTCGAGAAAAATCCGACTCGATGCACCTCGCCAGCGCGGGTCTGAATTGGGAAAAAGCTGGCCGATGTCGGGTTCGCCAAGCGCACCCAGCACAGCATCACAGACCGCGTGCATCAGTGCGTCTGCATCTGAATGTCCGTCGAGGCCTTTTACATGCGGGATCTCCACACCCCCGAGCACAAGTTTTCGTCCCTGGGCGAGCCGATGCACGTCGTAGCCTGTCCCAACGCGAATCATGCAGGCAGTGTAAATTCCGGCTCCGGCTTTAACCAAGCAATTTCAACCCCAAAATCCTGCTGCATCGCGTAGGCCGGCGCCGTATGCCTCGAACACACGCCGAATCTCATCACGCACACGCCTGAACACCGCCATTACCTCGGCATCGTTTCCTATAGCTTTTGCAGGGTCATCAAACGGCCAGTGATACCGGTTAACTTGTCCAGGAAAAACCGGGCAGGCCGCATCCGCCTCACTGCATACGGTAATGACAGTTTGCACCGGCCGGCCCAGGAACTCGCGCATGTGTTTGGATTGCTGTGCCGAGATGTCAATGCCAATCTCGGCCATAACCTTCACAGCAAGCGGATGCACATAACCTGTCGGGGCCGACCCTGCACTGTGCACTTCAACGAGATCACCTGCTACAGCGCGCAGGAACGCCTCAGCCATCTGGCTCCGACACGAATTGCCAGTGCACAAGATCAGCACAACGGGTTTTTTGTTCGCATTCATCTACTGACCGGTGTTTTCAACCTGCGCGAAATTAGGCGTAACGTCGAGTGAAAACATTTCAAACTACGAATTACGCCGGCAAAGGGCCGAAATACCCGACTACAGCACTTTTTACGAGCTGCTGCTACCCCGCCCAGGCTGGTTCCAAAGCTGTATAGCTCTCACTTTCACGGGATCGCGACAAAAGTCTATAGCAAGCTGATCCCAAAGCAGTCGCGGCGCTCGCTGTGGCTTGCTTTGCCATGCACTGCAAAACTATGAAAGTGTGCGCTACGAAAAACATGCGAAATATCCGGATTAGGTACCGGCCTGCAACGCATCGGATGAAGTCAAAATTGCCAGATGGATTTTAGCGGGGTGTTCCGTCGGCGTTTCGGTCAATGCTCTATTTCAGTGCAATCACCCAGATCGGCACGGTGATCGTCGGACGCAACCATATTAGGTCGGCTTTGACACGCGTCAAGGACGGCGCGACAGCTTTTTGTTTGACCCGGTGCAAACCCGACTCAGCGTGTGTGATGAGCACACCGACATCAATCTTGTCAGCGTTGTAGGCAGACAAAAACCGCAGGTAGTCGCGCGCGAGAAATTCGTAGCGCGAAAATTCTATTTCAATTGCGACACGGTCTTTGAGCAGGTCGAACCGCTGTTCGTGCGGTTGGTTTTCGAGGACTGTGACTTCTTTTTGCCACCCACGCGCAAGGAAAGCGGACACCAGCCGCTTTGTTAGCCCTTCGTCGCCCAAACTGACTGGCGCTTCCTGCACCTCGTCGAGCACAACGGTAATCTCGCGTTTAATCGAAAGGTGTGCGTTCAGAATCTCTTCCGCGTGCCTGTAGCTGTAGGTCTCGTATAGCACGACCAAATTAGATCGCTCCGGGATCATGGCTTCAACTCTTTTTTACACGCAGGATTTGTGTTTCGCAGGTGACGATATGCGTCGTCTCGCACCTTTTGGGTATCGGCGCGTTTGCCCAGGCCGATTCCAAGCTAACGTCAACGGCGGTGTGGATGACCTGCGCGCGGTCCGCCTCGGCACACGACAGGAAAACGAACTTGATTTCCTGCCAGATACAGTCGGTTTGTACCTTGTGCTTATCGTCCACGCAGCCCGATCCATTGATCGAATCGGCGTCGAGATCAAGATCATATTGTTTGCAGCCCGGATACACCCTGGCATCTAGGAAAATCCCTTTTTTGGCGCTTCTTCGAGATGCTATGCAGTGCGGGTCCACCAGTGTTATCCAGGTCTGCACTTTGATTTCACGCAGCCAAATTAGAACGACCTCTCGGTCAACCCGTTTCGCGGCAAGCGCGACGAATGCGCCGTCCATGTCAATACCGATGCAGCGGCGTTTGAGCCGGATACACGCAACTGCAGTTGTACCGCTGCCGAGGAACGGGTCGAGCACCAGGTCGCCTTCGTTTGTCGAGGCGAGCAGACAACGTTCAACCAGTGCAATTGGCTTTTGCGTTGGATGTTTGCCGAACGTCTTCTCGTCGCCGCTCGGCGGGGGAATAGTCCAGATTGAGCCCATATCTTCAGGCGGTGCGGGCGACTCGCCGACCGGAGTGTCCGGCAGGTTGCCGGCCGGGATAGGCTGGTAGCTTGTTCCACCCAGGGCAAATTCTCCACGCCGCCAGACAGTTTTCATTTGTTTGCCTGTAACAGCTTTCATTGCGGCGTAATTGAATGTGTGCTTGCTTTTCTCATTTTTGGCAGCCCAGATGATGGTTTCGGTCGAATGCGTAAAGTATCGGCAGGACAGGTTCGGTGGTGGATTCGGTTTTTCCCAGGCGATGTCGTTGAGGATTTTGAATCCGAGCTGTTGCATGGCAAAGCCGATCGAGAAAATTACATGATGTGTGCCTGTGACCCAGATTGTGCCGTTTGGTTTGAGCACACGTTGACACCGGCGAAGCCATTCCAGGTTGAATTCGTGGTTCAGCTCCGGACCGCGAGACTTGTCCCAGTCGCCCTTGTCAACCTTCACCATGCGGCCTGCGTGACATGTGATACCACCGTTTGAGAGAAAATATGGCGGGTCGGCAAAGATGCAGTCGAACCTACCCTCTGGATATTTGGCTGCGATAGCATCAAGCAACTCGAAACAGTTGCCCCGATACAGCCAGATACCATGTATTTCGTCATGAAAGAGCAGCACTGGCGCACGTTTTTGTTCTTGAGCAGTGCGCGCGGCAATTGTGCCGTCGTCGCGCAACTCGAAACGTGCAGGTGCCAGCGGTGTTGCATGAACGAGCAAAGTGTCGTCGTGCACCGGCAATTTTCTGCGGTAAAGCGGTTTTTCTTTTGGCCGGCTTTTTTGCATCAGCGGATCGGATCAATTGATCACGTTTGGTCGCCGATCAAGCTTTCTTTTGCAAAAGCTTTGCAAAAAGCATCTGCGCGGTCCGGCATCGGCACGGTGCAAAAGAGGGAATTGGGCAGTTGCACTTCATGGACGCGGGTTCAGCCCGGACGCACACGTTTACGCAAAGCAAGCCATTCCTGCATCGCTGAAGAAAAGTTCGCCTGCAGCCCGGGCGGCGACGTGGTTGGCCCAGGTGGAAAGAGAGTCCGCGCACCGGAATTGCGCAAACTGATGGTCACCTCGCGTCCATGAAATGAATTCCCGGGTTCGCTGCGCCGTGCCGTGCACCAGCAAACATAACGCAGTCGCGATTCTACCGGAGTTGCGGCACGTGGACCTGAGCTTGGGCAACTTGTGGTGGCATGTGGAGGTATGCGCTCCTAACCCGCGAGGTGCCTGGGGACGCGCTGTGCTGCGAAAATCAATCCCAGAGCCACGCCGATTTTGAAGACTGCCTCCCTGCCCTGATTGCTGCGGCGAAGGCGGGCGACACGGCAAGCTTATCCCGGTCAGCCGGTGTTGTCAGCACGGGTTTGCCACACAAAAGGGGGCGACCCGGCACGATGGCTTATTCCTTACCTAAAATTCGGTTGCTCGGCTCGATTCCGATGCCGCGGCTGCGCAACTCATTGGCGACGCGGGCAAACTCAGCGGGTGAAATTGGTCGTGTTGCATCCTCGATAATCACTGTCTTAAACCCTAGCTCAGCCGCGTCACGGGCTGTGTATGCGACGCAATAGTCTGCCGCAAGGCCGGCTACGTGCACTTCGGTCACACCCATGCCACGTAGCCAGTCGCCAAGGCCGGTTTTATGCCTGCGCCCGTTATCGAAAAAGCCCGAGTAACTGTCCACATGCGGGTCCATTCCTTTCCGGAAGATTACAGCCGCGCGCGCTGTATCGAGCTGGTCCGCAAATGCCGCCCCCGGGGTGTTCCAGACGCAATGATCCGGCCAGAGCACCTGTTGCAGGCCGTCCAGCTCGATCAGGTCGAACGGGCGCCTGCCAGGATGATTCGATGCAAAACTTAGGTGGTTCGGCGGGTGCCAGTCCTGGGTTAGGACAATCAGTTCGTAGTGCGGCTGCAGCCAGTTTACAACAGGCACGATTTTGTCGCCTTCAGGCACCGGCAAGGCGCCGCCGGGCAGGAAATCACGTTGCACATCCACAATTATCAACGTTTTCATGCGAGCTCCTTTTCTAACCAGGGCCGGATCAACTCATCACGCAACGCAGCCAGACGCGGGCTGATGCCGACCTTGTAAATATGCGGGTTTTCAAATCTGCGATGTTCAGGCGGCAACCTGTCCGCACACGCACGCGCGTGTGCTGCTGCGGCATGTACGTCCGGCAACGGCCCGACAGGCTTACCGTTCTGCACGACAAGTTTGAGCAACGGCTCCGGCTGCCACTGCGCAAGTGACATGCGCCGAGTCGGGTCATGCGGGTCTATCATGCGGTCTGGGGGCGGTTCATCCGCAAGATGAATTGCATCTGCGCGGAACCAGCCGTCCGTGTCACTATATCGTGAGACGGTTTTGCGTCCGGGCAAGGTCTGTTTGGCAAGGCCAGCCGTATATTTCATGCGCGGTTTACCACTGCACTCAGCGAGCTTGTACACACCGTCCAATGCGCCGTCGGGCAACCCAGCAGCCAAAGCCGTCCCGACGCCGAACACATCAATCGGCGCACCTTGCTCGATCAAACTGCGAATGACGAACTCGTCCAACTGATTCGAAGCGATGATCTTCACCTCGTGCAGCCCTGCTGTATCCAACGCACGTCGTACCTCGCGCGACAAATACGCAAGGTCGCCGCTGTCAAGCCGTACACCAGCCAGTTTTTGGCCGCGCGCAGCCAGCTCGCGTCCGACCACAATTGCATTTGGCAAACCCGAATGCAACGTGTCGTACGTGTCAAGCAGCAGGACTGTGTTTGACCCGTGCACCTCGGCGAAGGCCCTGAAAGCCGCCAGTTCATTTTCGTAACTCTGGACAAACGAATGCGCCATTGTCCCTGCGGTTGTGAGACCATAAATTGCCGCGGCTTCCATGTTCGACGTGCTTGTGCATCCGCCTATGCACGCTGCGCGGCTTGCCCACAGCCCGCCCAACCCCTGGGCGCGGCGCAGGCCAAACTCACTCAACGCGCGGCCGCGTGCAGCGTCTCTGCACCGGGCGGCCTTGGTTGCAACCAATGTCTGAAAGTTCAGCACGTTCAATAGCAGCGTCTCGATAAGCTGCGCCTCGATCAATGTTGCCTCGACACGCGCGATCGGCTCGAGCGCAAACACAGGCTCACCTTCAGCAGGCATCCAGATTGAACCGCGGAACTGAAACGACCTCAGATAATCCAAAAAATCCGAGCTGAACCCTTCCTTGCCGAGGAAGGCGAGCTGGTCGTGGTCGAACCTGAACTGTTCAAGCGCAGCGACAAGCGTGCCTGCACCGGCGAACGTTGCGTAACCACCCCGAAACGGCAGTGTGCGAAAGAAATAGTCGAACACAGCAGGTTCATCGGCGCGGCCTGCACGCCAAAATGCCCATGCCATGCTCAGCTCGTACCTGTCGGTGTACAATCCGGATACAACTGGCCCGACTTCACGCAGTACCTGTGCCATGCGACCAATGTAGCCTATGCACACCCGCGATCAAAGCCGGAGAAAAAGGCCAGCCGCACTTTAGGCATTGCGACGGCTGTGAGATACGCTGCCCGGGCCACGGTCAACTCGCAAAACTTTCATCCGATACCTGTGTTTCTGCCGCGCTAAACTTGATAAAGTTATGCGCTGCGATTCTGGTACCTGCTGGTGTTTCGGGCGCGTCGGTGTGGTGGCATGCCATGTTTACCGGGATGTGTCAATTGCCCACGTGCAATTGCAATGCATCGCGAACGCCTTTTACAACCAGGTCTTGAATGCGCGAATGTAAAGCCTTTTCGCCGCTTGCACGGCCAGACAGTAACAAATCAGAACGGCTGCCAGATAAACAAAGTATGCTGGGGGTAGAGGTTGCAACCGCAGCGCAGGGGCAATCGGCGAAAACGGCAGCCACAGGCCGGTTGCCATGACAACTGCCGTCATTATCAGCAACGGCGGTGCCGCAATGCTCTGTATGAACGGGATTTTTTCGGTCCGTATCATGTGCACGATCAGTGTTTGGGTGAGCAGGCCTTCGACAAACCAGCCGGACTGGAACAGGGTCTGGTTGTCAACTGAATTTGCGCCGAACACATGCCACAGCATCCAGAACGTTGCGATGTCGAATATCGAGCTGATCGGGCCTATGCACAGCATGAATATGCCAATTGTTGCGGCTGACCATTGCCGCGGCACGCGCACGAATTCTTCATCCATCCTGTCCCACGGAATCGCGATTTGTGAAATGTCGTACAACAGGTTCTGCACGAGCAATTGCGGCGCCAGCATGGGCAGAAACGGCAGAAACGCGCTTGCAGCAAGCACACTGAACACATTCCCGAAGTTCGAGCTGGCTGCCATCTTGATGTATTTGATCACATTGCCAAAAGTGCGCCGCCCCTCGACTATGCCGCGTTCGAGCACAAGCAGGCTTTTTTCAAGCAGTATGATGTCGGCGGCTTCCTTGGCAACATCAACGGCGCTGTCAACCGAGATACCGACGTCTGCCTCGCGCAATGCGATTGCATCGTTGATGCCGTCGCCCATGAACCCGACCGTGTGCCCGCGCGCTTTGAGCACGCGCACCACGCGCGCCTTTTGCATCGGGGTAAGTTTTGCGAAAATGGTTGTCCGTTCGGCCAGTTCACCCAGCGCAGCGTCGTCGAGGTTTTCGATCTCGGCGCCGGTTGCGATGTGCTGAACGTCAAGGCCGACGTCACGGCAAATTTTGCGCGCAACAATTGCATTGTCGCCGGTTAAAATTTTCACCGTTACACCATGCTCGTGCAACAGCCGCAGTGCCTCGGCAGTTGTTTCCTTGGCGGGATCGAGAAACGCAACAAACCCGGAAAATACAAGCTCGGTTTCGTCGGCGGCACTGATCGAGGGAGAAACGCCGGTCAATTTCTTGTACCCGACGGCAATCACGCGCAGACCGTCCTCGTTCAACCTTGTACGCAGCGCTTTCAACTGTTCACGGCGCTCGTCTGTAAGAGGCACCACGCGACTGTCCATCTCGAGCTGCGTACAAATGTCCAGCATTTCTTCCACTGCACCCTTGCAATACAGCACTCGCTCGCGTTTGGCATGCGTCAACACCACTGACATCCGCCGCCGCACAAAATCGAACGGTATCTCGTCGAGCTTCCACCATTGTTTGGCCGTGTCCCGCAAGCCCATCGCCTCGGCCCGTTCGATCACGGCGCGGTCGAGCAAGTTCTTGAGACCCGTTTGGAACAAGCTGTTCAGATATGCATGCTCGAGCACGCGTTGGCTGTCATTTCCGAAACAATCCACATGCCGGATCAGCACCACCCTGTCCTGGGTGATGGTGCCTGTCTTGTCGGTACACAGCACATCCATCGCGCCGAAGTTCTGGATTGCATGCAGATGCTTGACGATGGTCTTTTCCCTGGCCATGGCAATTGCGCCGCGCGCAAGGTTTGCATTGACGATCATCGGCAACATCTCGGGTGTAAGCCCGACTGCAATTGCCACACCGAACAGAAACGCATCGAACCAGTTGTGTTTGAGCAGGCCGTTTATTACGAACACAAGCGGTGCCATGACTGCCATGAACCGGATCAACAACCAGCTCACCTGTTTAACACCGCGATCGAAGGCTGTCTCCGGGCGTTTTGCGGTGACTTTTTCGGCCATTTGGCCGAAATATGTGCACGGTCCTGTCGCCAACACCACCGCCTTGGCTGTACCGCTGACAATGGCCGTGCCCATGAACAGTAAATGTGGTGAGTCCAACACCTCCGGAGGCAAACGCTCTTGTTGCGTGGCCGTGCCTGGCGTTGGTCTGAGCAGTCGTTCAGGCTCGTATTTTTCAACCGGCATGGCTTCGCCGGTCAGAGCTGACTGCGTCACGAACAAATCGCGCGACTCGATCAGGCGCATATCTGCAGGCACGAGGTCCCCCGCTGACAGCTTCACGATGTCGCCGGGCACAAGCTCACGCGTCGGGATATCCGAAGCGACCCGGTCGAACTCGTTCGGTTTACGGATGACACCGGCCTGGTCACTGCGCACCACGGTTACCTCTGTGCGGACAAGTTGCCGCAACGATTCAGCTTGCACGTGGGATTTCATCTCCTGCCAAAACCGTAGGCCTACGCTCAGAACCACCATCGCTAGCATTACAACCGTTGCCTTGATATCCCCGGTCAGAAACGAAATCACCGCTAGGCCCGTCAGCACGGCATTGAACGGGTGTTTACAGGCGGTCCACAACACCTGGTACCATTCCGGCGGTTTTTGTGCGCGCAGTTCGTTTGGACCGAAAACATCTAGCCGCCGTGCGGCTTCCTTCCAGGATAGCCCGTGCGGCGCGGTTTGAAGCCGCGCAAAAACTTCGTTCAAACTTGCGCGCGCGGCTTCAGCCACGTCGGGAAAACCGGGGAAACCGGCATTTTGCGGCCAGTCCATACGCCCTCGAATTTTACGCAATGGCGAAATTCTAACAAGCAACTTATCCAAGTTTGCCCCCTACAGCAAAGCGCGTCAGCCCGGATATTTACAAACTTGCACTGCTTGCGCGGCGAAAACCATTGCAGCGTATCCCGCCATTGTCGGACGAACCTCCTATGGACGTAGCCGCGCCCGTAAGGGCGCGGACGGCAAGGATTATAGTTCGTAGCCGCGCTCGTGAGAGCGCGGATAAACAAGATTCGATCCAGGAAACTTAGTCTGCATAACCAACCGCGGCGCGAAGTGGACTGCGCGCCCTACCTTAACTCTGCGCCTCAGCGTCTCAGCCGTTAAACGTAGCCGCGCCCGTAAGGGCGCGGAAAAACAAGAGTCAA
>Ga0272448_1008619_pt1 | contig 10571 bp, 10 predicted proteins | sample YNPCB0191_FD_202220 | JGI IMG/M metagenome (GOLD analysis project Ga0272448, IMG submission 202220) | Hot spring sediment microbial communities from Yellowstone National Park, WY, United States - YNP-CB-019-1 | ecosystem: Environmental > Aquatic > Thermal springs > Hot (42-90C) > Sediment... | reverse complement strand
CCGTGCCGACGGCGGACGAGCTGCTGGACAAGGCCTATTCCAGGGCTGCAAGGGCGGGCAGGGGGAAGATAAAGGAGGTCACCGACAGGAGAGAGCTCGAGGAGTCCATGCTCCTGACGGCGGGCAACATCATCGCCGATAACTTGAGGGGCGTCGTAAACGATTGGCCGAACCTGGACGAGCTTAGCGGTTTTTACAGGGACGTGGCCAACATACTCGTGGGTGTGGAGCGACTGAAGATGGCGCTGGCATCCCTGGGCTGGGCCGCCTCGAAGGTGAAGGAGCTATCCAGGAAGTACGTGGGCATAATGCGGAAGAGCGAGGATCCTGTTGCAGTCAGGAAGCAGGCATATGGCAGGATGTCCTCCATAGTCTATGACGTGGATGAAGCCCTAAGATTTCTTAACGACGCCCGCAACAAGCTCAGGGACCTGCCCGACATAAAGGAAGAGCCAACGATAGTCGTGGCGGGCTACCCTAACGTGGGAAAGTCGAGCTTCGTGGCGAATACTACGGGGGCGAGGCCTGAGATAGCGCAGTACCCATTTACCACTAAGAATGTCACGATAGGCCATTTCGTGTACAGGCGGAGGCGCTACCAGGTCATAGACACCCCGGGCCTCCTTGACCGCCCCCTTAAGGAGCGTAACGATATAGAGCGCCAGGCCATCGCAGCGCTCACAAACGTCGGCGATGCCATCCTTTTCATAATCGACCCCAGCGAGACGTGCGGGTATAGCCTGGATGAGCAGTACAGCCTGCTGGGCGAAATAAGGCGGTTCGTGAAGATGCCGGTGCTGGTGGCCGCCAACAAGGTGGACGTGGGCTGCAAGCCCGTGGAGGCAGACGTGTACATGTCCACGCTCACGGGCGAGGGCGTCATGGAGGCCAGGAACCGGCTCGTGGAGATGATAGAGGAAAAGGAGGCCGGGGCGACCCTGCCGCCCTCCAGAAAGAAGAAGTGATAAGATGCGAATGCCGACCCTCCTCGTGCCGCTTATAAAAAAAGCGTTCGGGATGCGCTTCATACTTGCGAAGGCGACCAGGCTGCCCGTGGTAGGCTGGCTTTTAAATAAAGCGCTCTTCGAGGATGACCGGATGGTTTACCTGCCCATGGACAGGGTGGTCAGGGTGGACAGGACGCTTGGCCAGCCCATGCAATCATTTTTGCCGTCCTCGGTGGCAGAGCATTTCGTCAGGATGGCGCAGCACCGCTGGATAATGGACGAGTGCATATGCCGCTCCTCTAACCACTGTAAGGATTATCCCATAGACCTGGGGTGCCTATTCCTTGGCGAGGCGTCAGCGCATATAAGCCCTGGCCTGGGGCGGCCGGTCTCCGAGGCGGAGGCCCTCGAGCACCTCAGAAAGTGCCGGGAGGCCGGGCTTGTACACGTCATAGGGCGGGACAGGCTTGACGCGGTGTGGCTTGGCGTAAGGCCGGGCCACAGGCTTATGACGATATGCAATTGCTGCCCCTGCTGCTGCCTGTGGAAGATGCTCCCCTCGCTGTCCCCCGACATTGCCGCGAGGTTCACTCCCCTTCCAGGCGTGAGAGTCTCAGTAACTGACAGGTGTGTAGGGTGCGGAAAATGCGTCGATGCCTGTTTCCTTGGGGCGATAAAAGTGGCAGAAGGCCGCGCAGCCATAGGCGAGGAGTGCAGGGGCTGTGGCAGGTGCGCAGATGTCTGCCCCAGGAAGGCGATTGAGGTGTCGTATGATGGGCGGCTCGAGGAGGCCGTTTCCGCCCTTACGCCATATGTCGACCCGTCCTAGAACGGCCTCACGCCGGCCGCAAGGCATCCGAGCAGGAACCCTGCTATGGACCCGGTGCAGAGGAATGGCAGCCCCGCCTGCGGCTTTTTAAGCCTCACCACGAGATACATCAGGGCAAAATAGCTGACAAGCGTGCCGGCGGCGGACCCGAGGGCGGGGAGGTTGGCGAAGCCCATGATGCGGGGGGCGTCCAGGAAGGCGTTTGCGGATACTGCGAGCATCGTGGGAATGACGGCGTCTCCAAGGCCCATGAAGTATGCCTCTTTCTCCCCATCCTTTTGAATCCCTCCAGCCCTCACGAAGGAGTAGCCCCATCTCCTTGGCATGACGAACATGATAGGTATCTTTAGCTCCATGACGCCTTCTGCCAGCGCTATCATATGCTTCGTCCTGTAGACGGCTATATAGTCGTAAATCGCCAGCAGGGCGAGCAGCATCAGGGTTGGCAGGATTGAGAAGGATATGCCGAAGATTGCGCTCGCACCCGCCGATATGAGAACCCCTGCAGCGTCTATCACGTACCACTCTGGATAAAAAATTATCAGGGCGGTGAGCGTGATTGAGACGGCGCAGGCCACCGCCATCGCGACCACCGGGCCTATCGATGGCACCAATAGTACCGCAATCCCAAAAACCACGTATGCGAGGGTGGAGAGTATGGCCACCCCCATGATGGCCTGCATGAGCCACCTTATCTTATACTTGACGATGACCAGCAGGGCCGCAGAGAAAAGCAGCATTAATATGATATAGAAAAGCGGGTTCCACATGCTCTCCGGGTTTCCAAACGCCCTCAGGTCGTAGCCTACGAGTGGCGGGACGAGGAGGAGCGAGATGGCCTGGACGAGCAAAAGGAATAAGGCGATTCCTCCCATGACCGCTAATTCGCCCATTCTAACCTTCATTAGGACCATGCTCTCCCCCCTATGGCGCACACAGTTTATAAATGTATGTTTTTTGGGCGGCTAAGACGTGTACCTCCGCATCTGGCCCATAAATCGGTGCAACCATGGGGGAAGGCTTCCATGACTCTCGAGGCGAAAAGTACTGGCACATATGGCGGTATCCTCTATGGAAAAGCCCCTCCTCTTCACGTAAACAGGATATCGCCGCCTGAGGCCATCGATAAAGCCCCTCACCTTGTCCCGCTCGCCCTCGGCCAGCGCCCCAAAGCACGTCTCCTTGGTCCTCAGCCCTGCAGACCTGGCAAGGGCGGCCAGGCTCCTGGCATAAAGCCCTGCCTCGGGCAGCGAAAACATCATCCACGTCTCGTCCATTATAGGAAAGGACGTAACGCATGGTTAAATACCGATGCCGCAAAAAAATTGTGGCAGGCCAACCTTTATAAAAGCGGGAGAGAAATAGGCTATCATGAAAGTTCTCGCCCTCTCCGACCTTCATGGCAAGTTCTTCAGGCTTGACGGCATAATAAAGAAGAGCGATCCGGTGGACCTCGTCGTGGTTGCGGGCGACCTTACGCATGGCGGACCGCCCGAGAACGCGGTGAGGTCCATAAGCATACTTAAGCATTTCTGCAGGCATGTCCTTTGCGTGCCCGGCAACTGGGACCCGCCCGAGGTCAGGCAGGCGATGGGCGAGTATGCCGTGAACCTCGAGGAGACCCCCAGGATTTATGGCGACACCGAGTTCATGGGCCTCGGAGGCTCTAACCCTACGGGTAATGATACCCCGTATGAGCTTTCAGAGGAGGATATAGCGTACAGGCTTGACGTGCTGTTCAGCCACACGCCGGCGGCCAGGACCGTTTTAGTATCCCATGCCCCTCCCCTGAACACGCTCGACATGACATCCAGGGGCGCCATGGGCAGCACCGCCCTGCGCAGCGCCCTCGATAAGGCCGACGTGATAATATGCGGCCACATCCATGGAGCCAGGGGCAAGATAAAGGATGGGGCATGGGTCATCAATCCCGGGTATGCCGCGGAAGGCCAGGCCGCCATCCTTGACCTGGACACTATGGACGTAATCTGGATAGATTCTGTTCTATAAGTTTCAAGGCGCCCACCATGAAGGGTACCACGACACGGAGAGTTTAACACCACGAGCACCACGCCCACTACGAACACAAAGATTTTTTAATTGCTCAAGGGGGCTTATGCCGCGCGGAGCGCTCTCGCTTACCCTGAGAGACCCCCTATTTACATCATTCATGGCAATATTATTATATAAACAATTATATATTCTATGATTGGGTTGCATGGCTCATAGCGTTAGCTTTGTCAAGACGGGGGTGCCGGGAGCGGACATCATGCTCAACGGGGGCATATACCCGGGGTCGGCGGTGCTCATATCCGGGCCACCGGGATCGGGCAAGTCGATACTCGGCATGCAGTTCGTGTACGCGGGCGCAAGGGAATACGGGGAAAACGGGCTAATGATGGCCATAGAGGAGACCGACACATCCCTATCGGAGTACGCGGCCTCCCTCGGGCTCTCAGAATGGGACTCCCTCGTGAAGAAAGGCGCCATCTCGGTCGTCACGGACGACTACTTCTCGAAGATCGACCTCCCCGGCTCGCTCGAGGGCATCATGAACATAGTAACCCATACGAGCGCCACCCGCATGGTCCTGGACTCGATGAACCTCTTCAAGTACTACTTCCCGGAGGATATGGACCGAAGGCGGTACATGCTCAAGTTTATAAGGATACTTAAGAGGAGGGGTATAACCTCGCTCTTCGTGTCCGAGGCCATGGAGGTGTTCCCCCACATGGAGCTTACCGACGAGATGTTCATGAGCGATGGAAACATCAACCTGTTTTTATCCAGGATGGGGAATAGCGTCGAGAGGTGCTTCTGGGTCACAAAGATGCGCCGCCAGTCCTTCAACATGAAAATCGTGCCCATGAGCATAGGCGTAGGGGGGATAGAGGTATATCCTGAGGCCGTACCATACTCGCTCTCCACGGAGGCATGATGCCGTGGAGGCAGCCGCCCTGAGATGGGCATCCGAGCTTGCGAGGCAATGCCCGGATGCGTTCATCGAGGCCAGCGATTCTCTGGCGCCGGAGGAGCCGTCAGCATCGTCCCATGAATCATGCATCTTCGGGGCGGACGGGACGATGATACACGTAAAGTTCTTCAAGAGAACCCTTGGCAGGACAGGGGCCACATACGACCCGCGCAGGGAAATGGAGGCCGAGTACGCCATGCTCAAGGAGTACGAGAAGAATGGCTTCTCAAGCGGACCATACCGCATCGTGAAGGCGCTCGGCGTAAATGAGGCCCTCGACTGCGCACTTGCCACCGTGTACGCTGGAGGGCCAACCCTTCTGTCGCTAATCCAGGATACGCTGAACGGCAGGGTTGAGGAGGACAGGCTTATGTGCGCCCTCGACCTGACCGCAGGGCTTCTCAAGAAGATTCACACTGTCATGCCCCAGGAGGACAGGGTGGACGCCCCGGAGATGTTCTACTCCTACCTTAAGCCGATGCTCTACCTCGAGGAGCAGGGAGCGCTGGACGGCTTCCATAGGAGGATATCAAGGGGGCTGATGCGCTGGCACGGCTTCAGGCCGCTTTTCGAGCAGCGGGGCGTGACCGTCCACGGCGACGCAAACCCTTCGAACTTTAAGATACATAAGGGGGTGGTCTATGGCTTCGACGTCGAGCGTAGCCGCACCGGGCGCAGCCCGCTCCTGGACGTGGGCACCATGGTGGCTGAGCTTAGGCACCAGTGCGCATACGTGGCCGGGGACGAGGACAGGGCGCGTCCATACATCGACCGCTTCATTGCCGCATACGCCCCGGACAGGGATGAGAGAGAAAAAGTTATGAGGATGCTGCCCTTCTACGTTTCCCGGGCGTTCCTCAAGATAGCGATGCTGGGATACTGGAGGCCTGACTACCGGATGTACCTAGTGGAGCGGGGCACGAGGTGCATAGAGGTGTCGCCTTGATAACCACCATACTCTTTGACATATACGGCACGCTTATCGACATCTCCACAGACGAGTCGGACATCTCCACGTACGAGGCCATATCAAGGTGGCTTGAATATAAGTATATATACCTATCAGCGGACCAGCTTAAATGGCTCTATAAGGAAGAGTTCGCCCGGCGCCTGGGCACCGAGGAGGCCAGGAGGCGCGTGGAGGCGGACATATTCAAGAGCATCATAGAGGAGTTCGAGGCGAGGGTGAGCGAGCGTAAGGAGCTTTACCCCGACGCTGACGTTAGAGACGTCTTCAAGAGCATCGTCCTGAGGTTCGCCTCCAGGGCTCCGGAGGAGCTAGACCACCTTTCGACTGACCTGTCCCACCTCTTCAGGTCCTTCACGCGTAGGCACATCTTTCTCTACCCGACGGTCAAGCCCGCCCTGGAGCAGATGCAGAAGAAGTACAGGCTCGGCATAGTCTCAAATGCCCAGGAGGCGTTCACCCTGCCCGAGCTGGGCCTGTACGACCTTACCAGGTACTTTGAGACGATAGTGCTATCGAGCGAGGTGGGGGTGAAGAAGCCGAACTCGATGATATTCGCTAGGGCGCTCAGCAACCTGGGCGTGAAGCCGTCGGAGGCCGTCATGGTGGGCAACGACATGATGGCCGACATGATGGGGGCGTCAAAGCTTGGCATGAAGACCATACTTGTCTCTCAAAAGAGCGGGACCGTGCAGCAGGCCAGGGGCATCAGGCCTGACGCCATCGTCTCTAACGTTAACCTCTTCGAGGTGCTCTCCCTCGTGGACGCCTGGAATGCCAGGCCCTAGCCGGGCTTGAGCAAGCCTCTGGTTTTGGGTACCATGAAAGGTATTATCATGGAGAACTTCTTAAACTTAGAGGGCTTTTATGGGTAGGGTGACGCAAGTGAGTGACCTTAAAAACGGCCCCTGCATGACAAGGAGGACGTTCCTGGCGGCAGCGGCAGCGGTGGGAGCCGCAGCATTTCTATACTCAAACGCTCCAGCCGTGGCGGCGGCTATCGAAAACTCGGGCAAAAGGGTAGTATGGCTTAGAGGCTCCGGGTGCGGGGGATGCACCTCTTCAATATTGAATGGCGGAAATCCTGAAATACTCACGGCGCTGGGCAAGATAAGCCTGGGGCTGGCTTACCACGACGGCCTGATGGCACAGCAGGGAGTATTCGTGGATGGCAGCCCGGCGGGGGACGCAGGCCACAACTCGAACATATTGCTGGATGGGCTGATAGATGAGGGGAAATACGTGCTAATCGTCGAGGGCGCAATACTCAATGGGCCTGAGGGTAGCGGCAGGTATTGCATGTCCGGGGCCACGCCCTTCAAGCAGGTGTTCATGAATGCCGCCCCGGGGGCCTCGTGTATCATAGCCCTGGGGACATGCGCATCATATGGGGGCGTATCCCGCTTGCTAAAGGCGGCGGATGCCACAGGCGTATCCTTCTGTGGCACCTCAAGGCTGGAGGGGGCGATGGCGCGCTACGGGCTAAGCAACAGCGTAATAAACGTGCCGGGATGCCCCCCGAACCCGGACTGGCTCCTCCTGACCCTTGCCGACGTGCTCTCCGGCGTGGATGTCGAGGTTGACGCGTACGGGAGGCCGAAGGCCTTCTTTGGCTCCGCTGTCCACGAGTCATGCCCGAGGAGAGGGGCGTTCGACCGTGCAGCCAGGGACGATTGGTTCTCCGGGGGCAATTGCCTGTACAACCTTGGGTGTAAGGGCATGCTGGCCTTTGCGGACTGCCCCTCAAGGCGATGGAATGGTGGAGCGAGCATGTGCACCCAGTCAGGGGGGCCATGCGTCGCCTGCGTGGAGCCGGGCTTTCCGGAAGCTTTCATGCCGTTCTTTAGCAAGACGGAGAGCAGGGGCATACTGGAAGACGTTGACGTGGACACGGCGGCCAAGATTATAATAGGCGCATCGGTCATAGGGGCGGGCATCCACGCCGTCAAGAGGCTGGCCATAGGCGAGAGCGGCCGCGAGGACGAGAAGGGTGGTAAGAGATGAGGATAACGCTTGACCCTTTAACCCGCCTATCCAGTGGCCTGAGGATAACGGTTGAGCTTAAGGATGGCTACGTCGTGAGCGCTGCATGCTCGGGGATGGCATACAGGGGCCTTGAGCAGATGCTATTGAATAGAAGCCCGATGGACGCAGTCTATCTCACCCAGCGCATCTGCGGCATGTGCTCCGCCTCCCATGCCACGGCGGCAGCGGGAGCCATAGAGAGCGCCTGCGAGGCCACCGGCTCGGTGCCCAGGGATGCCCTTATAGTGCGTAACCTGCTGAACGGCTTCGAGTGGCTGAGGAGCCATCTCGAGCACCTGTACCTCGGGTTTATGCCCGACCTGGCAGACCCCATGTATGGGGACGCATTGAACTCGTCAGACCTTGGCAACCTTCTCTGGAAAGAGCTAAAGGGCAGGTATACCGCTTTTGAGGGCGAGGCATGCCATGACGCCCTTCTATGCATTAAGGCCATAAGCAGAGCTGAGGGCATTCTGGGAGGACGCTCGCCAGGCTCCCCGGCAATCGTGCCCGGGGGCGTCACCTCAACGCCGACCCGGGGAGACATCTATGCCCTGAAGGAGTGCATTGAGGCCGCCACGGCTATCGTGCAGAAGAGGCTGCTCGGCGCATTATCCATAGAGGAGTGGCTGGAGAGCACGCACGACGGCAGCGGCGATGGCGCCTTCAGGTACCTGGAAGGCCTCCCCATGGATAGCCTCTCGGAGGAAAAAGGATGGGGAGACCTGCCGCTCTTCATGATGTTCTGCTCCAGGATGCTGGCAAAGGATACGCTATCGCTGCCGGCCCACATAGGGCTGGACAGGCTTGGCGGGTACCCGCTTGACGACCAGCTTATAGGTTTCCTGAGCTATGGCTCATTTTACCAGGACAGGGATGGATACGTCCCCGCGGGGGACGAGCGGGCTGGCTCTTTCGTTATGCCCGCGGGGTTCACCTCGGGCGGCCTGCAGCTCCTGAACGCCGCCGACCGTCTCGACCCCGGCCTGATTGTCGAGCATGTCTACGCCTCCTTCTACGAGTACGGCGAGGGCAGGACGTCGGAGGCTCCGGCGAGCGGAGAGACGATACCCGCTGAAAAGGCCGACTCCATAGGCTATGACGGGGTAAAGTACAGCTTCATCAAGGCGCCCAGGTATGGGAGGGTTCCCTGTGAGACGGGGCCCCTGGCAAGGCTCATCAATGGCAGGGAAAGCCTAATCGTGGGCACCATGCAAAAGCTCGCAGGCCATAGGTCTGCGGGCTATCCGCTGGCGAGCGTCTACACGAGGACGCTGGCGCGCATGCAGGAGACGCTGCTGCTCTGCAGAATGCTAAAGGGCTGGATAGACGGCCTTGATGCAGGAGGGAGGTACTGCGTGCGCGTCACGCCCGGGCCCGGAAGCGCTGGCAGGGGGCTCATCGAGGCGCCGAGGGGTGCCCTCGGCCACTGGCTGGCGGTGGGCGGCGACGGGAAAGTATCAAATTACCAGGTGGTGGCCCCGACCACCTGGAACGCCTCGCCTAAGTGCAGCGAGCTTAAGAGCGGCCCCATCGAGCTTGCGCTGCTGGGCGGCCAGACAACCCCTTCGGGCTACCTGCCGGGGTCGGAGGCCAACCCCGTAGGCCTCTATCATATAGTCAGGTCCTTCGACCCATGCGTGTCCTGTGCGGTCCACGCCATAAGGAGGCGATTTGATGGATAGCATGATTGCGACCAGGCATACAACCCTTGAGAGGCTGGCGCACTACGCCAGCATCGCCTCAATCTCCCTGCTCCTGGCTTCCGGCTTTATCATCTACCTTGGCCTGCCCTACCTTGCTTACAGCGACGCCTATGCGATTCACATCCTCTCCGCCGCCGTGTTCATATCCATAAACTGGATAGTTATGCCATACGCCGCCATTGTGAACATGTCTCTTAGCGGGTACTTTTTCTGGCCGGCGGATTTCAGGAGACTGTGGGGTGTCCTCAAGAACTTTCTGACTGGCTCTGAGTACCCGCAGTACACGGTTTATGACGCTGGAAAGCGAAGGTTTGTAAACCGTGTCCACCCTGTCGGTAAGCTTTTGATTTATATGCACTACCTTGCGCTCTTCGCGGCAACCATCACCGGCGTGGCGCTCTACACGCCCTCCCTATCGCTTTTCGGCGTAAACCTGTCAGGCATCGTGCTAAGGGTAATGGACGCCATAGCCCCCTCGTTCAGCCTGTCAGGCCTCGCTCTGGCCATGGTCCTCCACGTTGCAGCCGCCTACCTTTTCATAGTGGAGATAATCCTACACGTAGGGGCGGTACAGCTTGACCCCAGGAAGATCCAGCACCTGAAGTCGATGTTCATAGACGGCAAGGAAGACGTGCTCTCCGACCCCACCGCTGACATCGTGGACACCTCGGCGGGCGAGATGGAGTACGTGGAAAAGACCGTCATAAGGATAAAATAGGCCCGGTTAAATAAGCTTCAGGTCCTCCGCCCTGTTCACGTTCAGGAACGTATCGAGGGCGGGGTTAACCTTCCTTATCTCATCGTCGGGCACGTAGACCACGTCCCTCAGCCTCCTCAGCGGAGCCGATATCTTCCTCTCCCCGGCCATGATGGATTCCTTTACGGCCTCGAGCATCGGCTCCCTCCTGTAAACGGCGTGTAGGGGCTCGATAAGCTCGCCTTCATGCGCCGGGACCGCGGCATCATGGCCCTCCGCCAGGTCGAATAGCAGGCCTATCGCCGCCCCGCTTATTAGTGGCATGTCACATGCCACGACGGCAACGTATTCGCCCTTCGCCCGGCTAAGGCCGGAGTAGACGCCAGACAGCGGCCCTATCCCCTGCGCCTCGTCAAGGGCGAACTC
>Ga0272448_1008618_pt1 | contig 10573 bp, 8 predicted proteins | sample YNPCB0191_FD_202220 | JGI IMG/M metagenome (GOLD analysis project Ga0272448, IMG submission 202220) | Hot spring sediment microbial communities from Yellowstone National Park, WY, United States - YNP-CB-019-1 | ecosystem: Environmental > Aquatic > Thermal springs > Hot (42-90C) > Sediment... | reverse complement strand
GAGGTGCACCGCTGTTTTCTCTTTGCCATCCGCAGAGCGAGTACAATCGCGCTACAACGTTGAGCAAACTCTTCGCATCGCCTCAATTGTATAGTCCACCTGTTCCTTAGTGAGAACTAGTGGCGGACAGAATCGGATTGAGGCGCTCCCGCAGCCCAGAATCAGGATTCCTTCGTAGAACATTCTTTTAACGATCTCGTTGCGTAGCTCAGGTGAAGGAACTCCATCTTTGTCGACCACGTCGATTCCAATCATCAGTCCGATGCCGCGAGCATTTGCGAGGTGCTTAACCTCCTGTGAAAGTTCGGCGAGACGAGCTTTCAAATAGTCGCCGACCTCCGTTGCGTTTTGCATGAGACATTGTTCAAGAAGGTCAAGAGTTGCGTTGGCTGCCGCGCATGCAACAGGGTTTCCGCCGAAAGTTGAAGCGTGTTGGCCTGGTTGCCAATTCATGACGTCGGCGCGTGCAATGACTGCACCCAGGGGCAAGCCAGAAGCAATGCCCTTGGCCGTACAAATGATATCCGGCTCCAGCTCAAAGTGTTCGCATGCAAACATCTTGCCGGTTCTGCCCATTCCGCACTGAACTTCATCCGCAACTAGCAGAATTCCGTAGCGAGTACAGAGTTCGCGAAGTTCTTTGAGCCACTGTTTGGACGGAACAATGTAGCCACCTTCGCCCTGGATGGGCTCGACAAATACCGCCGCAAAATTCCCCTCATCGATTACTCGCTTAATAACGTCGCGTTCTATCGAATCCACCGGCTGCTGATAATTTACGTGAACAACGCCGCTCAGGAATGGACCAAAATTCTTCCTTTGGATGTTCTTGCTTGAGGTAAGCGAAAGAGCCCCCATCGTCCGACCATGGAAGGAGCCGTAAAATGCAAGCATTTGGTGTCCGCGTGTATAGTGTCTGGCAAGCTTGATGGCGCATTCGATCGATTCTGCACCGGAATTAGTGAAGAAAACGCGCTTGGGGCCCTTGATAGGTGCGTGTGATGCCAGCCGTTCCGCGAGGCGGATCTGAACTTCATAATAGAAGTCTGTTCCGCTCATGTGAAGGAACTTCTCTGCCTGTTCTCGAATGGCATTGACGACATAAGGATTGCTGTGTCCTGTAGAGCAAACTGCAATGCCAGCAGCCAGATCGAGAAAACGGTTCCCATCGACATCCCACACGATGCAGCCTTCACCTCGCTCCATGACGAAACCATAGTCTCTCGTGTACGAGGGAGACATGATTGCACGGTCGCGCTCTATAATGGCAGTTGCTTTGGGACCCGGCGGAGTGATTTTGATCTCAGGCAAATAATTATTCATCTTAACATCAGACTCCTTCGTTTTCGACATTTTCCTGTCTCTCCCTCCAATATTTTTTTATTCTCATTGCCCAAAGCACGAAAACTGCCACCGTTGAAACGTCCAGTGAAACGCTCTTGTCTAGAAAAACTTTTCAATGCGCGCTTTATTTCGTAAATCTTGATACCATCTCAAATAGAGTTCACGTTGCTTAAAGCGTGTATAGGCCGATCGTAGCGCTGTCGGGTACTTTTCCCGAACCATGAGAATATGGAAGCCGCGACTGGTCCGGATAACGTCGCTGACCTCGCCTACCTTCAGTTTAAAAGCTACTTCAGCTATTTCTGGTGGAAGCTTTCCTTTGGTAACATAGCCGTGGTCGCCGCAGCGCCTCGAAGTCTTGATGTCATGAGAATATCTGAGTGCGAGGTCGCAAAAGTCGGCTCCCTCCAGAAGCATTTGGCGGATATTTTTCGCCATTCGTTCCGCCATTGCGAGGCCTTGAGTGGAAGTGCCGGTGCTAGCACTGAGAAAGATCTCCGACAGTCGAATTTCAGGCTCGCCGCCACCCGCTACAGGGCGTTGCTTGCGAAAACGCGCAAGTTCTTCTTCCGTCGGCGTAGGCACTTTGTCAGCCATACTCTCTTCGATCTTCATTCCGATGAGCTGGGTGCGAGCGAACTGTTTGATATCCTCCAGTGTCCAGCCGCAAGAAATCAGCAGATCTTGTACTTTCTGTCCGGGAGGAAGCTTCGCGTTGGTCTTCTCGATCGAGGCTTGTATCTCTTCATCGGAAACAACGATGCCATGCTCGCGAGCATACTTGTCCAATAGGATGCGAGCCACAAGTTGGTCAAATGCAGGAGCGGATAAAGCGCCCAAGAGACCAAGCTCTTCATCTTTTGTTCGGGGCACAGGCATCTGAGTAAATTTCTGATTCGCTTGTGCAAACTTCAGTTCGGCCATCAGGCGTTTTTCCGTGATGGTGGTTCCTTCGACTATTGCTACAATGCGTTGCCCACTAGCATCCCGCGGGCATTTCGACAAATCGAGTGGGGGAAAGGCTGAAAGCTGTTGTTTCGGAAGGGCTTTCTCTGCCTTTGATCGCGACGGTACATTCTGCAGCTCGACAGTTGGCAGTGGAAGCTTCTGCTTTGCTGCACTCGCACCCATTTCAAGAAAGAGCGAAAGAATTAGCAAAAGAGACAAACTGCTTTTCTGACAAAAACTAGCCTTGTCCCTCATTTCATTCCTAACGTTTCCGAGGTTTTCTTTAATTGTGTGTCGATAAAGCGTAGCTTCTAACTTAAGCACTGCAAGTACTGAATAAGACCCGCTGGGCTCTGTGCAGCACTACTGCATGGCATCGGATTCGTTCATAATGGATGATGTGCACCCTGGAGGAAAACCAACCGCTCGTGTGCGGTGGCAACTCCTCTCTCTCTTGCGGCCCTACTGGCACCTCGTCGTGCTTTCTAGCGTTATTTCTCTTGCTATGGCCGGTCTGCAGCTCGTCGGCCCGTATCTTGTCAAATTGACGATAGACAGGTACATCGCTGTTGCAAACGTGTCTGGAGTTGTGGGGATGAGCCTTTTATATACTGGGGTCGCCCTCCTCATTTTCCTGTTGGAATTCTTCCAGGGGCTTCTCATTGCTTGGGTGGGACAGCAGGGCATGCGACGCCTCCGTCAGCAGCTGTTTTCTCATCTGCAACACCTTGACGTGCGATTCTTTGATCGGAATCCGGTGGGACGCCTTCTGACTCGCATTACGAGCGACGTTCAAGCTCTCAATGAGCTCTTTTCGCAAGGCGTTATGACTGTGGCGGGAGACGTATTTCTTTTGTTCGCCATCTTGGGACTCATGTTTTACATTAGTGTGCCGCTGACATTGTTAGTTCTCATTACCGTTCCCATGCTCATGTTGAGCGGCTATCTTTTTAGCAAATACGTCCGCGAGGCATATCGTCAGGTTCGGTCTGCGCTCTCACATATGAACGCTTATCTCCAAGAGGCTATCGGTGGCATACGCACAATCGTCGCCTATAATGCCCAACCACTCGTCGAAAAGCGATTTGTGGAACTCAATGACACCTTTCGGGCTGCCAATATGCAAACGGTCTTCTGCCATGCAGTATTCCTTCCAGTCGTTGAACTCATCGGGGCAGTGGCCGTTGCCTTAATTATCTGGTATGGTGGACTGAGCACTTTAAATGGCTCGCTCACAATCGGCACAGTGGTTCTCTTTATTCAATACAGTCAGCGCCTCTTTCAGCCCGTAAAAGACTTGAGTGATAAATTTAATATCTATCAGACCGCAATCGCTGCTGCAGAGCGTCTCTATAAGCTTCTCGAAACAAAACCCCAGATTGTAAATTCTAGCTCAGGCGCGCACAGGTTGCATAATTTGAAGCACGAAATACGCTTCGTAAATGTCTGGTTTGCATATGACGACCAAGAGTGGGTCTTAAAAGGCACCTCGTTCACTATTAAGCGTGGAGAGACCGTTGCGATCGTCGGGCCAACAGGCAGCGGGAAAAGTACGATTGTCTCTCTTCTTGCACGCTTCTATGATGTGAGCAGGGGAAGAATTCTGGTCGACAACATCGATATTCGAGACATCGATCTTCAGAGTTTGCGTCGACTCGTGACTGTGGTCTCTCAGGACGTGTTTCTCTTTAGCGGGAGCATTGCTGACAACATTCGTCTCGGAAACTCGTCTATCCCTCTCGAACGAGTCGTTGAGTGTGCCCGATTAGTGAATGCGGCTTCTTTTATTGAGCGACTTCCCCAAGGTTACAATTATGAGATTCGCGAACGAGGCGCAACACTTTCCGTTGGCCAGAAACAATTACTCGCTCTTGCACGTGCACTCGCCTTTGACGCGCCTGTGCTCGTTCTCGACGAAGCAACAGCAAACATCGACACAGAAACAGAACGACTCATACAGGACGCACTCGATAAGCTTCTCGTTGGAAGGACGGCACTCATCGTTGCCCACCGACTCTCTACAATCCAGAAAGCGAACAGAATTCTCGTTGTCCACCACGGCCGTATCGTGGAAGAAGGAACGCACGAAGAGCTTTTGAAACTCGATGGAATTTACAAAAAGCTCTACGAGTTGCAGTTCAATCTCTCACTTAGCCCAAAACAGTCAGTGCTTCGTTAAGAACACACAAAATAAATCTCATGCACTTTCTGCCAGCGCTTGCTCGAAAATAACCAGCGCTTGATCACAAAGCTCTTTGGTAACGATCAGGGGAGGACTCATTCGGATGACAGCTTCATTAAGCAATGTTGTTTCTAGGATGAGGCCTTTTTCTCGAGCACTATTCACAACGCGACGAGCACACGTGTCACTTTCCATTTCCACACCTATCATGAGTCCCAACCCACGCACATCCACAATACATCGATAGGACTTTTTGAGACGCTCAAGTTGCTTTTTCAAATATTCTCCTTGAATGCGTGAATTAGAGAGAAGGTGTTCTTCCTCAATGACCTGAAGTCCGGCGAGACCTGCAGCGCAGCTAACTGGATGGCCACCAAAGGTAGTGATATGTGAGAAGGGGGGCACTGCGGCGAACTGATGAAGCATTTCTCTTTTGCCAAGAAGTGCTGCGAGGGGATAGCCAGCCCCAAGAGCTTTTGCCAACGTAATGACGTCGGGAACTATTCCAAATTTCTGAGCAGCGAACCATTCTCCTATTCGTCCAAAGGCGGTTTGAACCTCATCGAAAATCAGCAGAGAGCCAACCTCGTCGCAGCGTCGCCGCAATGCAGTCAAAAATTCTCCGCTGGGGACTATGATCCCACCTTCTCCTTGGATTGGCTCGACTATAACGGCTGCAACGTCGTTATCAATGAGATGAAAATCACAATCCGAATTATAAGTGAGAAAACGCACGTCGAGTAATATGTGGTCGTAGGGAGCTCTGAATCCGGCATGACCAAAGCACGAAGCTGCTCCTACGGTATCGCCGTGATAGGCTCCATGAAATGCACAGAAAGTTTTTCGGCCGGTCAATTTAGCTGCCATTTTTATAGCAGCATCGTTCGCTTCGGCTCCAGTTGTTAAGAAATAGACACAGTTGAGACCAGGGGGAGCAACGGAAACAAGACGCGCGGCAAGCTCAACTTGGGGCGCTTGAATGTGCTCGCCATACACCATGGTGTGTGCATAGCACCTGATTTGTTTCTCAACAGCTTGCACAATGCGGGGATGGCAATGGCCAGCATTTGTCACCGCTATCCCTGCAATGAAATCGATGTACTCTTTTCCGTTACTGTCGTAGAAATAGCATCCCTCAGCACGGACAACGGGAAAACGGGAGGAGAATGGCGAAGTCTGTGCAATGTGCTCTAAAAAAAGTTTTTCAAGATCGTGGCGTGTTTTGGGATCCATTGCTCGTGATGTCTTATTTTTCTGATGCGCCAACAATACCTCTAGTTTTTCTTCAGCAACAACAGAAAAATTGAAACAAAACTCTTGAGTTTGCACTCGCCGGACAATTCAAGTGGATGGTTGAGAACAGTTTCTGCACGTTCTGGTAGCCAAGAGAGATGTACTTTGAATCGAACTTGAACTGAATGTTCAAAAGTCGCGCTTTTTCAAGAAAAGACGATTTGTAGCTTGTTTTGAAAATCGTGTTGGGTAAGTGACGCGAATTAATAATATGATGAAGAGAGAAAGAGGTAGCCGCAAATCGAGAGAGCAAGTCTATGCGAGGAGACCCCTCCGCAGGTCGCGAGAGACGGGATACCCCAAGCTGCGGCTGTTCTATATTATTGGAACGATTTGCGCTGTGCTCGCTATTGTCCACGCGGGTTATCGGGCACTTTTGGATGCCCCGTATTTCCAGTTGAAAGAGATCCGAATCTCGGGGGTGTCACCGTCGCTGAAGAGCGAATTGCGTCAGCTCGTCCAAGAGATCGTGGGACCGGACGCAAATACGCTTTCACTTGATATTCGCCGATTGCGTGAGCGCATCAGGGAGCATCCGCGACTAAAATCCGTCACTGCTGAGATAAGCTACCCTTCCACAATCCTCATAGCTGCAGTGGAAAGAACTCCTGCTGCTATCGTCAGCGCCGATGGCTTTTACCTCGTCTCGCAGGATGGGGTAGTAATCGAACGTCTTCGTCCGGCAGATCTGCGCACTTATGATTTGCCTTATCTGACAGGGGTTCCACCAGAAAAGATCGAAATTGGCAAGCGCATTGCCTCGGCGGGGGTGAGCCGTGCACTTGATATGCTCGAGTTGCTCAAAAAGCGCAATCCAGATCTTTATTCCCGTTTCAGTGAAGTCAATGTTTCGCAGGACCCCATTTCCCGCACTGACAATGTGACAGCTCGTCTTCGCGGAGGTATGGAAGTGCGCTTTGGCGAGGCTAACCCTGTTGAAAAACTGCCACTCCTCGATTTCTTCATTCAGTTGCAACAGCGCGCGGGGGCTGATCCATTCAACATGGCATACGTAGACCTCAGAGTACCGAACCAGATAGTGTACTTGGATCGTCTTACTGCCCAAGCTCTCCGCTCCGGTGCAATCGATCCCGCATGGGGAAGCCTGGGGGGGGATAATTCTGGGCAGGCCGAAAAAGGATCAAGATCCTCTGGTAGTGACGAGCGTGCTCTGCCCAAGCAGGACCAAAAGGAGTCTGACTCCGGCACTCCTGCTTCAACCCAACGTGCCAAGGCAGGCAAAAAAAATACAGTGACGGAGAACAATGGGGCGGGCAGTGAGAGTATGGAACAACATTCTTCTGGAGAGCCTCTTATTGCGCCGCCTTCTATTGAGGAAGAGATCGGGCGAGGCCCACGTTGGCGGCTCAAAAACCCCTTGCGAATATTCCGACAGAGAAATCGTGAAAGCAGTGATGATCCAGTTATCTTAGCACCCGCTGAATCCAGTGATTAGTTCAGGGAGTTGTTACTCAGAATGATTATGGGGCAAAAATCCTGCCGTGTTGCGGCGCTTGATATTGGCACCACCAAGATCTGTGCATTGCAGGCTGTGATGAACGAGGACGGTACCATTAGACGCCTCGGGTTAGGTCGTGTTCCTTCGAGTGGACTTCGAGCTGGCCAAGTTTCAGATATTGATGCGCTTGCTGTCGCCATAAGAGATGCGGTGGACAGATGTCAAAAAGACTCTGGCAAGGCTATTAAGAGTGTGTACGTTGGGCTAGCTGGAAATCACGCAATCAGCAAAAACGCTGAGATGGTCGTGAACATTTCCTCGTCCGGGGGAGTGAAAAACAAAGATATCGAAAGAGCGATCGAGGCGGCAACGCAGAGTATCTCCGCTGGTGACAACCGATATCGGCTTATTAACAGGATTATTACTGGTTTTACCGTCGACAATGTACCTGTTCAGAATCCGCTCGGCATGCACGGCAGGAATCTGGGAGTGAAACTCCATTTGGTCTATGCAAATAAGCATAGTTTGCAAAATATTCTCGCGAGTCTTCATAGAGCCAGCCTTAACTGTGTCGAAGTTATTCTGGAAAGTTATGCTTCCGGATTGGCACTGCTCGATGAGGAGATGATGAATGCAGGAGTGGTCCTCGTCGACATCGGAGGAGGCACAACAGACATAGCTGTTTTTAGCGGGGGCTCTCTTGTTTACACTGATGTGGTGCCCTATGCAGGGGAGATGGTGACAAATGATCTCAGCGACTTTCTGCGTTGTAGTTTCGACGAGGCAGAATGCGTCAAAAAGTCCTACGCTCGAGAAAGTGCTGCCCAAAATCCCCAGTGGCAACAACAGCAAATTACCGTGAGAAACGTTATAACGGGGCAGCATACAAGTCATTCTCTTGGAGATCTTACGATCCCAATTGAGGCCCGCGTCGAGGAGATTCTCACCATGGTCCAGGAGAAACTCGTGAAAAACAATATCTATGCGTACGGTATTGCCCGTGGCGTGGTCCTCACAGGAGGCACTGCCTTGATGCCAATAGTCCAACAGACTGCCCAACGAATATTTAGTAACTCTCAGTATTCCCTTGGCCTACGTGGAATCCAGGGGCCCCCGGCAGTCTGTGTAGGAAAACCTTTGCCCCATTTCAAAAGTATGAATGATATGAGTGACTTTCCCTGCTATGCCACAGTGCTAGGACTGGCATACTATGGTCTGTCGGGGACGTCGATTGCGGCATCTAGCCCTTACGGGAGAACATGGTGGCAAAAAGTCAGCGATTTTTTAGCCCGCATGTGTGGCTTGCGTTGAGAATCGCGCTTTCTGAGAATGGCTTGTTGAAACTGGTGCGGGCGAGAGGACTTGAACCTCCACTCCATCGCTGGAACCGGATCCTAAGTCCGGCGCGTCTGCCATTCCGCCACGCCCGCCTTTAGGAATTTTTGATCCGGTCTCATTTACGTGCTCTGAGGCTGACCTATTCGCCTTTGAGTTGACCAGTTCTCTCTACTGGGTCGATAAAGCCGACTGTAACATCCCAAATTGACTAAGAAAGACCACGGCATGATGAGACGACGAAGAGCTCTATTTTTCGCGTTACTATGTTCGTTTTTATTTTCCTTGTTTCCCTCTGGAGCAGAGACTGCAAAGAATAATGTTTCTGCCCCAAAGGATATTTTGGCTCCCAAGACCGTCACATCTACCACTACTGTCGCCGAACCGCTGTCGCCTTCCGATACGTCGGCTGGGCATCAGGCCGGGCTTGTGGAGGAAGTGCTCGTTGCTCTTATTCTGATCCTTCTCGCAGCTAAAGTTGGGGGAGATATTTTTGAACGTTTTGGACAGCCTGCCGTTCTCGGTGAGTTAATTTTTGGAATGATTATTGGAAACTCTGCACTGCTGCCGCTGGGTTCTGTGGGAACAGTTCTCAGCAACATTGTGCACGATCCTGCTGTAGACTCTTTTGTAACTTTGTTAGCAGAAATTGGCGTGGTACTGCTCCTATTCGAGGTCGGACTGGAATCGACTGTTTATGAAATGATGTCTGTCGGGCCATCGGCATTTCTTGTAGCGTGTCTCGGTGTTGTGGCTCCGGTTGCCCTGGGATTTGTGGTCGGAGAAATTTTTCTACCTGAAGAACCGTGGACCGTCCATTTGTTTCTTGGCGCAGTGCTTGCGGCGACAAGTGTAGGAATCACCGCGCGCGTGCTTTCTGACCTGGGCAAAATGCATCTGCGTGAGTCGAAGATCATTCTTGGTGCCGCTGTCATTGATGATGTTCTCGGTCTGATAACGTTAGCTGCTGTGCAGGGCATTATCACTGCCGCCGGTTCTGGAGAGGGCGTAAGTATTGTCGCTATCGGTTGGATTGTGGTAAAAGCGTTCCTCTTCTTCGTAGGGGCAATTATTCTCGGGCTTTTCGTGTCAAAGCGCTTTTACAAATTTGCTTCGTATCTCCGGGGCAAAGGTATCCTTCTCACGGTAACTCTCATTTGGTGTTTTGGCCTTGCGTATATCGCTTCCAGAATGGGACTGGCTCCCATCGTCGGAGCTTTTGCCGCTGGACTTGTTCTCGAAGAAGCAACGTTTATCGATTGGGAAGGCCGGGAGGAACAGTTGGAGAAACTGTTGCGACCAGTGTGCGATTTTCTGGTACCGGTGTTTTTCGTTCACATGGGAATGAAAGTTCATCTCGAAGTCTTTGGGAAGCTCGATGTCCTCTGGCTTGCCACAGCGCTTACACTTGCTGCAATTCTTGGCAAGCAAATCTGTTCTCTGGGGGTTCTCGAAAAAGGGGTTGGCAGATTAGTGGTAGGGCTCGGTATGATTCCACGAGGTGAAGTGGGACTTATCGTCGCAAGTATTGGCGCGGGAATGAGGACACCAGAGGGGCATCCTGTGATTAACGTTCAGACATTCTCTGCCACGGTTATCATGGTAGTTATCACGACAATGATGACGCCTCCGTTGCTCCAATGGGGGCTTAGACGGCTAGAAAGAAAAACAGGGATGGCTCCTCGTCCGGAATAAAAGAACTTGCCGCCCAAAACTTTTATACCTCAAGGGTGGTTGAATCGATAAATCTCGAGAAGCCCCCGCAAAGTCAAATCTTCATGGATAGCGCTAACGTATCGCGAACGGCCAATGAGAACTTGCGCGAGGCCACCTGTGGCAACTGTGGTGGTAGTGTATCCAAGCTCCTTCCACATATCCTCTAGAAGGCGGTCGATTGCACCAACCATGCCGTTGAGCAATCCTGACCGAATGCTCTCAACCGTTGTTCGCCCAATCGCTTGATGAGGCTCATGTGGTGCCACGCGGGGGAGTCGTGCTGTCTTGCGCGCTAG
>Ga0272448_1008616_pt1 | contig 10574 bp, 14 predicted proteins | sample YNPCB0191_FD_202220 | JGI IMG/M metagenome (GOLD analysis project Ga0272448, IMG submission 202220) | Hot spring sediment microbial communities from Yellowstone National Park, WY, United States - YNP-CB-019-1 | ecosystem: Environmental > Aquatic > Thermal springs > Hot (42-90C) > Sediment... | reverse complement strand
GAAAACAAACTACATTCATCGCAGTAAGCGGCTTCCCTCCCATGGCGTATACATCAGATAAGGCATTAGCCACTGCGATCTGACCAAAAGCATAGGGTTCATCAACGATAGGAGTGAAAAAATCTATAGTTTGAATTAAAGCAAACTCATCCGAAATCCTATATACTCCGGCATCATCCGAATGTTCAAATCCGACAATAAGATTGGGATCTTTAGGCAAAGTTAAACCACAAAGAGCTTTATCCAGGTCCCCTGGACCAAGTTTAGAAGCTCAACCCGAGCCTTTAACCGTGTGAGTCAGACGAAGTTCATTCATTTTTTTTACCTTTTGCGTAATGAAAATATTTTTAGTAGAGAATTACTTTTGCCTTAATCCGGTGATAAAAAGCCATACTAAATTCTAAATTTCCCGGATATAGTCCAATGCTTCTGGAATCCGGGTGATAATCTCAAAGATTTGAGTTGCTGGAGTGGGACATGCCAGTTTTCCAGCTATTCTATTCGCCTTAGCCGAAATTTCAAGCGCTTTTTCTTTACTCAGACCTTTGCAGACAAGTGCAGCTATCATTCCAGTAATGGTATCGCCGGTTCCTCCAATCGCTTCGAGTTCGGGGATATCGGGTTCATCAATTTTTAGAAGAATTTCTCCCCCGCGACAAATATAATCAGTCTTACCTTTAACCAACAAAAATTGAGCCGCATTTTCTTCCTGGTAAGCCATTTTAATCAATTCTTCTACCCGATCTTCCATATGGAAGATAAATCCGCGTGTATAAAAAGGATGAGGGGCTTCACCATCAGCTAAATAAGTAAGTTCACCTAAATCCGGAGTAAAAATATCATACTTCGGAGCAAACCCCGACATTTTAGCCACATACATAAACCCTGCATCAGCAATTAAAATTGGCTTTTGTCTTAAGCTCATTACTGCCCGAATAAATTCATCATGGTAATACCAATTGGGCATAATATAATGGAGAGCCATTATCTGAGGGATTAGCCGGGGAATGTAATCCCGAAGATAACGATAAAGACCGGCGCTTCCCTCTCCCAGTCCAATATCACCCGAAACAACGCATAGCGGTCGCGGCAAACCATATTCTTTACAAACTACACAAGCCGCAGCTATCATTGCTGCTGTTCCCCGATTAATGGGGAAAACCTGGTTGCCGATAGCTATCTTATTATTTACAATATTACCTTCTCCGATATAAACTTCCTGACCATTTATGGGAACCGTTCCCACCAGCATCAGCATAATACTTCCTCATCTATGCTTTAAATTGTCGTTGCATTTCCTCGTAAGCCAATTGAAGAGCATATCCACAAAGAGTAAAACCGAGGTCTCGCGGCTGAGGTGCTTCTTTTAGCGGTTTATTTATCAGCTCCTGAGCAAGATAAGGAACATCCGGACACCCACCACCGGAGACATTTACAATTTTTAAACTCTCTTTCTCTACGGTAAGCTTCATATTCGCCGCACGCACCATTAAATATTGACCAAAGTCTTTAAGCTGGAATAGTTCCACCGGTTGAAGCAGGGGGTGCTCTACCGGGACCACCTTGATAGGTGAAACCCCTGCTTTTTGAAGCGTGCTCAAAATCTTTAACTCCTCGATTAAGGGAAATTCGATAACCAAATCACAGCCGGTTTGAATCTCGGGTGGGGGTCCCATCACCCGCACCTCCCATCCTTCAGATTTAAGCACCTTTTCTGCTCGAATTACTTCACTGGTATTTTCAAATACCAAAAACCCACGATCTACTTTATTCCCTTTCTTATCCCCTTTATTCCCAGCTACCTTTTTAGCCGGTTTTAAGCGAATAAAATCAAATAGCCCCATTTCAGTCCTTTTCAATTGTGATTTGACAATCCAATCCTTCCCATTTGACTTCTCCTACCCGCCAGCCCTGACTTTCGATTGCCCGAATTACATTTTCTTTTGCAGTTTCGTTATCTACTAATACAATTAACCTCCCCTTATCAGTGGTTTTAATTTCTTGCAAAACCACTAATACCGGCTGAGGGCAGGAAAGTCCCCGCACATCAATCTTTTTTTCCATTTCTATCCTCCTTACCTTGTTTTACTTCTCATCGTAAAACCAATAAAAAAGCAAACCACTAAACCAATAATTACCCCTGCTACTCCATGAGGACCTATCCCTTGAGGAGAACTGGCTAAACCAAAATTATGGCTAAAAGCAGCTCCAATAATCATTCCCAAAACAAAAATTGCCGCATCTCCATCTCCTTCACCGGCTAAGAATAATTGCCTTCCCGGACAGCCACCGGCCAGGGCAAAAGCAAGTCCTGCCAGCGCCATACCGGCAAAGTTCCAAAGGCCTATGGTATGTGCAATGGGCTGATTTTGAAAACCGGGATGAAATTGTCCCAGTACCACATTCACGATAAACGCTGCCACAAAAAGAGCAACAACACCAGAAAGAAGGTGAGTTTGCCGAAACAAAAGAAGATCGCGAAACGCTCCCATAGTGCAAAAACGACTTCTTTGGGCTAAAAAACCTATTATCACACTAATAAACAAAGAGAGAGCTAAAGGGGCATACATTGAGCCAGGTCCCTTAAGGCTATAAAAAAGTACTCCGTTAATTTCTTGTCCTTCAACTGGTGGAAAAATAATTCGCAAAGCTAAAAAGCCAATCATAATCAGCGGTAAAATCCAACCTACTACCGGATAAGTGGGTTGAGATCGGCCGAGGCTGTAGCCGTGCTTAAAAAATAAGGTGCCAATCCCGACCCCAAAAATCAAACCAAGCAAACCTAAAATCGCATTTCCATCTCCACCCGCCAAACGGAGTAAAGTTCGCCAGGGGCATCCGAGAAAAACCAAAGCTCCGATCATGGCAAAAAATCCTAACAAAAACCGCACAATCGGAGCAGAGCCAGCCCGCGCTCGAAATTCTTTAAAAAGATAGGCTGCAAGCAAAGAACCAAGAACAAAACCAATTATTTCTGGACGCAAATATTGAACTGGGGCGGCTCGATGTAGACCAAGTGCTCCGGCAATATCGCGTTCAAAGCAAGCCACACAGATCCCCATGTTTGCGGGATTACCTAACTTCTGCAAAATTGGGGCTAAAATCCCGATTATTGCTCCTACACTTATAATTCCCCACCGGGTGGAAAAATAGTTCTTATTCATTTCCATTCCTCCTCAAGTTTATTAACCTTAAAATTCCCATCCGATTTCCCCATAACCATAGTTCGCATCCGGAGACCTTCCGGTATCTTCTACATACGATCCAGCAAAGAAATGACCGGCAAAAGCTTTAAGGTAAACTTGTTTAAAGTTCCAGACCACCAGAGCATCTAATTCCTCACCCACATATCGACTTGCTCTACCGGTCAGGTCTCGCCGTTGTACTTTTTTATAAGCGTTATACCAGGAATCTTCAGGTTGAGCCAACCAGAAGGAGTGAAGGCCAAAAGTGATTTTAAGGTTAGAAAATGGGGTTGCCTGAAGGTAGGGGTAAAAGTCATGCATATTTTGCCAACTAAAAAAGTCCATCAACCCATATAAGCCATGGACGCATCCATACATCTGATCAAAAGTTTTATATTTCCCGTCGTCAGGATCGTCATCTCCACTGGCAAAATTATACTGAATAGCAGCCCGCAGTTCCTTTTTTATTGTCCAGCCGGTTTCCACATAAGTAGCCCACGCCCTTCGGCTCAGTCTTTGTCTCCCCACCTGGTTATGTCCCCATTGGTAAGCAAAGCCATAATCAAAGTCAAAGATTCCTTTTTTCCCGCTGAGTCTCCACCCAGAAGTATAGATATCATTCCTATCCTTACGATCATCAAAAAGACCAAAGATTTCAACTTTAATTGGAAAATTCTGATTGGTTAGCCAGATTCCATAAAGATTAGCTGGAATCTCATCAAACCAATCATCGTTAAAACAATCATTTTCATCCGGAAGTTTCGGATCAACTTTATTCAGAGTGAAAAAATCTACTTCGGTTTTGCCCCGACTCACCTTTAATCCACCCCCATCATAGGTAATATCTTTATTAGTCCAGCCGATCGAGGTTCCAATCAAGCGCTCATTCAGATATACTACTTCTCTCCTTCCTCCCCAGATAGTTAGTGGGAGACCACCTGGTCTATCCAGCTCAAGATAGCACTGCTGGAGGTCAAAGGGATGGTCATTAGTGTAAGGAAAGAGATAAGGATGGGGATCATCCCAATCCCGGGCATCAATAAGTGTTAAATGTAAGATAAGTCCTTTTGTGGGCTTAGCTTCTAAACTAAGTCGAAGTCGGCTGGAAAGGGTATCATCGCTTACCACACCTCCATCGGAGGTATAATAGTTATTTCTTGCTTCCTGACGCAAAAAAAATTGCCCCCCAATCCGAAGCTTGTCATCAAACAAGGTAATACTCATCCTCTCCGCTCCGAAGCTAAGATTAGAAAAATAAAAAAGCATTATAAAAAATAAGTAATACCAGTCAATCCGGACAATTTTTAACCGTTCTTTCATACCAATTTCCTCCTTTTTCAAACTTGCAATCGTTTTATCTTTGTTTATCAGCTACTCAACCTTAATTTTACTTGCGTCTAATATTTTCTTAATTTGTCCAATATGTCAAATAGATTTTTCCTATAGATTTCAATAAAACTTTGAATTGTTCCCTATAAAAGAAAAACTTAATGAAAGTGATAACTTAAAATTTAAGAAGAACCAGCTTCGTTCCTGGCTTCTTGAAGCAAAAATTTAAGAAACACTTCACATAATAAGGAACGACTTTTCCCATGACGAAGGACAATATAAAAGTCACGAAAAATTTTTAAGTGGTCGATCGGCAAAAGTTTAAGGGTGCCGTTGGCTAAATCTTCTTGAACTGCCCGACGAGATAAAATCGAACAACCTACCCCACTCTTTACCCCCTGAATAACTGCGGTAGTGCTTCCTAAGCGCATGATTACTTTTAAATCGGAAAGATTAACCTGGTGATCCCGCAAATATCTTTCAATAACCATTTGTGTACCGCTCCCCTCTTCCCGGAACAACAAGGGAATCTCCTTCAATTTTTTTAGAGTAATTGATGAACACTTACCCCAGGGGGATTGGGAAGGAACTACTAATACCAATTCATCTTTTATAAATTTATGGTATTCCAGTTTTGAGCTTTCAATTATTGCTCCGACTATTCCCAGCTCGATTCGGTTATCTAATATATCGCCAATAATTCTTCGGGTATCACTGACTTTTAAAATAATAAAAATCGCAGGAAAATTATCATAAAAATTTTTTATCAAATAAGGCAAAATATATTCCCCGGGGATGGTACTAGCACCAATCGTAAGCTCACCTTTTAGTGTGCCTTTCTGTTCTTTTATCTTTTGTTCCGCTTCTTTTTTTAAGTTTAATATCTTTTGACAGTATTCATAAAAAATTTCCCCCGCTTTAGTAGGTACAACTTCGCGACCTAAACGGTCAAGAAGCTGAGTACCTAAATACTGTTCCAGAGACTTCATATGCTCAGTAAGGGTTGGCTGGGTGAGGTGAAGAACTTCCGCGGCTTTCGAAAAGCTTTTAAGCTCGAAAATCTTGCAAAAAATTTCAATTTGATTGAGCTTCAATTATCCTTTAGCTTCCTTTCTCTATCGTAAATATCTACCCTCTATCAGGTAAATAAACTATTTGCTATTCCCATACTTAAGTGCAAAACCTCCCAAACATATCAGGTATGCTTGAGAGGCTTTGGATCAATTTTATTTGAGTGCAACTTATAATCGGGCAACGGCTTCTTTCAAGGCTTTTCCTGGCCGGAACACTGGAATAGTTTTTGCCTTTATCTTTATCTTTTCCCCAGTTTGAGGATTTCTCCCATTTCTTGCTTTTCTTTTCTTCAGCCCGAAAGTTCCAAACCCAATCAGTGTTACCTCTTCTTTCTTCTTCAGAGCTTGGGTGATAGTATTGATTACGCACTCAACTGCTGCGCTCGCCTCTTTTTTGGTCTTAGTTACTTTAGCTACTTCTTCGATTAAATCTGCTTTATTCATTTAATATCCCTCCTCGCAAGTTTATTTTTATTCCTTATGCCCGATTATTTCTTTCGGGATACCTTTTTTACTGGTTTCGCCTTTGCCGCTGTTGCCTTCGCCTTTTTTAGCTCTGCCTCCAGGGCTTTTAATTTGGCTTTAGCAGTGTTAAGTTTTTTAGTTAATGAGTTTATCGTTGTCTTGGCATATTTTATTCTTAGCGCAATCTGTTTTGCGGTAGCCATAGAACCTCCTCTTAAATAAGGTTAACAAATTTTTGGTTTTTTTACCAAATAATAACTTAAAAGTAAAGAAATTTTTTCGGTGATTGCAATTTTTTCTTGACTGTTATGGAAATTTGTCATAACGTAAAACAAGTTGACATCGAGTCAATGATTAACAAAAGCAAAACAATCTACCAGGAGTTGTGTTAATGGAGAATATCGAAATTTTATACCATAAGGCGGGAGAATTTCACGGTAGCATTTGTGCTGGAATCATTCTGGGGGTGCGAATGGCTGCGATCGGGTGCCAAATAATTGGACTCAATAATCCTCAATCTACTGAAAATCGAAAAAAAATAATGGCCATAGTTGAAACTGCAAGATGTGCTGCCGATGGAATTCAGAGCGTTACTGGCTGCTCAATTGGCCGAAGAACATTAAGGGTGATAGATTATGGGATAATGGCAGCAACTTTCTTAAACTTAGAATCAAAAAAAGGAGTTCGGGTTTCGGTAAAAACTGATGCTCGGCTCAAAGCTAAAGCACTATTACCCGATTTAGCTGATAGTAACCAGGTTTATATTGAAGCCTATAAACAGCTAAGTGACAATGATTTATTTAATATCGAAGAGGTAATAGTCACCATCCCGGCATGGGATTTACCTGGTTCACCTCCAAAGCATGTCCTTTGTGAGCAATGTGGAGAAGAAGTTTTAGTTGGACGAGAAGTTAAAGAAGGGGGAAAAATTCTTTGTCGACGTTGCGCTCACTTACCACTTTACTATTCATTGGTAAAATAAGGTTTATCAGAGGTTACTTATGCTCGAAAAAATTAAAGTTGAAGAAGCGATTGGAACAGTTCTCGCTCATGACATTACTGAGATAAGAGCCAACCAGGAATTTAAAGGTCCTGCTTTTAGAAAAGGACACATTGTAACTAAAGAAGATATACCCAAATTGCTCGACCTGGGTAAAGAACATCTTTTTGTACTAAAGATTCAGGATGACGAACTCCACGAAAACGAAGCGGGGGAAAGAATTGCCAAAGCAATTGCCGGCAAAGGAGTTTACCTTTCGGAAGAAGTAAAAGAGGGGCGAGTTAACCTTTATGCTGCTTATGCTGGTTTGCTTAAAATTAATGCGGAAGCATTAGAACAATTGAACTTGCTGGGTGAAATAATGTGTGCTACCCGGCACACCAATTTTTTGGTAAAAAAAGGTGAAATGGTCGCAGGAACTCGGGCTATCCCGCTTTTAGTAAAAAAACAAATTGTAGAAGCAGTAGAAAATTTAATTCAAAAATGGGGGAAAATCATTGAAGTTCTTCCCTTACGATCGCTAAAAGTAGGGCTTTTGATTACCGGTAATGAAGTTTATCGTGGACGAATCAAGGATGCCTTTGAACCGATAATGCGAAGAAAAATAAGCGAGATTGGCTCTGAAATAATTAAAGTAATCTTTGTCCCGGATGATGCTAATCGAATTGCCGCTGAAATAAAAAACCTAATTAATGCTGGTGCCCAATTGATTATTACTACTGGAGGTATGTCAGTTGACCCGGATGATGTTACCCGAAACGGAGTAACTTTAGCCGGAGCCAAAATTACCGCCTATGGCTCGGCAGTATTACCGGGAGCAATGTTCCTTATGGCTTATTTGGATGATATCCCGATTATGGGGGTTCCCGCTTGTGGTATGTATTATAAAACCACTATTTTCGATTTAATTTTACCTCGAGTTTTAACGGGTGAAAAGATCGGTAAACCGGAAATAGCAAAATTAGGGCACGGAGGACTCTGCCTCGATTGCCCTACCTGCGACTTTCCGCATTGTGGCTTTGGAAAAGGAGCGTAAGGTGGTATCAGATATAATTTTTTAATTATTTCTTTTCCGGCTTTTCTCTTGCATTTTATTTTTCCGGTCTTTCAAATATTTCTTTTTTCTTGAAAGTTTTCATTTTTTTGAAAGAATTTACTGCTTCCTGGCATAACCCAAAAGCAGATTCCCGATGTTCGGAAGAAGCAGCAGCTACAGAAATGATGTCCCCAATAGATAACTCTCCAATACGACGAATCAGCAGAACATCTTCTACTTGCCATTTTGATCGGAGAGTTTTTTCCAGTTCTTTCATTTCCCCTTCTGCATCCCCATCCAATTCAAACTTCATTGAAGTAGTCTTTTTACCCGCCTCCGTACTTCGAACAATGGCATAATGGATCACAATTGAACCTGAATTTTCCTTATTTAATCGAGAAAAAACAGTATCAAAATTAATAGGGCAATCGGTAATTTCAATCATTGACACCTCCTGAATTTATTTTATTTTCCCCAAAATGTTTTCCTCAAAAGTTTTGCAAAATGTTCGCCAAAATATAATTCCAGGAATAAAATAAACCAACCCCAATAAATATTATGCCCGTTACTTTTCTACTATAATGCTCAAATCTTCCAATTCGCTGGAACCATCGGGTTATCGACCTTATCCCCAAGGCTAAAGTAATTGAGAAAAATAGAACTGGGAGTCCGGTGCCCAAACCATAAATAAATGGAAAAACCCAGCCGGATTTATTTTGAAAAGCAAGAGGGATCAGACTTCCAAAAAACAAACCCGCAGAGATTGGACAAAAGGACAAAGCAAAAAGCAAGCCTAAAATAAACGAACCGATTAAATCTCTTCTTTGGGCAAGTTTGTTCTGATTCTCTAAGGATAACACCAATCCAGTAGTATCAATTCTAACTATACCTAACAGCACCAAGCCCACGATAATAAGAAGCGGTCCTAAAAGTTTATTAAAATAGTTTTGAAAAAACTGGGCAATAACCGGTAGACCCAACAATGCTTTAATAATAATAAATCCCAGCACAGTATAAGCTACCATTCGACCTAAGACATAAATAAAACTCGAAAGCAATACCTGCTTAAAATGGAAAAAATTTTTTGATAAATAAGATATGGCGACCAAATTGGTAGCTAAAGGACAAGGGCTGATTGAAGTTAAAATTCCAAACCAAAATACTGAGATCACCCCGAAAATAAATTCATTCACTTATTCTATCTCCTGGAGGTATTTAGCAGTCTCGGTTTTTATATAATCATAAAATTTTTGTTTATCAGTAAAATAAATCCATATTTTGGTGAGATTGTTATATTTTACTTCTTGACCGGCTTTTATCAAAGAAATGACTACTGATTTTGAAAAAAGTTGATAGTCTTTAATAAAATGCTGATTTTCTTTTTGCTCCACATTAATTGATTTAAAACTTAGCCGCCCGGATTGAAGTTCTTTTGGAAAATAACGATTTATTGCTTCTTCAGTGTATTGTTCAATCTTATAACAAGTGGGACAGCGAAAGGTAGTATGAAAGTAGTAAACAACTACCTGATTTGCTGAAATACCTTGAGCAGCAAAGGGAATTAAAAAAGTAAGGTATAAAAACAAAACCATAGTCATTAGTTTTTTCATATCACTCCTCCCCCCGCTATTTGGAGGCTATTAATTGGTAAATATTATCCCTTATCTGATCACGAACTTTCCTAAAAACCATAATTCTTTCTTCATCCGATCCTTGGGTTGCTGCCGGATCCTCTAAGTCCCAATGGAGTAATTCGTGTTTACCGGGGAAAAATGGACAGGATTGCCGCGCCTGGTCACAAACAGTAATCACATAATCGAATTCTCGATCAAAAAATTCATCAATACTTTTTGACTTCTGTCCGGAAATATCGATACCGATTTCTTCCATAACCTGTTTCGTTAATGGGTGAACAGAGGTAGGTTCAACTCCGGCACTATAAGCCTCAAATCTATCTCCCCCCAGATGATTTAATAAACCTTCGGCCATCTGGCTTCGACAAGAGTTGTGGGTACACAAAAACAAAACCTTTATCTTATCATCCATTTTTAGTCACCGGCTAAATTTGTCTTTTTGTCGGGGGTTATAACTAACCTCAAAATCCCAATACCTACAGAAATCAACAGTGATATCGCTAGAGCCGCATCAAACAGAGTGTAAGCCAAGCGAGCAATTTCCAGGAAAGCTTCTACCTTAAACAACATAAAAAAGCCGCTTAAAACCGCTAATCCCATAAAACCCCACAAAATCCGTGACAGCCATGAGAGGATGGCATGTGACTTACTCGCATAAGACTTACCAACAGGGCCGAGGGAGCCAAAAGCACTGCAGACCACCAGCACTATCACCGCTACCCAGAAGTGGTTCGCATCGAGGCTGAATCGCCGGACAGTCATATATTCTAAAAGGCCTGGCGTATAAAGGGCGTAAAGTCCACCAGCGATTCCAGCCCCAAAAATAAACCAGGCCATGCTGTTAGCAACCCG
>Ga0272448_1008615_pt1 | contig 10574 bp, 9 predicted proteins | sample YNPCB0191_FD_202220 | JGI IMG/M metagenome (GOLD analysis project Ga0272448, IMG submission 202220) | Hot spring sediment microbial communities from Yellowstone National Park, WY, United States - YNP-CB-019-1 | ecosystem: Environmental > Aquatic > Thermal springs > Hot (42-90C) > Sediment... | reverse complement strand
GAAAAAGAAAAAAGTTTAATTTATTTGAAATCAAAAATTGAGAAATATTTATAAACATTTCTACTTGTTTTCAATCTTCATCGCTAAGCTTATTTCAAGCAAGTTTAGTGTATTAACAACTATTACCACCAATCTTGTCAGCAGGATTGCTTCATGCTTTTCAATCTTTTTGTTTTTTAAGATCAGATCATTGTTCTTCTCGAAGAGTTCTCTCCTTAGGGAATACATAAGATTTATCTTTTCAGTGTTGTAAGAATAAAAGACCTCATAAGCCAATCTGAATGTTTTGTTCGTTTTTGCAAACATCTCAAGAACTTCATTCCTTGTTTTTTTGTTGAAATAAAAAAATTCCTTTGTTAAGTAACGATAAACATGGATTATTTCCTCTAATTGTGTTAGATAGTTGTACAAAAGATTTGTTTTTCTGTAATCATGATAACCGTACTTGCTCAACAGCCTAAGGCAATAGTAAATCAGTTTTTCTATAGTATCGTGCTTATCATAAAGATCTATTGGTTTGAGATTCTTGATTGCATTGTAGCTCTCCTCTCCCATATCCAAAACAAGCAAGAATATTCTTCTCATTATGTTGTCAAACTCCTTTTCATTCGTGCTTGTAATCTCCTTTATAATACAAAAATTCTCACTATTGCTTATTATTTCAATTCCTATGAGCTTGTCAACCTGCGCTTTGATTACATTGTATACAGGAATATTGGTCTTTAACTTCAAATCCCTTGTTTCCCTGTTTTTGAATATCAGTTTTATCTCTTCGTATCCTGCCTTGTATGCTCCTTTTATAGAGACCTCTATGAGCTGCTTTGGCATCTCTGTCACATCAATATCTATAGATTCCATGCTGAGCGGCCTTTGTGTTGAAATCACGAGGTTGTTTGCTCTTTCCTCTATTTCAAGCTCATCCCCTCTTTTGATTCCGTATTTTTCAACCCATTTCTTTGGCAGTGAGATGACCGAGGTTTTTCCAGCAAGTTGTATGACTTTTCTCTTCATAATAATTTAGAAATGCACTTAAGTATATAAATTTTTCTAATTATATAATTATATATTTAATTATATTTTTTAAGGATAAATTATATAATTTTCTATTTATTGTTTATGTTTAATTTTCAAAAAAAATGAAAATAAAACAAAATAAGAGAGAAGGTGGTTTTTAATGAAACTAACAAAAAAAGATCTTTTAATCTTAACAGAACTTAGGAAAAATGCAAGAGAAACACTAACAAGATTAAGCAGGAAAACAAGGATTCCTATATCAACAATATTTGACAGGTTGAAGATGCAAGAGGGTTCTATAATAAAAAAGCACTGCGCTCTTATAGATTTTCAAAAGATTGGCTTTTCAATAAGAGCAAACATACTTCTAAAAGTGCCTGCTGAAGACAGGAACAAACTATTGGAACACTTGCAGAAAGAACTCCACACCAACACAGTTCTCAGAATAAACAACGGATTTGATTTTTTAGTAGAAGCGATTTTTAGGAATTTGAAAGAAGCTGAAAACTTTGTAAACAACCTTGAAGAAGAATACAAAATAGAAGATAAGAAAGTATTCTATGTTATTGATGAGATAAAAAGAGAGGAATTCTTATCAAGCCCTATATTTGCCGAGCTACTCTTTTGAATTTTAGAATATTTTTGGACAATTATGCTTTTGTCATAACCATAAAAAGCGATAAGGTTCCTTATCAGAATTTATGTATGGTGGTTTTAGAATAATTTTTTCTGACAATTTTGTATTTGGTCAGGACATTTTCTCAAATAATAACACTTTGGCTGCAATAGTAAGCTAATGTCTTTCCCTACTTGGACTTCAATCATATTCCTTAGATTTTCTGTTAAGGATTGCATCTCCCTCTTTGCAGTTGCGCACAATCTTTCAGATGAGAGCTTTACAAGATTATAAAAGTCAATGTTTTCAACAACTAATAACTTTAAACCATGAGGAAGAACTATGTTTGCTATTTCTGGTTTCAAATTGTACTCTTTTACCAGTTTCTCCCAAAAGTTCAACAGCATAGCATAGTCCTTTGCAACAATCTCTATTCTTTTCTTATCCTTAAACGCCTTTGGATAATTAAAATAAGAATTATTCTCAAAATATTCCTCGTTTGATTTAACATATTCATGATACTTATTTCCTATGGACTCAACAAATTTTATATGTTCCAATGCTCTTTCTGCAGCATAAACCAATGGCTCATACTCTTTGGGAATTGTCCTGTGTCTTGTTTCTTGGTGAAGTAATGAAAGGTCCATTGCTCTGATAACTTTCAGATTAACTGTTTTTAAAATATCAAACATTTTCTTTATTTCGTTGTCATTCTTGCTTTTCAAAACCTTAATTATTTTATCAATCCCGAATCTTTCTATAACCTTCAATGGATCTGAAAAATCAAGAACAAGCGTATTGGAAGGAGATTCAAATCTATAATTCAAATCGCTAAATGGATTAAAGAATTTTTGATTAAGGATTTCTTCAATATCGTCTGTTATCTCATCCTTTGATGAAAGAAAACCACCAGAGGGATAGTATTGGAGTTGGTCATAGTTTGTGTTCCATTTTTTTACTAAGAAATCACTTTTTTCTTTTAAATTATCAAAGATTCTGCTTGTATATTCAAGAATAGAACTAAGAGAATCTTCATTTTTTACTATCTTTTCTGCTTTTGAATTGGATTCTATTCCAGATTCAAGAAACATCTGCCAGAAAGCCCTTAGTGAAATATCTGCGGTTAATGTTGATAATAAACTCAGAGGTTGAATGTACATTGCATCTTCCCTGAGTTTCTTTCTTTGCTCTTCATCATAGCCCTCTAAAAGTTTATTGTAATCCTCATTGATTTTCTGAATTATTAAACTGTATTCTTCTTCTATTTTTTTGTTCTCAGAAAATACTCTTGGAATAAAGTATCCGTTGTGTTCTATTCTTCTTGTGGATTTTTGCAATAATGAAATCCCGCGTTCAAATGTTGTTAACCACAATGTAAAAATTCTCGGTGCAATAAAACTTGTTCTGAGGGTTATCAAATCTGCTGCTGCATTGTGTCCCTTGCCAAGAGAATTATCAAGAATTCTCTCAACTTCGTTAAGCATATTTTCTTGATCAGAATAGAGTGTATTCAAGTATTGATTGTAAGTTCCTATTCTTGAAGTTTGTTTTAGTGCTGCTGAAAGTTGTTTTATTTTTTCTTCAATAGATTCATTTGTTTCATGAATGTTTATTGGTTTTAAATCCTTATTTTTGTCACCTATTTCTTCAAGTTCTTCAAGAGAAAGAATTGAGAAATTAGTATCAGTAGAAGGTTTTGTTTTCTTTAAAAGTGTTCCTGGAAATGTATAAATGATTTCAGATCCCTTTTCAGAATCATTAGAGTCCATAAAAACACCCCGCGGTCATTTGTATTAAAATAATTATTACAATATTATCTTTTAAATAATTTTCCTTACTCCGTAATAGATATTAAAAAGCATAGTTAAATTTTGTTAGCAAACTTTTTTACTAATACAAAACAGAATTTTTTTATACCAAAAAAGAATTCTAAATTAAAAATAAGGGGTGGTTTGATGGCAAGGCCAAGCTGGGATGAATACTTTTTAGGAATTGTTGATAGCGTTGCCCAAAGAGCAACATGCGACAGGGGAAAATCTGGTTGTGTTGTAGTTAAAGATAAAAGGATTTTAACAACCGGCTATGTTGGTTCTCCTTCTGGAATGCCTCATTGCGATGAAGTAGGACACATGCTCAAAAAAGCAATAGATGAAAATGGTGAGATAAAACAGCATTGCGTCAGAACTGTTCATGCAGAACAAAATGCTATTTGCCAGGCAGCAAAGTTTGGAATTTCATTGGAGGGAGCTACAATATACTGCACAATGGTTCCCTGCTTTGTCTGTGCAAAACTAATAGTAAATGTTGGCATTAAAAGGGTTGTTTGTAAGTACAGATACCATGCAGATAAGGACAGCATAGAATTGTTTAAACAAGCAGGAATTCAGCTTGAAATAATAAACGACAAGGTTTTAGATTATGAGAACCAAAGTGCAGGTAGGTTGTGATTTTAAAAATTTAAATTTTTATAATGGGGCTGTTGGGATTTGAACCCAAACCACTAGGTCCCGAACCTAGGATACTACCAAGTTATACTACAGCCCCTGAGTTTTGAATAAACTAAATTGAATTTACATTGGTTTATATAAAAACTTTCTTTTTTAAACCAGCACTCTAAGAAAACGAAATAGTAAAATAATGTTTTTGTTTTTACTTATTAATAACAAATAATGATAAAATTTAAATATATAATCTGCACTTAATGCTATAGCATGAGAGAAGATTGTTTTGCAGAAGGAGAATTTGAAGAATTTCTAAAAAGTTTTTGGAATGAAAAAGAGAAACTATTCCTTAAAAAACCATATATCGTTGAGTTTGCAGGGCCTCCAAAATCAGGAAAAACAAGCTTAATAGATTCTATAAAATACAGATTTAATGATTATGGAATAATACCTGAGGTTTCTATTGACTCTGCTGTCAAAAAGGAAGATTATTTACAATATATTATAAATTCTCAAGCAAAAACAAGAGAAAGATTAATAGAAGCAAAGTATAGAAGAAAAGAAGAGATAATTTTTCTTGATTGCGGTGCTTTCAGTGAGTTAGCTCTATTTGATGCTTTTCGTTTAGAAGAAAGATTACAACCAGAACAAGAATGGATGTACAAAAATTTGAGAAAACAGATTCTCTTTGATTTTGTTTATGAGGACCTTGTAATTTATGTTAGCATACCTTTAGATTATGAAAATAAAAGAATAAATGAAGAAATAGAAAGAATTAGTGACCAGAAAGTGAACAAGAGAAGCATAATAAACCCTGAATTCATAGAAAAATTTAATTTATCCTATGAAAAACTTTACAATGAAGAGCCAATTATTGGTATATTAAAAGATAAAATAAAATTCATAAAAATAGATGGAAGAAAAAAAGTAAATGAAAACATTGAAACAATAATGGGAGAATTAGGGAAAATTAGATTATGAATAAGAGGGTAAATGAAAATAATAAAAAAATGATTAATCAAAGATTACTTTTAAAACTGTTTTTACTCAATTTTTATTTCTAATTCTTCAAATTCAATCTTTTTACCTTTGAGTTCAGGTATTTTTTTCTTGTAGAACAAATAAATGATGTAAGCAAAAATACAACTGAAAAAACCTGTAATTGAATAACCAACCCAAACACCTAATGCCCTTAAGCCAAAGATAACTGCTAAGAGATAAACAAAACTGAGCTTGAACAGAAAATTATGAGCAAAATTTATTATCATTGAAATGATTGCCTTTTTTATTCCTCTGAAGAATCCCAAAAATATGTTTCTGATTAGAATAAAAAAAAGAAATGGAGCAAGCGTCCTTAAAAATATTGTTGCATTAAGTATAACTTCTCTATTGTTTGTAAATGCTCCAACTATAGAACTTGAAAAAACAAAAACCATCAAAATAAGAACAAACATCATTTTAAATCCTGTCTTAAATGCTTCTTTTATCGTATCAAAAATCCTTTTTGAATTCCCTGCTCCAAAATTCTGTGCAACGATTGTTGAAACAGCAACAGAGATTCCATTTGTAGGCAACATTAGTAAACTGAATAATCTACTTACTATGCCAAAAGCTGCGATTGCTGTTGTTCCAAAAGAACTTATAATTGTCAAAAGCAAAAAATTTCCTAAGCTTATTGAGCCGTTATCTAAGAATAGGGGTATTCCTAATTTTAGAATTTCTATTATTGTTCTGAATCTCGGTTTCATCAAATCAAATCTTATTTTTAGTCCATAAGTTCCTTTTAATAGGTGATAAAGAGCAATAAAACTCACAGTTCCCATAGAAAAGACAGTTGCTATTGCTGCTCCTAAAACACCCATCCTTGGAAAAGGCCAAACTCCAAATATAAGTAATGGATCTAAGAAAACATTCAATAAAACTGAGAGCAAAACAAATTTTAAAGGGGTTTTAGTGTCTCCAAGTGCTCTGAGAGAAGCTTCAAATACATAATAAGGAAACATTATTATAAAACCAATAAACATTGTTCTAAGGTAGATAACAGCATTATGAAAAACTATTGGTTCTGTTGTGAAAAGTCCGATGATTCTTTCTGTAAATAAAAAACCAAAGGTTGAACATAAGAATAATATTAAAAAAAGAAGCATGAATGTTTGGGATATTATCAGTTCTAATTCCTTTTTCCAGTGATTTTGTTTTTTCTTTGCATTGAAATTTTTTCCAGCAGAATGGGCCATAAGTATTGAACCGCCTATTCCTATCCCTGCTGAAAGATATATTATCAAAAAGATTATTGGGAAGCTTAAAGTTAGAGAGGCAATTGCATAACTCCCTAATCTTCCAACCCAAAATGTATCTGTAAGATTGTAAAATGCCTGTAACAAACTTGACAGCATTACAGGCAAAGCCAACCTTATGATTATTTTTGATAATTTTTCATTCAGAACACCATTTATTTTTTCTTCAAGAATCTTTTTTCTCTTTTGTTTTCTTTTTTGTTTTTTGCATTTATTAAACATAGAAATCTCTATAATTGCAGTGGCATTTAAAAATCTATTCATTTATTATTTTTTGTTTTTTATGATTTTGAGTGCGGGGGAAGGGATTTGAACCCTTGAACCCACTTAGGGACTAGGCCCTGAACCTAGCGCATTTGGCCACTTTGCTACCCCCGCATTTTATGCAAAAAACATTCCTCTTATTCCCTGAACTATGAATTCAACCGCAATTGCTGTTAACACCAAACCCATCAATCTTGAGAGTATCTCATTACCCTGTCTTCCTAAAAATTTGTAAATAACATTTGAATAATAAAATATGACCAGTGTTATCAACAAGCTCAACCCTGCTGCTATAAACGCTATTAATTTCCCGTAGTGCATTACTATTATAATAGTCGATGTTATTACTCCTGGCCCTGTTATTAGTGGAGTTGCCAAAGGCACAATAGCAATGCTATAACCCAACAAAGACTCTCTTGTAATCCTTAAATCCAGAACATACTCAATCCCCATTATCAACAAGATTATACCACCTGCTATTCTAAAACTGTTTATTGATATTCCAAAAAACTCTAGTATCTTCTCTCCAAAAAGAATGAAAATCAACAAAATTCCTGCTGCAATGCTTACTGCTCTTTTTATTATATCTCTTCTTTCCAAAACAGATTTTTTCTTTGTCAGACTCATCAATATTGTTATTCCTCCAAAAGGATCCATTATTACAAATATCGAAAGGAATGCTTTTACTATTATATAATAATTCAACATTTCAAACACCCTTTGTTTAATTAATAGTTTTGTTGTTTCTTGTTCATTAATTATTATTGGTTCGAATGAACAATTGTTCCTTTAAATATATTTTGTAGCATAAAAAAGTTTTTAAATGCTTTTGTTTTAAATTTGTATTTCCTTCAAATCTGATTTTTTAGGGTGGTTTCGTGAAGTTTTATGAGGTAGTTATCATTGGAGCAGGACCTGCTGGTTTGTTCTGTGCATTACACTTATCTAAAAGTTCATGCAAAATAAAAGAACTAAATTCTAAAATTCTTTTGATTGACAAAAACAATCACTTAGGAGGGGTTGGTGCGAGAACAGATGGAAAGTTAAATCTAACTACAGAGATTGGGATGGATATCAATGAACTTTGCATCAATAAAGAGTTTGCAGAGAAAATAATAGTATACATTGATAACTATTTTAACTTGGAACAAAACTTTGAACTTACAGGAGTGGATGAAAATGGCATAAGGAATTTGAGTGAGAGACTTGGCAGGGAAGGTTTGGTTTTGGTTTCTGCAAAACAGAGACACATGGGAACTGATAGAACATTCAAGGTTATGAAGAACTTTGAGAAAATGCTTAGAGATAATAATGTGGAGATATGGTTTAACAGGGAAGTTTTAGATATAAAAAGAAACAATGGACTGTTCAAAATAATATTTAAGGAAGAAATAGTTTGTTGCAGGCATCTTGTTGTTGCTCCAGGACGTTCTGGTTCTTATTGGTTTAGGAATATTGCAAACAATTTAAGAGTTGATTGGAAATACGGGCACATAGATATCGGACTAAGGGTTGAGTTTGATGCAAGTATTTTTGAAGAGATAACAAAAACAATATATGACCCAAAAATAAAATACACAACATCCTCTCATGGAGACAAAGTAAGAACATTCTGCACAAACCCGAATGGTTTTGTAACTGTTGAAGAGCTTGAAGATTTCAAACTTGTTAATGGGCATGCTTTTAGCAACAAAAAATCAAATAACACAAACCTTGCAATACTACAAACTATTGGCTTACACGCTCCTTTTGCAGACACAACGATGTATGGAAGGAACTTAGCAAAAAATGTCAATCTTTTAGGAGGTAATAGGCCATTGCTACAGAGATTAGGAGATCTTCAGAGAGGCAGAAGGACAAAATATGAAAGATTCTATGATTATGGGAATTTAGAACCAACAATAAGCTATGGAAATGGAAGCACTGAAATCAAAGGTACTGTAACTTTGGGAGATATATCAATGGTTTATTCAAAGAGATTGTTGGATAATCTTTTAGAATTTTTGAGTAAACTTGACAAGGTTTTCCCTGGAATAATGCATCCTCAAACACTAATATATGCTCCTGAAATAAAATTCTATGACACTGTATACAATACTAATCAATTTATGGAAACAAACATACAAAATCTTTTTGTAGCAGGGGATGGTGTAGGAAAGTCAAGAGGAATTGTTGGGGCTGCATTAACAGGTGTCTTGGCTTCTTTAGGAATAATCTCCAAGTTCAAAAAAATAAGTGCTGAAGAAATCCTGAAGGATTTTGAGGAAATTGTTTGAAAATGAAAAGTGAAGAACAGGAGGAGTTTATTGAGAAGTTGTTTCAAGAGTTCAGAACAATCGCTGTTGTTTGCAACCAGTTTGGAGACACTGGAAAAGGAAAAATTGTTGATTTGTTTAGCAGAGAAGCTGACATAGTGATAAGGGGTAATGGGGGTAGTAATGCAGGGCATACAATAAAGATTGATAACAAAGAGATTGTATTGCACTTGATACCTTCTGGAATACTTCATCAAGAAAAATTAAATATCATTGGAAAAGGAGTTTCTGTTGAACTTGAAGCCCTAATAAAAGAGATTGAGTATCTAAAAAAAAATGGAGTGGAGGTTAATAATAGGAATCTAATGATTGACGGCAATGCAAAGATTGTGCTTCCTTGGCATAAATTCTTAGATTCTTTTTCAGATATAAGCAAAAAGATTGGAACCACTAAGAAAGGTATAGGTTATTGTATTTCAGACCATTATTTGAGAATAGGATTAACAATAAACGATTTGTATTCAAGTGGTTTAGAAGATAAGTTAAGAGAAAATTTTAATTACCATAAGGCGAAAATCTCAGAACTTTGGAAAGAAGTTGGAGTAGAAGAAATAAATAATTTCTTTGAAAAAATCAGCAATAGAGAATTTTACGATGAAAAAGAGTTCTTCAACATCAAAAATGTTTTAAAAGAATTCAAAAACATAGGAGAGGTTATAAAAGATTTTGTTGGAAAAGCAGATAATGTCCTTTCAAATAAAAAAAGGATTTTATTAGAAGGTGCTCAGGGTTTGTTGTTGAGTGTTGATTATGGAACAACCCTTGCAAAAACAAGTTCTGAAACATCCTATGTTGGTTTGGCACTTGGTTGTTCATTAAATCCAAAGGATGTTGGTCTAGTAATTGGAATTGTAAAGGCGTATATGACAAGGGTTGGAAATGGACCGTTTCCAACAGAACTTGGCTCAAAAGAATCAGAAGAATATTGCAGCAAAATAAAAAGAGAGGATGAAGAAAAGATTCATCTTAATAAATTAAAATTTAATAATGAGTTTGAATTAGGAATTTATATCAGAATAAAAGGCAATGAGTATGGAGCCACAACTTCAAGGCCAAGGAGAACTGGTTGGCTTGATTTGGTTGCACTAAATTATGCTTTAAAATACAATGGGCCCTATATCATAATAACAAAAGCAGATGTGCTTTCTGATTTGAATGAGGTAAAGGCCTGTGTGAGTTACAATTACAAAGGAGAGAAAAGATTTTACAATGGGAAAAAATTAGAAAGGAATTCTGTTTTAGAAGAGTTTGTACCCGAATCAGAAATTTTAAAATTTTGTAATCCAAATTACAAAGTTTTTAGAGGTTGGAGCTGCGATATTTCAAGAATTTCAGGAAAGGAAGAAATTCCAAATGAGCTAAGAGAATTTTTAGAGTTCATCAAGGAATTCTCAAAATCAAGAATAATAATGCTCTCTCTTTCTCCTGAAAGATATGGAAATATAGTATATGAAAATTTATTTTAAAAAAAACAAACATTTATAAAAAGAAAAATTGCTCTTTTCAATTATGAAAAAAGAACTCGTTCTAAGAATAAAAAGATTGGATAAGGAATTTGAAATTCCTGAGTATATCAATGAAACAGATGTTGGGCTTGATTTAAGAGCAGCAAGGGATGCTATAATAA
>Ga0272448_1008614_pt1 | contig 10575 bp, 7 predicted proteins | sample YNPCB0191_FD_202220 | JGI IMG/M metagenome (GOLD analysis project Ga0272448, IMG submission 202220) | Hot spring sediment microbial communities from Yellowstone National Park, WY, United States - YNP-CB-019-1 | ecosystem: Environmental > Aquatic > Thermal springs > Hot (42-90C) > Sediment... | reverse complement strand
AGCTTCTCGTAAGCTTTAGCCAATTTCCCACATTTTATCATTTGAAGCGAGATATCCCTCTCCATTTTCAGCAGTCGCTCTCGCATCAGAGAAGCTTCCTCTATTCTGACATCTTTCAAATCATCCAATATGTTGAACAACCTCTCAAGAAGAGCCTTCATCTCCGTTTCCCATTTAGCCTTTTCCTGAAGGGTTCTAGCTTCAAGGAAGAGCCTCTGCGCCCTCGCGATTCCTTCCAATAGCGATTTATCCCTCACATAATCAAAGACCATATTCACTAATCTCATTATTAAACTTCCCCTCTCGTCCCAAAACGCTCCAAGCTTCTTCAACTCTTCCCTCAAATCCTCTGAGATTATCTGTAGGCGATTGTGCTGGAGATGTCCTCCCACGATGACGAATAAAAGTGAGCCGAAAACGATGATGAGGAAAGCGGAAAATTTCAGGCTCTCAAAGGAACGAACGAGGATGAGGTCGTCCTGGAAGGAGGCGAAGAAGGGATTGCCGTAAACCTTCGTTATGAACGCTTTCTTCGGAAGGGGAAAATCATCCTCTCCATCCTTTGAAATATATTCACCTATCGCTTTCGTCCTCACTTTAAAAGAGAATGGTATCTCGAGAAAGCTCGCAAGCTGGGCATTTGTTTCCTTTCCTATTTCCACCTTGAAGGGGGCGATGACATAGAGAACCAAGAGGTTGCGTTCCTTATCGCCCAGCTTCTCTGCGTCCTCCTTGACATAAAGTTCAACGAGCGATAGGAGCGATTGAGGATTTCCCTGCATAAGAGCGGTTTGATATGCATTTTGAAGCTCCGTAAAGCCAAGACGATAAAGTATGCTTCCCTCAAATTGCCTTTGATTTTTTATATCATCAATTACTCTCTCCATGACCTTCTTCGCTAATTCCTCTTTTTCCTTACTGAAAAGCACGGGATGACCGCATATCTCATCGTAGATAGCTACCCTCGGGCTGAGGGAGAATCTATTTATATAGCTTATTTTTAGGGGATAAACGATGCGTTCTGAGGGAAACCTCAGCTGGATGGGGGCGAATTCTCCCTCCAATATTCCCATTCTTCCCATCCCGTAGCCGTTTATCCTCACAGCGGTGAAGCACCAGCCTCTATCAATGTAATTCTTTATGATTGGAAGTGCGGTTGGGGAGATAGCAAAGCCTTGACTTTGGCACCACTGGAAAAGGGCATTTGGGTCATCTGAGGATATGACGGCTATGTCATATAACCCTATCTGCTTTCTCTCCCTCACTTTTACCTCTCCTACCCCTCTATTGAAGAAGGAGGAACTCATAGTGGTATCCTGTGAATCTTGCTTAATTTGCTCTGCGATTTTTTCCACTTCCCTGAATACATTTGATGGGGCGAGAGAAACCTCTGGAGGCGCGGGAGTGGGCAAAAGCCAAGCGAAGTTGGATTCTATCCCTCTGTAGCTGATAGAAATTATGAGCGTTTCCCAACCTTTATTGTAGAGTATAACCGCTTTCTGGTCGGCGTCATCTATGCTCGGTTCGGTATCTATATCCCAGACAAAGCCCCCATCGGCATAGAGAAAGACAGCGAGGGCAATGAGGAAAATATAAATTAGCTTTCTTCCCATTTTCCTCATCCTCCTTTTATCTTCAATAATTTTGACGAGTTATAAATTGAAAATGTTCCCGTAATTTTGCGAGGCAAAGTGGTGTTAATGGGAAAAGCGTGAATCATCAGGGCTACTTTCCGAATGTCTTCTTAATAACATCTATCACAATGGCTTTTTTGTCCTCTGTTAAGTAAAGGTCGCCTGTATAGGCTGCATAGGGAACATCGCCATTTATCTCCGTTAAGCAAAGGACCTTTTTCTCCTGTTTTATGATTGGCTCGCCATTTTCGTCCTTGAGGTATTCCTCAACGACACCTTTTTCAATAGGCGCGATAGGTGATACCTTCAGATAAGATGCCAATTTCTGGGGTGTGTAATCTGCTATGCGGACGAAGAAATCGGCTAAGACGATGATTTCCAAATTATTAATCTCCTTCTTTGCGAGCTCTTCAATCCCTTCCTCCAGCTTCTTCGTTAAGGGGAGGAAGTCATTGATGCTTCCCTTTCCTGCCAGAGCGTTATTATAGTAATCGGCTAACTCATCAAAGCCCAATTTCTTCAGGATGGATTGCTCAAAGCTTTTCCCCTCGGAAATATCATTCCAAATCCCCTTTTCAATGGCGGAGGTAATTTCCTTTCCCTCCCTTCTGAACTCCGCTACGCTACCCCACCAAGCGTCTATCTTCTCCACTTTTGCTCCGATGGAAAGCCTGTTCAGATAGCTTATTCGCAAAGGATAGACGATTTGGCTCGTTTCAAATTCTATCTTCAGAGGGTGGATGCTCGCTTCAATCGTTTCCTCTCCGCTCAAGGAGCTCTTCTCAATTTTAACTGCAATGAAAAACCACTTATAATCAATATAAGGCTTGACAATGAAGGGAGTTGATGAGGGGAGATTGTATCCCTCTTGCTTACACCACTTATACAGGGCTTCGGGGTCATTGGCGGAAAGGATGGCGATTTGGAATATTCCTACCTGCTTTCTTTCTATCACGATAACTTTCTCTGATTTTCCCGTGGGCAATCCTCCATATCCCATTGAAAACCCCGGGATTAAGCCCGTATTTATCTTGTAAAGCGAGAGCAATTTGCCGAGATTTTGAAAGAAATCCTTTGGCGCCTTTGAGACTTTCGGCTGAGTTGGAGTAGGGATAAGCCAGGCTAAATCCTTCGCTTTTCCAGCATAATCTAAGGATAAGATCAGCGTTTCGTCTCTTCCATCGTAGTAGATGAATGCCTTTTGGTCGGCTTTTGATAAAAGGAAGTAATCCGATAAATATGGGCTGATGAGACAACCGTCGGCTTGAAGCGATATGGCAACGAAACAGAAGAGAAGGAGAAAAGTCTTCCTTCCCATTTCTCTCACCTCATAAATTAGACGCTTTGAGGGTTGGGAAAAGTTTCTCGGAAAAGGCGAATAAAATAGATTGTAGGCAATCTGGTTTTTGTTGCATAAAAAAGACGGGTGTTCATTTTAGGCAGCAAGTATAAAGAAGATAAAGATTAAGGCATTTCTTGATAAAAATTGTAAATGTTTTGAAAGAGTTTGAGACAATAGAGTAGAGTTCCCATTTGACAATATTAATTTTCCACCCAGACCCATTCAGTAACTCCGGTTGCCTTGCAAACGACGCGCATTATGAGTTAACTTTTTAATGTTCCTAAAATTTTAAAGATAGTAGTTGCTCTTAAGAAAATGGGCGGTAATTTGCTTTTTAAAACTCGACCTTTGGAGGTTTGCTCGCTGCTGCTTCCGCTTGGAAATAGGGCTTCTCCTTATCAAATGGGAGAAAACCCATAAAGAAGACAATGGGTATGCTTTTAACTGCTCTATTATATTCCTTAACTGCTTCATTATACCTTTTCCTCTCCACTGCGATGCGGTTCTCCGTTCCTGCGAGCTCGTCCTGCAGGCGGAGGAAATTCTCTGAGGCTTTCAATTGGGGATAATTCTCCACTATCATCAAGAGCCTGCTCAATGCTCCGCTTAACTCATCCTCCACCCTTGCCCTTTCCTCCACAGTCCTCGCTCCTGCCAGCTTAGCCCTTGCTTCCGCTACTTTCTCGAAAATCTCCTTCTCGTGTTTAGCATAGCCTTTCACCGTAGCTACAAGGTTGGGAATCAAATCGTTTCTCCGCTGAAGAACATTCTCCACTTGCGCCCATCTCTCCCTAACCTGCTGGTCAAGATAAACGATGTGATTGTATTGCACCTTAACGATAGCGTAAAGGAAAAGACAGAGAAGGAGAATAATTATGATAATGGCAAGAGATTTTCTCATAAAAATTATCCCTCCTTACGCAAGGATTCCAAGGCGAACATAATCCTCTCCATCATCTTCAGATACTCCTGAAACCTTTTATCTATTTCCTCCCTCCCAATTTTCTCCTTTCTTTCTCTTAAGCTTTTCAGCCAATTGATGATTTCCTCTCTTATGAAGAATTCCTTCATTAAACCATCCCAGACCTGATGCCTTTCTTCTGGCAGGGAATCCCGTAAATAATAAATGGCGGAAAGAAGATGGGTGAAGGAATTGAAGGATTTTATCATTATCTTCTTTAATGTTTCCGCGTCATTATAAGAGCGAAGGTAAGCCTGCTGTAGACGGATATAATTGAGCTTCCATTCCCTTTCCACCTGTAAGCGAAGGTCTTCCCTATCTATCTCAATCTCCGAGAATATATCTTCTCCATAAAGAAGGAGATTTTGCCTCTTTATATCCAAATATTCCAGAGGGAAGGTATCTAAGGAATTTTTAATATACTCGGGAGTGAGGAAAAGAGGTTCGATTAGAGCTCTCTGGTTCGCTCTGGCAACTAAGAGAGCGACCCTCCTCAACAAAGGAACATTTACTTCCCTAACCAAGACCAAGATGTTTATGTCCGAATGATTTGGAAGGTAATCCTCTCTGAGTGCACTGCCATAAAGAACCAAGCCCAAAAGGTCATTGCCAAGAAGTTCCTTCAAGCTACTGCAAAAGCTTTTCAGTTCCTCCCTCTCTTTCCTTGGCAACCTATGGAGAGAATCTATCTTCTCAAACAAAACAAATCACCTCCTCTTACCAGCCTCCGGAGGCTCCTCCGCCTCCGCTTGAACCTCCTCCGAAACCGCCAAATCCTCCTCCACCGCCGAAACCTCCTCCCCCAAAGAACCCTCCCCAAAAGATACCACCATCATCTCCCGAGCTGGGATACCACCAAGGTTTAGAACCCTTTTCCCCTTTCTTTCTTCTCTTCGCAAGCGCCGAAAGAGAATGGAGAACAAGAGCAAGTCCACCAATAGTAAGGAAATAAAGAAATCCAATCATTGCGATGATTCCTGAAGAAATTCTCTCTCCCGAAGTAAGTGGTTTCAAAATAGTAGCGGCGAAAAATCCCAGCAAAAATAATCCCCAAACGATAAAGAATAGAATGATTTTTATTCCCTCTGACCAGCCAGGCTTTGCAACCGAAAGCCCAAGGGCAAGAAATCCGAGAGGAAAGCAGAAGAAAAAGAGGAGGGCTAAAAAGGAAAGAGCATCAAATAAGTTAGGAGTTATTTGAGGTGTAGGCGCTGATGGGTATTCTTCTTCCTCTGGTATGTTGGATGTTGAGGAGGGAGGTTGGTATTCCTCGGGCAAGGCGACCTTGTATTTAGTCGTAATAACCTCAGCGACCCTCTGCGTGGCTCTCAATAGAGCCTCCCCGTATTTTCCCGCTTTTAATAGTGGAACCATATTCTCTCTAATTATCTCTCCACAAAGCCCATCGGGAAGGATTGGCTCCAATCCATATCCCACCTCAATCCTTATCTTTCTCTCCTTCAATGCGATTAATATTAAAACTCCGTTATCTTCATTTTTCTTCCCTACTCCCCATTTATTGAAAAGCTCATTAGCATATTCCTCAACTGTTTCTCCTTCAAGGCTCTTCACGCTGACGACCGCTATCTCCGCCTTGGTTTTCTCCTCCACGAATTTTATTATCTCCTCCATTTTACTTTTAGAATCCTCATCAATAACGCCGGCGAAATCGTTGACGAAGCCCACGGGAGAAGGATATTGGATGGGGAAAGATAAAAGCGAGAGCAAGAGAAGAAGCGGAAAAGCTCCCCTTTTGAGAATATTCAAACTTTTAAGAGCGAATTTTTGATTTAACATTTTTTAATCTTTAAGTTAACATTATAAGAGAATTCGGTAAGGAGGTGAAGTAAAATATTATGCGATTACAAGTTGTGATTTTGTGCTTGTTTTTGCTTCCCTTGGCACTTGGGCAGTATGAGAGAGCCAGAAAAAAGCTAATAGAGTATGGTTGGGATGTTCCTTACACCGATTTCGTTCGCAGGAACATCCGCAATATGGAGAAGTTTCCCTTTGATGGAATCGTCCTTCGCTTCAAGGGCGGTTGGAAAACATCTCCAGCCCATATATTTCGCAAAACTGTCGCCGAGCCAAAGGAATATGAGGAAGACCTCGCCAATTTAAAGGCAATGAAATTCACTCGCTTCACTGACAACTTCGTTTTGGTATGGGGAACGAGGGAGAAGGACTGGGATTGGTTCAACGAAAGCGATTGGAAATCCGCCGAGCGAAATATCCGTCTGATAGCTTCTATTGCTAAGGCAGGCGGTTTGAAAGGAATCTGCTTTGACCCCGAGCCCTATAATGGGAATCCCTGGCATTACCCGAGCCTTCCAAACTCTAAAACCAAGAGTTTTGAGGATTATTGGAAGAGGGTGCGGGAATGCGGCGCTCGCTTTATGAAGGCTTTGCAATCGGAATTTCCCGATGTTCGCATCCTTACATTCTTCCAATTGAGCATTCTTGGTCACATCGTTGATATCCCTGACCCAAAGGAAAGGATGAATAGGCTTTCGCAGGAGGGCTATGGTTTGCTTCCCGCTTTCCTCAATGGGATGCTGGATGCTGCCAATCCGCAAGTAGTTATAATAGATGGAAACGAGCCAGCATATTATTATCGGGACCAGATTGATTATCTAACTGCCTATCATCTGATGCGTCAAAGGGCGCTTTCTTTAATTGCCCCGGAAAATAGAAGAAAATATGCCATGCAGGTTCAAGCTGGCTTCGCCCTCTATATGGATTTCTACTTTGGGTTAATACCGAAAGAATATGAATGGGGAAGGCTCAGCCACTATCTAACTCCTGAGGAGAGAGCTCGTTGGTTTGAACACAATGTTCATTATTCCCTTTACACGACGGATGAATATGTTTGGTGCTATAGCGAGAGAATGGATTGGTGGGGAACGCAAAAGGGGGTGAGCTGGGAGGCATTTGTTCCAGAGGGAGCGGAAGGCGCGATTCTTTCGGCGAAGGGGAAATTGGAAAAAGGCGAGCCTTTGGGATTTAGGATTAAGGAGATTTTAGAGGCTGGACAGAACAGAATGAAAAGCGAGAAGTGATAAGGAGGCGCTGGCTTCTCATCGCGAGCCCGCCGAAGGCGGGCGTGGCAACCTATTCCCATCTCTGTCATTGCGAGGCTTCCCGAAAGGAAGCCTCGCCTCTATGGGTATAGGTTTTTAGGAGTTAATTCCCCCTAATCTTTTGTCTTTCGTTTTAGTCCGAAACCTTTACCCATACCAGCGATGACAGTAAACTCGGCACTTTTTCTCTCCTCCATATGACAACCAAGGTCTCTGTCATTGCGAGCCTCCCGTAAGGGAGGCGTGGCAATCTCGTTATTCAAATCTACTCATACAATCACTTGCAAATAGCGAGGTGTTTTGTTAATATTTATCTTGAAAGGAGAGTGATTGCTTGGACGATTCAAGTTTATTGATTTGGCTTTTTGTTATTGCGGTCATCATATTTAATGGGTTGCTTGCAGCGGCGGAGATTGGGGTTATCTCCTTAAGGAAAAGCAGATTGATGTATCTCGGTGAGGTGGATAAAAGAGCTCGGATAATTTCCCAACTTTTAGAAAAACCGGAGAATTTCTTCGCTTCCCTTCAAGTATGGGTAACCTTGTGTAGTGTAGCCGGTGGTGCTCTTGCCACCCTCATATCTATAAAACTTTTTCAGCCGATACTCGGGAAAAATTCGGAGGAATTAGGTGCCCTTTTCGGCTCCCTTCTTATGACCCTCATTCTCGTCCTTTTCGGGGAGCTTGTGCCGAAGAATTTAGCCCTGCGAAAAGCGGAGGCTTTTTCCCTTTTATCGGCAAGGTTCATAAAATTCCTCTCCTTAGTCGCCTACCCCTTCATTAAACCTCTTGCCATAATAAGTGGGTGGATAGCTTCATTAATCGGTGGCGAGAAGAACGAACAAATGGGCTCAATAACTGAGGAGGAAATCCAGATACTTTTGGAGGAGGGTTCAAAGGAGGGGAATATTGAGGAAGAGGAAAAGGAAATGATTGCTTCAATATTTGATTTCACGGATACAACTGCAAGGGAGATAATGATTCCCAGGATAGATGTAGTGGGAGTGGAGGCTGATGATAGCGTGGAGAAAGTTTTGGATTTAGTTTCTCGCACTGGCTACTCTCGCCTCCCAGTTTACAGAGAAAGTATGGATAATATCATAGGCATAGTTCACGCTAAGGATGCTATAAGAAGGTTCAAAGAGGGCAAGCGCACACTACCGGCGAAGCGCGTAGCCCGCCCTGCCTTTTTCGTGCCTGAATCAAAGAAAATAGATGAGTTGCTTAAAGAAATGCAGAGAAATAAAACCCAGATGGCGATAGTTGTTGATGAATATGGTGGAACAGCCGGAATAGTCACTTTGGAGGATATTCTGGAGGAAATCGTGGGTGAGATAGAGGATGAATACGATAAGGAAAGAGAATTGATAAGAAAGATAGACGAGCAGACTGCAATTGTTGATGCTCGGGCAATGATAGAGGATGTGAATGAAGAGCTTGGACTTTCTCTATCCGATGAGGAAGCGGATACGCTCGGAGGTTTAGTTTACGCTTTATTGGGGAAAGTTCCTGAGGAGGGAGAAAGCGTTGAATTGGATTCTGTTACGCTAACAGTGGAGAAGACAGATGGAAGGCGAATCACAAAGGTTCGCATAAGCAAAAAAGAGAAGCCAACAGAGGAAGAGGAATCAGAGTAGTAGGGGGTTTTATTCTCTATTCGCCTCGGGATAGGAACCCAGAACTTTGATGAAGAGGGCTTCCTCCGCTAGCTTATCAAGTGCCTTCTTTATTCTCTCTTCTTTTATATGACCTTGAAAATCAGCGAAGAAGACATATTCCCAAGAGGTCCGACGGGATGGACGGGATTCAAGCATAGTGAGGTTGACATCATATTTATCAAAAGCGGAAAGAGCCCTATAAAGAGCTCCCGCCTTGTGCTTCACCGCAAATATAATCGTTGTCTTATCCCTTCCCGTGGGAGTTGTTTCCTCCTTGCCTATCACCAAGAATCTCGTGCTGTTTCCTGGCACATCCTCTATTCCTTCAGCAAGCACATTCAAGCCGTAAATCTCCTTTGCCGCCTCGCTTCCTATTGCTGCTCCTTGGTGGTCATCTTTGCACATCTGCGCCGCCTTAGCTGTTGTAGCAGTCTCAATAATCTCTACATTTGGTAAATTCTCCCTTAACCATCTGCGACACTGCCCTAGTGCCTGAGGGATAGAATAGATTCTCTTAATTCTCTCCAGGCTATCCGCAGGTGAGAGAAGTAGATGCCTGATGGGGATGACCATCTCACCACATATATTCAGACCCTCTATTTCCTGAAAAATATCCAATGTCCTTGCCACCACCCCTTCCGTTGAATTCTCAACTGGCACAACCCCCAAATCAGCCCCTCCCTTGTGCACTTCCTCAAAAACATCCTCAAGCCTCTCACAACTAACATACTCTGCTGCGCTTCCGAATCGCCTAAGAGCGGCGAGATGGGTAAAAGTTCCCTCCGGACCCCAATAAGCTATTTTTAAAGGCTTTTCCAAACGCCGACAAATTGATATAATCTCTCTAAATAGATATGTTAGCTCCTCAGTGGATATGGGTCCCTTGTTGAGAGAGAGGATATGCCTTATTATCTCCTCTTCTCTTCTGGCATCAAAGACCCTTTCCCCTTTCAGGGCGGATGCCTGCTTGGCAAGCTCAGCCCTTCGGGAAAGGAGCTCTACCAATTTCTCGTCTATCTCGTCAATTTTTCTTCTTATATCTTCCAGTTTCATTTCACTTGGAGAGATTTTAAAAAGAGGTGAAATGTATGTCAAGAAAGTTTGAACATATCCCTTCCGACCTTTTCCTTAAATGTCCTCAATGTAAAAGGATACTCGTCTCAAGTGAGGTGGAGAATAATTTCCGTGTGTGCCCCCGTTGTAATTACCATTTCCTTTTATCGGCAAGGGAAAGACTTCAATATATAGCGGATGAGGGAAGCTTTCAAGAATATGATGTGGAGCTCGTCTCAAAGGACCCGTTAGCTTTCCCTCAATATCAGGAGAAGTTAACTTCTGCGATGGAGAAGACGGGTTTGAACGATGCGATAATCTACGGAATCGCAACGATTGATTCAATTCCCTGCGTTATTATAATAACCGATTTCTCCTTTATGGGAGGGAGTATGGGCTGGGTTGTGGGAGAGAAAGTAAAGAGAGCAATGGAGCTGGCAAGGGATAAATATTTGCCCGTTGTGATGATTTCCGGCTCGGGTGGAGGGGCGAGGATGCAGGAAGGGATAATTTCCCTTATGCAGATGGCGAAGACGGCTTCTGCGGTTGGCAAATTCCATTCCGCAAAAGTCCCTTATATAGCGGTTCTGACAAACCCAACTATGGCGGGTGTGCTCGCCTCCTTCGCCTCCTTAGGCGATGTAAACATCGCGGAGCCGGGAGCTTTAATCGGCTTCACTGGTCCGAGAGTGATTGAACAGACCTTGAAGATAAAGCTTCCTCCCCATTTTCAATCCTCGGAGTTTCAGCTAGAGCATGGCTTCTTGGATATGGTTGTTCCTCGCAAGGATTTAAGGGAAACAATAGTTCGCCTTCTCCGTTTCTTCTTAGAGAAAAACAAGCCGAGG
>Ga0272448_1008613_pt1 | contig 10576 bp, 10 predicted proteins | sample YNPCB0191_FD_202220 | JGI IMG/M metagenome (GOLD analysis project Ga0272448, IMG submission 202220) | Hot spring sediment microbial communities from Yellowstone National Park, WY, United States - YNP-CB-019-1 | ecosystem: Environmental > Aquatic > Thermal springs > Hot (42-90C) > Sediment... | reverse complement strand
GCTACGAGGCCGCTAACTTGGCATACTGTCGGGCACACAATAAGTCGCAAGCCGAGATCATTGGCCGCCGGGTAGCCGACATCTGGGGGATAGACAAATTCAACTCCACCATCAAGCCTCAGCTGGATGCCTGCTTCGCAGGCAACGAGGTGACCTCGCAGAGCTGGTTCCAGTTTGCCACTTTGGGGCTGCGTTACATGGATGTCACGTACTACCCCTACTACAACGAACAAGGTGTCGTCACTCACGCTGTAGTGGTCTCCCGCGATATGACGGCCTACAAGCTGGCTGAGGACCAGACCTACCGCCAACTGAAGCGCTTGACCGCTTTGCATAACGTGGATGCGGCCATTGCCGCCAGCCTCGATCTGGAAGTCATCCTCAAGGTGTTGCTCGAACAGGTCACAACCCAGTTGGGAGTGGATGCAGCCGACGTCCTACTGCTCGATCCAGAGACCGAAACGCTGGAGTATGCCGCTGGATGTGGCTTTGGCCAGAGTGATGTGCAGCGCAGTCGGCTGCGCTTGGGTGAAGGGCACGCCGGGCAAGTTGCACGTCAGTGGCGTATCCTTGGCCGTCCCAATCTGCCGGCCGCTGGCGACAACTTCAGTTATGACCCGTGGTTGCAGAACGAGCATTTCGTGGCTTATTACGGGGTGCCCTTGGTAGCTGGCGGCCAGCTGAAGGGCGTGCTGGAATTGTTCCACCGCACGCCTCTGGCCTCCGATTCTGAGTGGCTGAGTTTTCTTGAAACATTGGCCGGACAGGCTGCTGTGGCCATTGACAACGCGCAGTTGTTCGAAAGCGTGCAACAAGCCAACATTGAGCTCATTCTGGCCTACGATGCCACCCTGGAGGGTTGGGTGCGCGCGCTCGACCTGCGTGATGAGGAAACCAGTGGCCACACTCAACGGGTGACCGATCTGACGGTGCGTTTGGCGCGTGCCCTAGGCGTAGACGAAGCTGAAGTAGTGGACATCCGCCGGGGAGCTCTCTTGCACGATATTGGCAAGATGGGTATCCCAGACCACATCCTGCGCAAGCCTGGCCCACTGGACGCCGAGGAACAGGCAATTATGCGCCGGCACCCATTGTATGCCTATGAGCTCCTGTCGCCTATCACTTTCCTGCGCAACGCCTTGCAGATTCCGTACTGTCATCACGAGCGATGGGACGGCAGCGGTTACCCGCGCGGACTGAAAGGCGAACAGATCCCGCTGGCCGCCCGCATCTTCGCGGTGGTTGACGTGTGGGACGCCTTGCGCTCGGACCGTCCCTACCGGGCCGCCTGGCCAGCAGATAAAGCGCGCCAGTACATACGCGAACAAGCCGGTACGCACTTCGATCCGGCTGTGGTCCAGGCATTTCTTGATCTGAACCTGGAGGACACAGCGTAAGCTCACGAATCTGACCGGCGGCGTAGGTCGATCATCTGGGGATACCTTGTTGAGGTGATAACCTATGGAAACATCCGCTCCTCCTGGCGATCTCCCCGAAGTACCCATCTTGGATCGCGCGGCGGTTCTTGAACGGCTGGGGGGCGATGAAGACATGCTGCAGACCTTCTTGGACCTTCTGCTGGAACAGGCCACCGCTGAGTTACCCAAGCTGACCGAGGCTGTGCAGCAAGGCGACGCCAAGCGCGTCGAACACCTGGCTCACAGTTTGAAGGGGGCTGCGGCCAGTCTGAGCGCCGAACGAGTTCGCCAGGCCGCTTATCAATTGGAGATCATCGGGCGCAGCGGAGACCTATCATCCGCCCAGGATGCCTTGGCGCAGTTGCGCCACGAGGTTGACCAATTGCGTCAATTCTTGGGGGGTTAGGGAAAGGGACAGGTATTACCCTTCTGGCTGCGTGTCTGGGGGAACGATTTCTCGAATTTCCTTAAGCAGATCTGAGATGCTCACGGGTTTGGGCAAACAGATGACCCCGTGGCATGCGGCCTGAGCCATATAGCCCAACCCTACATAGCCAGTCAAGCCGATGATCGGCAAACTCGGCCTGATCTTGCGCAAAACCCGGATCGTCTGGACCCCGTCCAGCCCCGGCATCAGCATATCCAACACGATCAGATCAAAGGACTCCTCGGCCGCAGCTACGATAGCATCTGCGCCATTGCCAACCCCGGTGACTGTGTACCCTGCCGCCGTCAGCTCATCGTACAAATAGATGCGAACATCGTCGTCGTCCTCAGCAACCAGGATCTTGGGCATCACACACCTCTAATTCAGAGATAAACATAGAACTCATCGGACATCGGCTACCCCTCAGCCCCAGGTCTGAACACTATAGCTCCAGTCGCTGCGGCCACGCGCGTTGCAGGCACACACCCGGTAGAAAGTGGTAGTGCCATCCGCTGTCTGTGGCGCGCTCCAAACCGTGGCAGCGCCCCGATAGACCTCACGTGCATCGGTAAACTGCGGGCTACTGGCTGCCTCGACTATGTAAGTCTCGGCATCTTGCACCGCCAGCCAACGCAGCGTGTACAGGCCAGTATCTGCCGCACGGCTGATGCGGAAGAAAGGTGGGGTACGCGGCGGGCGATCAGTCTGCCTCAGCGGCAGCCCCGCCTGGATGTCCACGAACTCCGGCTGATAGGACGAGGAGGGCATCACCTGAATCGGAAGCATATCGGACACGGCACCCTGGGGCCGGCCGGAATGCGTATGAGCAGCAGGTATCTTGGTGGTCTGGCGATCACTCAATGAATGCTCAAGCGGCTGATCACCCGCGGCATCCGCAGTCGGCGCCTTCGGTTCCAAAATGGGCGTCCAGGACACCGGCCGATACGGTTGTACCGGCGCCTGGATGGGCATCCAATCGCTTGCTTTGACCTCACCCAGCTTGGTTGCCCATTCAGTCAGGCTGGGGCAAGCTGCCGGCTCCGGAGCTCGCCAGGCACGCGCGAAGCAATCGGCCAATGCGGGCGATTGGTCCGCCAGCGTGTCCACAAGCAGGCGATAACGCTGGCTCGAGGGGTCCTGCAGCTCCTCCTCGGCGAAGTAGTGTTCCTCCTCAGAGGCGTTGCGCACTTCGGGGCTATGCCAGGCCAGCATCTCGGCCAACAAGATGGCTGCGCTGAAGCGGTCTCCGGCTGCCATCCACTGGCCCTGTGCGCTAGAACGGCTGAGCGGATGATGGTAGCCCGCCGTTCCCTGCGGAAAAGCAGCCGGCGCCGAGAGATCGGGCCCGAACATGTCTTCCACATCTATGAAGCTCACCTTGCCGGTCTGTGTGTTGACAATCACGTTGGAACCCGCCACGTCACAATGCGCGTAGCCGCGCTTTTCCAGTTCGGCCAGCACCGAAGCCGCGTTGCGAGCTAGCTGGAGGCAAGCATTGCGCGGCAGGGCCGTTCCAGAAAAGACAATGTCAAACCAGGTCGCACCCTGGATCCATGGCATCACCACTGCAAACTCGAGCTCCGGATGCTGCTCGATCGCCGCTCGAGCTGTGGCCTGGGTTAAACAGTGCCGGGCACATACTTCCAAACCGCGCAACACCAAACGCGCCAACTTCCTGCAAACGTCAACCAGGTAAGCACCCCGGAACTGGCGCTTGAACACCTTAAGCGCATACAGCTGACCATCGCGTTGTACCTGGTAGACGATTGCCTTGCGCCCTTCCTGACCGAAGGCCATGCTGGGCACAGCCGGATGCGGCCGAAATTGGTACTCTTTACGCTCTAAGACGATACTGTCGCCAGGTTGCGGATCAAATCTCTTCATGGCCGCGCGTCCGGTCCCACTGGATCGGGTTGCTTGAGGCGCACATCCAAGAAGGAAATATCGTCGCTGGTCGGCGCCAGCAGCTGTTGGGTTGCCAGCTGCTGCACCTGATCGTCGTTCAGCATGGGCAATCTGTCGGCTACACTCGAGAACCCGTCCGAAAAAGCGATGAGGCGTTCGATGGCGAGTTCCGCCGCGCTGCCCTGCCAGGTGTGTACCTGGGCGCCGCGCTTATTCACCCCGTGTCGGGTGGACCATCGATCAGCGGTGCGCCAGGTTGCGCCGATAGCCAGCTGCTGCCCTGTCCGGTCAAAGAGCTGCACCCGCACATCCCCCATCCACAAGAGTGTGATCAAAATGTCTGCAGTCTGGAAGTTCAGGCGGCCTGCCACGAACATTGTCTCGCTACCGTAGTCCTGTCGCAGTTGCTCGAGCGCTTGCACCTGCAAAGCAGGCAGATTAGGGGGCAGGATAACGTTCTCCACCAACCTTTGACCATCGGCACGCCAGCTGTTCAGGTAGTGAGCAGCTTGCTCAGCAAGCGCCGGTGTGTCCCCCGCAGCCTCCCAGGTGGGGCCAACCTCAAACACGAAGCGCAACAGCTGCTCGCCCAGGTACGCGGCGGCAATGTGGCCGCAAAACGAACCGCCCACTCCATCACAGACCACAAACCCCAGCACATCCTGCGCGTAGCGCCACGCCAGATAGTCTTGACCTTGGCTGCTGGGGGTCCGGCTGTCACCGGCCCGGGCATACAGATAGCGTAAGGTACAGGGCGGCAGCTCCACCGACTGTAGAGGGGTATCCTGGGACTGAAGCGACCGGTAACCTTCCATGCCGACCTAGGCAGTGACAGGCGTGGCGCCCGACATCGTAAAGCCCAGCTCCACGATCTCCGGTTGATCACCCGGAAAGAACATGCGCGCCCCCGGGCTGAGCTGGTAACCGAACTCGTACATTACGCTCCGATAGCTCTCGGGCACGACCGACGACATGCGCAGCAAGGTCTTGGAGTAGTTATCTGAGAGTTCGTCCTCGGATAAGATGCCGGGCCAGGTATTGATGTCGGATATGCTCATTGCACCGGCTTTGACGTAGATATTCTCGATCAGCACCTGACCATCGGGGACACCCATGGCCATGATGCGCTGAGCGATGGGCGTTGGGTCGGCGCCGTTATACTCACCATCGGTCATATGGCAGATCAAGGGTGCCGGGCAGTCCTGGAGGTTGGGCAATTCGGCCTGAAGCAAGCGCTCGGCCTGGGCAAAGGCAGCTGCCGTGTCGGTCATATCCAGAGTGGTCAGCCGGGGCACGCCCATGCGGGCCAGCTCGTCGATCGGCTTGATCCCATCCAGCAGATCGATCACCTGCGAGCTATAAGCATACATAGCCACCCGATAACGCGGCGCGACAATGGTGCCCTTGGTTGAGCGTTGCACCATCTTGACCGCCACTTTCTGCAGCGCGTGGCTGACCACATCAATGCGTGTGCGACCGCCACAATCCTGATTCATAGAGGCACTCACGTCCAAAAGGTAGATAATCAAGGCGGGAGTCTTGCTGGTTGCCAGTACGTTGTAGGGCATGTGGTCACCTCCGCTGTCACTTAATACCGATCGGATAGAATTGTAAGACCAGTTCTGTCCGGTGTCAATGTAACCAGCCGGCCGCACGGCTGAACAGAACGACCAAAGCCCCTACCAGAAGCAAAGTGGCCAACCACATCAACAGGCGCTCGGAAGGCGAGGCTGCCGTGGCCACCCGTCTGGTCGAACGTTCCAGGTACGAGACGGCGCTGGTCAGCTGAGCAACCGAACGGCTGGTCTGTTCGGAAAAAGCCTGCAAGGCTGGTACCAGCTGTTGTCCGGCGCTTTGTAACGTCCCCAAGAGCTCGCTCATGCCTTGCTCCAGCTCCCCGGCATGCGCCGTGGCCAGGCGCAGGTTGGTCGTCACCGCATCCAGACGCGTCAAAAGGTCGGTCATTGCCTGACACGTGTCCTGATAGGAGACCAGCGTGCTCTGTGCATTACTCGACAGGGCAGTGGCCGCCACTCCGATTTCTTCGGCTGAAGACTCCAACGTCTGGCTGGTTCTTTGCAGCAAAGCGCGCAACTCAGCAACGTGCTCCGACAAACGGGTGACTGCCTCTGCCAGCTGGTTCTGGCGCGCGCCCACTGACTCCACCTGTCTGCCAAGAGCCTGAACGCTCTCCTGCAATGGAGACCACATGCGCTGCATGTCCTCTGAGGCTCGCTGCAAGTTGCGAGTAGCGGTTGTCAAGTTGCCGCCGAGCACGGTCAAGCTGCTCATTTCGCGCTGACGTTGGCTCTCCAGCTTGGACAGCTGGTCGGCCTGATAGTCGAGGGTTTCCACCAGCTTCCGAGCCGACTCTTCGAAGTGGCTGATGGCTGCGGCCTGACTCTGTCGGAAACGCTCCTCTGCCCACAGCTGGCCGACCATCCAGAGCACACTCTCCAGACGCCGGCGCAGGGCCGCTCCTTTCTCAAGCGCGCCGGCTTCATGTCTATCTCGGTAGACATGCAAGACAAAAGTCAGGCCGACAACGGCTACGAACAGCCAGAAATCCAACCAGACCAGTCGGCTGAGGGTGAGACCTGCAGGTGCCTCAAACGGCACAGCGCCCCGTTCCCAAAGCGACCAGAACGACTGCTCCAGCACCTCTGGCCGGGTGACAGAAAGGTGAGCGTAACTGGCTACCAGCTGTGCGATCACATAGCCGGTCAGACAGATGGGCAGCCATATCAACATCGCGCGCAGCCACGTCAACAGATTCAAGCCCAATGGGCGCCGCCGGTAGACGCTCAGCACATTGGCTTCAACGCGCTGTGGGTCCAGTATAGCGTATGGGTCCAGGTGAGCCTTGGCACCAAGCTGCTGCTGTGCCAGCCAGCTGCCTAACTGTAATATCTGGCCGGCGGCCTGGGGATCAACGGGGCGCAACTCATCGGCCAGCTGGTTGAGCTCGGCGTTGACGGTCAGTTTGTCCAACTCGCGCCTCCCAGCTCGGCCAGGCGCCGGCGAGCCGCGTGCAGGGCAACTATGACGGCCCAATCCAGCGGCTGACCGACCTGGATCGCCAACCGGGCAGCCGTTACCATCTCCGGATCGCGGCCGGCCGCCAACACCGCACGTAACTCATCCCAAGCAGCCTGTCTACGCGCCTGCATAGTGGCAGCGCGATCCTTGGCAGTGAAGGCCGAACAAGAGCGCAGCAGGTCGGCGTGCTGCTGGTAGATCTCGGCCACTCGCACCGGGTCGCCATTCTCAAGGGCGGTACGCAATGCGCGGAGTGCTGCCATTCGCTGCACAGCCAGCTCACAGCGGCAGCGTTCAGCCTGCGTCAGCTCGGGTGAGCCATCAAAAAGTAGAGCATCATAAGCACTTTCGATGCGTGCGTCGTCGTCCAGCCATAGAGCTTGCTTAAGTTCCTTGATACGTTTGGCCGCCACCCGATGGCGTACCTCAGCCAGTCGGGCGCGTTCTCCCGATCCAAAATCTTGACACCCGTCCAAAAGATGATGCAACTGCCGATACCGCTCCCAGGTACACTCATCATCTCCCGCATCCAGTGCCTGGAACAGTGCCTCCAGCGCGGCCAGGCGTTGACGGGCGAGCTCAACACGCGCCTCCAGTCCGACCAACCGAACGCCGGCCACCAACCGGCTATAGCTGCTGCTGACATGTTGGTGCACCAAAAAGGTGTGGTCGCCCAGTTCGGCCAGCTGAAATCCGGCGAAGAAGCCCGAGTATGAGCGGCAGGTTGCCAGGAGCTGCCGGTCACTGCCCTGTGCGGCGGCTGCCTCCAACGCGTCGGCTGCCCGGCGCGCCTCGGCAATGGCAAGTGTCCACTGGTCGAAAGACGGACAATCGGCCAGGCTTGACGACGACCAGGCTTGTTCGAAAAGCTTGGCCAGTTGCACGGATATGCCGGTCAGCGCCTTTACCATCAAGGTGTAGCGGACGCAATCAAGGGATTGCATCTCATCTTCTGCAAAGTAGTGCTCGGCGTCGGCCGCGCCCAACACCTGGGGATCGTGGCTGGCGAGTATTTCCGCCAGCAAGACAGCACCCGCAAAACGATCCCCATACAACTGCCACTGCCCATGGGGTGACCGGCGGCTGGTACGATGTTGGTAGCCAGGTGTGCCGGTCGGACACGCCACCGGCATGGGCAGGTCAGCGCCGTACATGTCTTCCAGATCGACCAGATTGATGCGGCGCCGGTCACTATCCACCAGCACGTTCCCGCCAGATATGTCACAGTGAGCCAAGTGATGAGCTTCCAGGTTGCGCAAGATGGCGGCCAGTGATCCAGCCAGTTCCAGGCTCTGGCGATAGGAAAGCAAGCGGTTCAAGATCAAAATGTTCTGCCAGGTCTGGTCGGCCACCCAGGGCATGAGAACGGCATACTCAAGTTCGGGGTACAGTGTAAGCACGCGGCGATGTTGTTCCCTGGTCAAAACCGTGCGCTGACAGGCGATCATGCCGGGCCAGCCAGCATAAGGGGCAATGCGGCGCGCCACCTCGACCAGGTAGTCGCCGCGAAAGGCGGGTTTGAACACTTTCAGGGCAAACAGACGATCGTCCGAGCTGCGCCGCAGCTGGTAGACGATGGCTTTGCGCCCCTCCTGGGCATAGGCTATGGACATACCAGCCGAAGGGTGGGGTGTGAAGCGGTAGTTCTCGTCCCCAATGGTCAGCCAGTCTCCTGGCTGCGGGTCAAAGCGCATGAGCTCCCCTTCCGAGGCGGTGAAGGTCTCTGATTACCTTGATACCTGACGTGAGTATGAGAGCTGCCGCTATTCGCCGATGATCTTGACCAGCACTCGCTTTCGGCGTTGTCCGTCGAATTCGCCGTAGAAGATCTGTTCCCAGGGGCCGAAATGCAGCCGGCCGCCGGTGATAGCCACTACGACCTCGCGTCCCATCAGGCTGCGCTTGAGGTGAGCGTCGGCGTTGTCCTCACCATTGTTGTGTTCATATTGACTGACCGGCGCATGGGGAGCGAGCTTCTCCAACCAGCGGTCCAGGTCGCGGTGCAGCCCGGCTTCGTCGTCATTGATGAACACGCTGGCCGTGATGTGCATAGCATTAACCAGACACAGCCCCTCCTGGATCCCACTTTGGGCCACCAGAGCTTCGACCTGAGGCGTGATGTTGACAAAGGCACGCCGACTGGGAACATTCATCCACAATTCCTTGGTAAGTGACTTCATCACTTGCTCCTGGTTCGACGCTTTGGGGATCAGCTGCAACCGTTCAGGCAGTCTCCCTGCGGTTGCCGTGGCAATTGTAACATAAGTGGAGGTGGCGCGCAACGCGCCGGTTATGTGGCGTGAGTGCACTGGCAGATAGACGCGGAACACTCCAAGCATTCAGCACTTCGGGCCAAACTTCACCCAAGATGTCATCACAGATGAGACCATCATGGGTGTTGCCTGGAATGTTGCAAGTGGCGCGCAATACGGTTTCTTCAAATGGTGAAGTGTGGGTCAGTCGAATGCATTGTCATCCGCCGCCCAATGGGTGAGAATCTCGCGCTTGGCATTTTCTTCGGAACCGAATAGACGCGTCAGTTCCTCGCGCGTCGGACCAAGCGGAAAGGCCTTGTAGGTGAAGGCAACGTGCTTGCCGTATTCTTGTTCGATCTGGTGCAAGCGACCGCTTGCCACAAAGCACCAACTTCAAAGCACATCGTGAAATACCGTGATGCGAACAGGATGTTCGTTCATATCTATTTCCACAGGAACCCTGTGCTACGTTTGCCCAGGATTTGGTCATCAAAAACCAATTCGGCGGGCGCGTCCGCCATACCCTGACAAACGTGCAGGGGCAGCAAATGTTCTTCGCGCGGGTGACAGTAACGGGCGGAGGGGGCTTTTTCCCATTCAATGAGCCGTCGCTCCCGTTCCGCCTGAGAGAAGCCACCGGTGCAGGTTTCAATCAGCCAGTCCTGAAAGGCGTCATTGGCTAGGTCAGGCGCGCCGAGCGTCCGCCCAAAGAAGGCATTCTGGTTGTGAAACGAAAAGCCAGAGCCGACAACCAAAATGTTTGCGGTCAGCAATTCTCGCAGAGCCCTGCCGAGGGCAACGTGCGTGGCCGGGTCAAGGCTTCGTAGTAGCGAAAGTTGAATGGTTGGAATATCCGCTCCCGGGTATATCAATTTCAGCGGGATGAACACACCGTGATCGAAACCCCGCCTGGAATCGAGCCGCGCCGGAATGCCGTATTTCTCCAGCAGGGCAGCTACCCGCTCCGCCAGCGTCGGGTGCCCCGGAGCAGGGTAGATGATTTCGTATGCCTGCGGCGGAAAGCCGTAATAGTCGTAAAACATTGGCGGGTAGGGAGCACTCAGCAGCGTTGCGGTTCGTTCTTCCCAGTGCGCGCTGACAACGATAATGGCGTCAGGGCGGACAAGCTGCGCTGGCAGCCGCCTCATGAAATCCACCATCGCCTTGTGCCCGGGGTCTCCCAGGATCGGTAATGGACCGCCACCGTGAGAGAAATAGATGATTTGTGCTCGCCGATCTTTACTGTCTTGCTTCATAACAAATTCTTTTCTGTCTCCTCTGGCTCTATCCCAAATTCCTGGCGAGCTGAACAGAATGCTACGTGAGGCCAACACGGCCTGGGCACCCTAGCGACTCGAACGCATGCCTGCTTGCTTCACACGCTCCTGCACGAGCAGTTTGCAGACACAGTTTCAACCGTGCGTACTCCTGTAACGACTAGAACCCCAGGTTCTCTTTGACGATGATCATTGTCGTCCGCCCGGGCATCACTTCGCGATGAACGATCAGCAGCTTACTGATGTTGCTGTTCA
>Ga0272448_1008609_pt1 | contig 10581 bp, 5 predicted proteins | sample YNPCB0191_FD_202220 | JGI IMG/M metagenome (GOLD analysis project Ga0272448, IMG submission 202220) | Hot spring sediment microbial communities from Yellowstone National Park, WY, United States - YNP-CB-019-1 | ecosystem: Environmental > Aquatic > Thermal springs > Hot (42-90C) > Sediment... | reverse complement strand
AGTTACGACTATTTTGAAAAAATATCACCAGAACTTCTCCCATTTAATCCCAAACGTGAAAAGATAACCATTGCAGAGCAAATGTTTGGATTTGTTGAAAATATCGTAAAAGATGAAAAAAAAGAGGAAGAAGAAATAGATGCACTTTCTTTTGCCAGCAGATTAAAATTTTCATTTGGAATTTTAGACGAAAAGGAAAGTGAGCCTTACCAGCTTGATGAAGTTACCCTTAAGATACTTGATTCTCCTAAACCACCTTGCCCTTCGTTCTACTTTAAGCCTAAAAATAATACGCAAGGCAATAACTTTATAGCCAAAGCTGATTTAAGTCTAAATAACCATATCCCGCAGGGCAGAAAATTTTATCTGCATAGATATAGTGGAGATGGAGAACCTTGGAAAACAAACTATGAAGGAGAGAATACGTCTCAAAAAAGCGTTATAAAGCCTTTGCGTAAAAATCTTACATTTTACTTTCATATAGATTTTGATAACCTGACAAGAAAAGAGCTTTCACTATTATGTTATGCCCTCAAACCTTCCGAAAACTATAGGCATAAAATAGGAATGGGCAAACCGATAGGTCTTGGCAAAATTAATATAACCCCTTTGGGAATATTTATTATAGACAGGGTAAAAAGATATAAAGAAGACGATGTATTTTCAGCAAACCGCTATCACAAATCTTGGATTAAAAGTGATGGGGATTTTGATAAATTGCCAGACATTTACTGTAAAGAAAAACAGGCATTGAATCTTGATAATATGGATTCTTTTGAAAAGTTAAGGGACGATTATGCAAATTCAATGGACGAGGATATAAAGAATGCAATTGAGCTTATCGGCGATCCAAATAATGTTAAATATCCAGTCCATACCCCACAAATGGCGGATCAAGATATTGAACAAGAAGCATTTAGATGGTTTGTAAGGAATGAAGATGAGAAAAAGCAAGGACTTAAACCTTTGGATAAAGGCATAAAAGAACTACCAAAACTTAAAAAGTATAAAGAACCACCAAAACTTAATAAGAGATTTTAAGATGGAGCATAATATTAGCAGATTAGTCTTTTTTCTCGGCGGATATGATCTTGAAATGGTGACTATCAAGAAACTGCTTGACGAGAAGAAGATAACCTACTATGATAAAAAACTTTCATGGGGAGCTAAGGCATCGGACTACAAGGAAGAGATAGATAAAACCATTTCTGACGGTTTAATTCCTGTGCTTATTGAGTTAGATAATGACCTTGAATTGCCTAAGAATTGTATTTTGATAGATCATCATGGGGAGCGATCAGGGATTGATAAACCAAGCTCGCTTAGACAAGTCTTTGATCTCTTGCAACTTCCTTCGGATCAGTGGACAAGGGAATTTCAACTTGTAGATGCTGATGATAAAGGGCATATCAAAGCTCTTGTCAATATATCCGCAAGCAAAGAGGAAATAATGGATATACGAAAGCTTGCTTGGCAAGCACAGGGCATTACTGACGAACAAATAGAACAAGGACGATTAGCCATAAGCAAAAGAGAGACATTGCTTGATGGCAAGCTTACTATTGTTAGATTGACGCATTCCAGAACTGCCATAGTGACAGATTTACTTGATCCTGCGTTAGGTGGTCCTGGATATGAAAATCTCCTCGTCATCAGCCCCGAAGAGGTAAATTTCTTCGGCAGAGGAGACGTAATTTTCGCATTGAACGAGGCTTTTCCCGGTGGCTGGTATGGCGGTTCGTTACCAGAATATGGATATTGGGGATATGATAAGCCTGTTTCAAATGTTGTTGAATTTTTAAAGGATAAAATATGCTCTAACTCCTAATTCCGATGTTTTTATTGCACTATTAATATATCCTACCCATTATATCTGTAAAAACTTTTCTGCTACTTATATATAGTCTATAGGCATTGGTAACATTATTAATGAGCAAATTTAAAAAGTATTGCAAACTTCTTATTTGACGTTATGAGATTCTTGCTTACGCAGGAATGGCAAAGTTTCAGAACTGTTATTTCTATGGAAGTGGAAGTTCAGATAAAAAACATTCGGTTGATCACTTGTGGAGGCAATTATGTTAGATATGCTTGTTTCTCTTTGTATTGTTGTCGGTCTCATTGGCAATACCATTGCTAATCAAGATACAGAATTGAAAAATTTATGCACAAACGGCGGATTTGAACAGCTATCAGTGCAAAATTTTCCGATAGACTGGGGCGGTTTTTCCGCAAAAGATGCCTCTTTTGGAATATCAAGAGATGCTCATTCAGGCAAGTATGCCTTGCGGTTGAGAAGTTCATCAGAGGCAGTTGCTGGCATTAACCGCAATAATAACGCACTTATACCTATAACTCGTGGAATTGCCAAATTTTGGTATAAGGCTATATCATCGTCAGTTGATGGAAAAAATTTACAGGTTTATATAATAGCTATGAACGAAGCAGGAAACAATGAGGTTGGAAGGCAGACATTCACTATCCCATCTGAACACGTTGGCGACAATCAATGGCATTTAGGCGAGATAGAATTTGATTTCAGACAACGAGATGACGCAAAGCATGTGCATTTTGCCCCTCGCATAAATGAAACATCGGAAAAAGGCAGTGGTGAAATGCTTATTGATGATGTGTCCGTCACTATTTTAGGCGTTAGATTAGCGATTAAAAAATTTGGCTCTGCCAAACCGATTATAAAGATTGACGAAATTACCGATGTTAATTTGGAAATAGAAAATATCGGCGATCTTGAAGCAAAAAATGTTGATGTTAAGCTTGATCTACCTAATGGTCTAATCATAAAAGGCTCACAAAATATGATCATAGAAAAGCTATTGCCTGATCAATCTACAAAGCTAAACTGGAAAATATCGGCGAAAGAAAGCACATCTGGCGTTATAAAATGTTTAATAAACCAATCATTATCACAGGCATTCTTTATCACATCAGCAGACCTTAAAGGACCTGAATTAAAATTAGAAAATGAACATATAAGAGTTGATTTTTATAAGACAGATCAAGGTTACGGTATCTTTACTATGGCACATCCTCGTATAGACTCATACTTTGCCCAAAGCTCTATGTTTAGCAGGCTTGTTTATCGCACAAATAAAGGCAAAGTTGAGTATGTGCCTATTTTTGCTGATGATTATGAGAAAGAGGGCAATAAATATATCTTTAAAAAACGTTTTGTTGATGCAGATAAGGTAGTTTGGAATTTTAGATTTGTCTTTGATCTGCCAAAAGATCAGAAATGGGTTGATGTGACCTATTCAATAAATGCTGAAAAAGACCGCGAAATATTAGCTTTTTATGGAACGACGCTTTACACTAAACGACAAAATAGATATGATGCGATCTTCTCTGGATTGGAATTTCTGGAAAATGGGGAAACCTCGTCCAGCACTCTTGACATAGCACCACCGAATCATATAAGGCGTGTCCCACATCCTAATAAAATAACGATACCATTAATGGCTGTCAGTGAAAATGTCTCAACTGGAAGAGTTATTACAGGCATGATGTGGGATGCAAAAAAGGCTTGGTCACAAAAATTTGACAGACCATCCGCATTGTTCGCATCGCCAAATTGGTTTGAATCTATGGACGATTATGATGTAATGGGGGTATTTATTCCTTCCATTCCTGATTGGGTAGAAGAGAATAATACACAAGCCAAAATACCTTATAAACTTAGTGCCAAAAATTCCATTGAAATAAATACACAGTTATTTTGCTTCCAAAAGGACGAAAATAAGGCATCTGCTGTCTATGCTGTTAATTACTGGATTGAAAAATACGGATTGCCCGATCCGCTTCCATTGCCAAGAGGGACACTGGATAAAGAGCTTGAATTCTCATTAATAGCCTATATGAATACGCTTTGGCTACCAGATAAACAGGCATGGCATAATACTCTTGATTGGGACCCATGGGGAGCAAGCGTCAATCCTGAATTTGCACGTCAGTTATGGTTTTCTTCAAAAATTCTGTCAGACAGCCCTAAAAAATCCGAATATCTGCAACGTGCAGAGTTGGCAATAAAAAATATGAAACGCGGGTTTGAAAAGGATTTTCCATTTTATATCGGCGGACTTGATAGGCTTTATCCGGGATTTAAGAATAATATAATGGGACTGATTAACTCTCAAAATGAAGACGGATCGTGGAGATTTGATCCTGATCTATGGAACAAAAATGATCAAATTCAGCATCAAGATTATCACAAATTAGGAAAAAAAGACGATGTTGAGATAGGTCTCTGTGCAAATAATGCCTACACTTTGCTTAAATATGCGAGAATGACAGGCGATAAAGTTAGTCTTTCCACTGGATTAAAGGCATTGGAATTTATGGAACGTTTCAAAATCCCTCGCGCTGCTCAGGTTTGGGAAGTGCCTGTGCATACACCTGACATATTAGCGTCTGCTCATGCGGTTCAGGCTTATCTTTCTGCTTATAAGATCACGGGAAAAGACTCCTATCTACACGAAGCCGTCTATTGGGCTTATACGGGATTGCCATTTGTCTATCTTTGGAATAATAGCGATATGCCCTATATGCTTTATGCGTCAATTCCAGTTTTTGGGGCGACTTGGTTCACGGGAAGTTGGTTTGGCGTAGCTGTGCAGTGGAACGGATTAGATTATGCCTATGCCTTATATGACCTTGCAGAATATGATAATAGCCTGCCTTGGCGAAAGATCGCAGACGGTTTGACAATAAGTGCGTTATATCAACAGGAAACAGACAAAAAATATGAAGGGCTTTATCCTGATTCATATAATTTTATAGATAAATCAAAGTCCGCATGGAAATTATCACCATCTTTGATTATCCGCAATTTATTTGTGATGATGGGATATTCTGCTGAGCCAAGCACCACAGTTATTGGAAAAGATGATCAAAAAATAATCATTAATAGTGCGTTGCCTGTAAAAAATGCAGAATTATCAGATGAAAGTCTGACATTTTCTTTAAGCTATCCGCCTGAAATGGACGCTTACATAATGATAGCGGGACTTGATAAGCCGAATCCTGAATCTGTGATTAAAGATCAGGTTATAATAAAGGAAATGGGAGAGATTGACTCCGTCCAAGAAGGCTGGAAATATGACGTATCAAGCGGATTATTATTTATGAAGCTGAAATTGTCCAAAACCGCAAAAGTAGAGATCAAAAACGTAAGATTTAGTTATGTCCCACAAATCCGCGCAATGATTGACAGGATAAATTGGCTGTTCAAGCAAGGTGATATATACGATTGGTATCCTGCAAGTGACTTGGACATTTTCAGTCTTAAAGATGGAAATCTGATAACAAGAAGCATCGGCTCTGACCCTTATATGATCTGCTCACCGATGAGATTTCAAGCGTCAGACTATTCTGAAATAGTGATCAGAATGGGAACAAGCAAGGGAGAGATGGCTCAATTCTTTTGGTCAACTGAAAACGAACCGATAAGCGAGGCTAATTCTATCAGTTTTCCGATAATATCAGATGGTAAAATTCGCGAATACATCATACCTGTTGGAAAGCATAATAATTGGAAAGGGATAATAACGAGTATTCGCCTTGACCCTACAAATTCATCTTATAGCGAGATCGCCATTGAAAGCATCATTGGAAGAAATGCCAAAAGCGATTGAAATCCTGATTTAATTGAAGCAATAGGATCATTAAACTAATACACGTCTATGATAGACCCACCATTCAAAGGCAAGGAGTATCACTGCTATTAATATAAAAACTGACCATAGTTCCCTATTTGTAGTCCGAGATAAGTCTGTGACTTGCTCTTCATGTTCCGAAATTGTTATTTTATCAATCGGTTTTATATCAGATTCCGCTTCATTAAGCAGATTTACGCTAAATTTTTCATCAATGCCTTTGCCGATGACTTGATATATTCCAACAACATCAGTCTCATCAAAAGTAAATATCCCATCTTTTAGTCTTGACTTGACTTCATCGCCATCTGGTTTTTTGACCGTTAATATTTGATCTTCTTTTTCATTGAAAACCGCATGTATTGGTTCAGCTGTTCTAACGTTTGCCCAACGTGTTCTCATTCCCAACATAAAATCAAGCACATTAGATATGAAGATCGGAAAAGCAGAGGTCAAGGCAAAATTACGATTTCCCGCAGGTTTTATATCAAAAGGCAGGACTAAAATCCCATTGCCCTTATTCTTGCCATACCAGATTAAAGGGCAAGTCTCCGATTCCGCTAATGATTTCACCCATACAGGCATATTGAATTCTTTGACGTAATCCAACTTTAATTCAGATAGATCAACAAATCTCATCAACGGATGCGACTTATCCCAGTTTATAACAGAGGGATTTTTCTTAATAGATAGGAATTTAGCAAAAGGGAGATCACCTTTGGGGTTCAAATAGATTGTGTTAGTTTTAGGTTCAATTTCTGGCACAAAACCGTCAAATATGGCTAAATCGTAATTATCCTTGATTATGCTCTTTTCTGAATCTCTTTTATCTATCTCTGCTTTTGTAAGAGATGTTTCAATGGCTTTTTCTAAGAATACGTTATCACCAACAAGTAATATTTTAGATTGCTCTGGTCTATGGAAAACGTAATACGCTTTGTTGTCTATGGATAGATCGTCTTTTGTGTCAATTGACACCTCTATAATACCATCATTAAATTTAACCTTGTCAAAAATGACGAAGCGTCGTTCATTTAGGGGAATGCTTATCTTTTGTGCGTCAATAAGATTTTTATTATGATAAAGCTCCACAGTAACAGACTGCTTTTTTGACCTATTAAAGTTTCGTATGCCTGCAAAAACTACATTAGCGGATTGCTCTTCTACAATGTCTAAATCAATTATGCCGACATTGTTTACATCTTCTTTGCCAAATTTTACAAATCTGATCGGCACATCTGTATTGATAGATTGATCTTGTAGATTGTCTGTTCCATCGCTGAATATAATTATTTCGCTTTTAGGCATATCCTTAGCGAGAGATTCGGCTAATTTTAACGCTGAAAAAAGATTAGATGGGGTATCTGATGGTTTTTGTCTGTTAATACTATCTTTGAGAATTGATCTATCTGATGTAGATTCGGACACAATCGTAGGTTTATTTCCTGAACGAATAATTGTCATTTTAGCGCCCTTACCGATGCTATCAATCATCTTTATTATTGATAATTTAGCAGAATCAAACCTACTTTCTTTGACGTCAGTAGCTTTCATGCTGGCGGAAGCATCTATAATGACAATGATATTGCGGGCTGTGCTGATTGATCCAATGATAAATGGTCTAGCAAGTGCCAATATGATCAAAGTAAGGATAAGCACTTGCAGAGGCAAAAGAAGGTTTTTACGTAGTCTTTGAAATAATGTATTTGCTTTAATATCCTCTATGGATTGTTCCCATAGAATATTGCTGGAAACAACTTGAATTTTGCGTCTGAGCCTGAGTATATACAGAAATATTAGCAATGGGATCAGGAATAAAAGATAGAGTAAATTATGGTCTAAAAATCCCATAAAACTATGATACACCAACCTCATCAAGTTGAGAAGATTCTAATTTCTTTCCAGCTTTGGCTTCTTGAATTGCATTTCTAAGTTCATCGGCATCCAAAGGATCATATTCGGCTACTTTGTCGCATTCCTTCATAGCATCATCAAATCTTCCTGTCCGTAGATAAATTCTTGCAAGGTTTATGTGCATCTCTCTGAATACTCCCTTCCAACTTTTGACGCCTTCATAGTTTTTCAACAATTCAAGAGTTAATGTTTCGCATTCTTTCAATTGTTCTTCTAATTCTTTTTGTCTGTCAAAGTTTGGATTTTTATCCCTTGCGTCTAAAAGGTCTACTGCTTTATCATAAGAGGAATACGCCCTTTGTATTTCACCATCTTTTGTATGAAATATTGCCCTCAATTTTTCTCTAACGCCCATTTATAACCTCCAAAATACTCTCAGTTAATAAATAATTTAATATCATAATCTGATAATATACTAACAAAAACAAACGATGATGTCAATAATTTTAATCGTTTAATATATTCCGCACTATAAAAATGTCATAATATAAATGTCCTTATCATTTAGTTGTGTTTAGATATTTTTGATCTATTCAATTTAGCAGAAAAGTGGTATAATCATTATTAATTGGATAAGATATTTCCGTTTCCTTTCGTAAAAATGCTATAATAAATAATCCAGAGTATTACAAATTTTTCAGGAAAGTATATAACTTAATCAGGGCATTTTTTGTATTCTGAGGTTAAGAATATCGTCAAAAAGGAGAAAGTAATGACTCATAGAGAGCGATTCAATCGTGTAATGCACTTTCAAGATGTGGATAGAATTCCAAATGAGGAGTTCGGCTATTGGGCAGAAACACTTGAACGATGGCGATTAGAGGGCATGCCTGCCGATGCAGATGAGGAATTGTATTTTGGTCTTGATATAAGAAGGGAGAGAAGGTTATTTCAGCCAGATTTTGGACCAATTCCACCATTAACTCATGGGCTTGATTCAGTGGAAAATATAGAAAAAGCGAAGCCTCATTTTTATGATACCTTTGATTCTCCACAACGTTATCCAGCGAACTGGGCAGATATGGTTGAGAATTATAAAAAACGTGATTATCCATTAGGGCTAAATTTCTCTGGATTTTTCGGCACTCCTCGTGGTTGGTTAGGATTAGCTAAAACATGCACTTCATATTACGAAGACCCAAAACTTATGCACGCTATAAGTGAGCTTTGGGCTGATACCGTCATCGGTGTTATAAGAAGGGCATTAGATGATGTGGATTTTGACTTCGTCCAAGTCTGGGAAGACATGGCTTATAATCATGGTTCGCTTATATCGCCAAAAACTTTTCGCGAATTTATGACGCCTTACTATCGCAAAGTTACCGATTTTATACGCTCAAAAGGAGTTGACGTGATACTTTGTGATTGTGATGGCAATGTAAATGACATGGTTGAGCTTTTCCTAGAAGCAGGTGTCAATGGACTTTATCCGCTGGAAAGGGTCGCTGGAACTGATCCTTTTGCTATAAGGGAGAAATATCCTGACTATCTTCTGCTTGGTGGTATAGATAAAATTCAGATCTCCAAAGGTCCTGATGCGATAGATGCTCACATGAAGGATATTCCTAAGTTAATTGATAAAGGCGGATATATACCATTTATAGATCATCGTGTGCCTTCCGATGTGACATTGGCAAATTTCATCTATTATCAAAAGGTCAAGCGAGATATTATCGGCGGTGATTTAGGCGTTGCACAATGCGACTTTACTAATGCACGTGAGGAAGCATTAAAACCTCCTAAACCATTTGAATATAAGCCTCAGGGAGTAGGTCCTCATCTTTAATAATAAATATTATAGGGTATATGCCACAATCTATACCCTATAATCTATTTCTAACTCTTTGGAGTTATTTTATATTCTATCATCAACCGACTATCGCCCTCATTTTTTTCTATCTGGATAGGAATCTGCAATTTCACAAACTCTACGGTGCATGTTCCTCTGATTTTATTGCAATAGTTCATAAGCAAACTGATCTTAATTTTGCACTCTTCTGAACTATTTGAGACTTTGAATGGTATATTTATCGGAAATTTTGGATTTTCAATGGTCTTTCTTTGATCTGATTCTGCTATAATAAGCGATTCTTTGCAAGGCTCAATCTCATACTGCAAAGGGGCGCCCTCAGTAAGCCCGTAAGATGGGGGAAATTTAACATCAAGGACTAAATTCCCTTTTACATTGGCTTTTAGCTTTCTTGGAGGAAGGGTCACAACTTTTGCTGACAACCCACTTTCTATGCCTGTTTTATCTTCCAATCCCTTTAATATGAGAGTGCTGACGGTTTTTGTTTTAAGATCAGCTATGCGGATTGAATGATTATTTGTATCAGCGATGAAAAGCCTATTTCCTGCGATGGCTAAACCGCTGGGTTCATAAAAGCTTGGATTATTGCCGTCATTTTTCCCGGACTTTCCTGTTCCTAAAAAAGTTTGTGATGTTTTATCTTTGGGATTTACTATTTTGATTTTATGATTATATGTGTCTGCGACATATAGCTTCCCATCGTGAAATAAGACACCAAGAGGATGTTGAAGCCTAACTTCTCTCCCTTTTCCGTCTATGTCTCCAAATTCAAATAGATCAAGCCCAACGATCGTTTCCACTTTTCCGTCTTTTTCGTCAAGATCAATTGAACGTATTGAGCTTACTTCACTATCAGCGACATAAAGCTTATTGCCATCGGTAGTTATTCCGCTTGGTTGAGCGAGTTCACTTTCCATTAACTTTCCATCAAGCCTTCCTTCTCGTCCGCTTCCTGCATAGGGACGAACTGAATTATTATCTAACACCCATACTTGATGAACGCCAGCCATTGCAATATAGATTTTATTTCCAATGCTCACTAAATCCCATGGCGAACTAATCGGAGTTTTTAAGGCATTTCCACCTGAACCGTAACCTCTCGCTTGTTTGCCTGTCCCAGCGATAGTCTTAACAGTTTTGGCATTGAGATCAGCTTCTCTTATAAGATGATTTTCTGTGTCTGCTATG
>Ga0272448_1008608_pt1 | contig 10581 bp, 9 predicted proteins | sample YNPCB0191_FD_202220 | JGI IMG/M metagenome (GOLD analysis project Ga0272448, IMG submission 202220) | Hot spring sediment microbial communities from Yellowstone National Park, WY, United States - YNP-CB-019-1 | ecosystem: Environmental > Aquatic > Thermal springs > Hot (42-90C) > Sediment... | reverse complement strand
AAGCATCAGAGACAATCCAGCGAGCTACCGTAGGGTTGATGATTGGCTGCGTTGGTGCTGCAGGCTGATTGAGTTTTACAATCTTGCCTGTATTATCGACAGTGGCCCTGACCAGAAATGGCCGAACAGGATAGCCGCCGTTAGCCAGAACACAAAATGCCTGAACAAGCTGAATCGCAGTAACAGATATTTCCTGTCCATAAGGAATTCTCGTTTCGCTGTAACCGTCCCACTGATTAAGCGGTCTCAAAATTCCTTCTGCCTCCCCCGGCAAGTCAATTCCAGTTTTACTGCCAAAACCGAATAATTTAATTCCTTTGAAAAGTCTTGCCTTACCAAGTTTTTGTCCGATTTTGGCCATCCCGATATTGCTGGAATTGACGAGAATTCCGCGAATGGTGAGATTGCCGTATCTGTGGTTGGAATATTCTCCGATTAATCCAAAACCCTTTCCGTGATAGCTGCCATTTTCACAGAATATCTGGTCGTTCAGGCTGATGACACGGTTGTCAAGAGCAACGGCTGCAACAATCGGTTTAAAAACACTACCTGGTTCGAACGTATCGGTGATGGCACGGTTTCGCAGCCTGTCCTGGCTGACACTGTGGAAATTGGAGGGGTCGAAATCAGGCAGCGAAACAAGCGCCAGTATCGCTCCGGTTCGTGGTTCGGCAACAATAGCAACTCCTGACTCAGCCTGAAAATTCTGGACCTGCTCCAGCAGAGCGCTTCTGGCAAATTCCTGAATAGCAGAGTCGATGGTCAGAATTATGCCGATACCATCCTTGACCGCATCGTTTTCCTTTAATTTTATTGGTCTGCGAAGAGCATCTGCGAGAAAAACTTCCTGCCCCTGTGAACCGCGAAGTTCTTTGTCGTGCTGCAGTTCCACGCCGCATAATCCGCGGTTATCGGCACTGGTAAAACCGACAACGTGCGAGACAAGAGACCCTGCAGGATAGTACCTTTGCCAATCAGACAAAATCCCTATGCCGTAGATTTTACTTGCTTTTGTACACTGGTTCGCATCGGCACCGACCATCAGCTTTGCAAATCCCGGATTTTTGCTCTTAGCGATGAGTCTGATGATTTCGTCCGCATTTATTTTCAGAATTGGAGCAAGCTTGTCCGCAACATCCTCCGGGTTTTTTATTACTCTCGGTTCGGCAAATACGGTTTGAATTTTATTGCTTGCTGCCAGCACCCGCCCCCTGCAGTCGAGAATGACGCCTCGCTGAGGGCGCTGGATTACAACAGCTTGATACTGTTTTGTACAAAGATTACTGTAATAACTATGGCGGAAAAACTGCAGATACAGACATCTGGCCGCCAGCAATACAAATGCCGTTATCAAAACACCGAATAAAAGTATGATGATGCGGATATTTTTCAATTTCGACCGTCCGTATTTTCCTAAATTACGTTATCGGTACTGCTGATGCTAATTGGCCAGCCTTTTCGAAATCGCTGCCGGATTTATAAGATTCTCAACCTGGAGTTGCTTAGCGGCAAGCTGGTGTTTCAATCGGTTTTTTTCGCTGTTGGCAGCACAGAGCTTGTAGAAAATACGGCTGTTGGCACTTCGCAGATAAACGGTGAATATCAAAACAAAGGTTACACAAAGTACCGCGAATACAAAACAGAATCGCTTTGTCATATAGCGAGAAGTAAAATTCAGTTTCAGATTTATCGAGCTGGCAACTTCAGGTGCATCCCTACTGTTAAATCGTCGCTGCCATGCAAAACATCTTCGTTAAGCGCGGCTATCTCTTCAAACCGGTTGCCGTCTCCAAGCTGTTTGGCAGCAATTTTCCAGAGACTATCACCCGATTGCACAACATAATCACGTGATGATTTGGCTTGACCTTCGCTGGCGGCAGAAATATGCGTAGATTCGGCTGTTCGGGTTTTCACTGTATTAACGGAAATACTTTCCACTTTGCTTTTCTTTGTCAGAGTATCCGTCAACTGCGGTATGGTGAGTTTCTGCCCGATATAAAGCGTATCAGGAGATTTCAAGGTACCACGATTGGCATTAAATATTGCATCTATGGTAGCTTTTTTGCCTGCCGCCGATGCGCCATAAAACTTTTTCGCTATCGTGTACAAACTGTCGCCCTCGCAGACAACATAAGTCCGCTGCTCAGAAGGTTTGATGCTTTGGATAACAGGGCTTGGCTCTTTTAGTTCAGCAGCAGGAGCCTGTTCAATTACGGCAGGTTTCAATTCAGCGTTTGCCGAGGCGTTTGTAACACCTTTGGGAGGTTCAGCAACAAAACGAACATTGGGGTTGTTCTGAGATTCTAACACGACACCGTTGTTATTGACCGTGGTGCCTGGTTCAATTCCTCCGATGGCCTCGCTTACCTTTTTCTCGTTGGTGCCGATACCAACAGCAGAATCTCGAGGGTCCTCAGTGACGGTGGCAACCTCGTTGCTGTCCGATTTATTCCAGAAACTCGGCAGCCCGTTGATAATAAAGGCAATGATAAATATGAAAACCAACCCCAGCAATAACCCAATTTTTGCTTCTGATGTCATAAACCACACTTCCTTTCCATAATCCTTAATTTATATTTTTTGTGCTATACGCAACTTTGCACTCCTTGCACGGCGATTTACGCTTATTTCTTCTCGAGTTGCCTCGATGGGTTTTTTCGTAATTAACTTGTAAATATTTCTTTCAACATTCTGCTTAAAATTATTTTTCACAATCCGGTCTTCTAGACTGTGAAAACTTATAATTGCTATATGCCCGCCTTTTTTCAGCAACTTCGGTGCCGAATCAAGCAGCTTCTGTAAGTTGTCAAGCTCGTTGTTGACCGCAATTCTCAATGCCTGAAAAGTTTGCGTCGCCGGATGAATTCTGCCTTTTTCCGATTTACCAATCGCCTTGGCTATAATCATCGCAAGCTGGCCAGTGGTCGTAATGGGCTGCCTTTTCCGGTGCTCAACTATGAAACTTGCAATTCGTCGCGACGCCCGTTCCTCACCGAACCGGAAAATCAGTTCAGCCAGCGATTTTTCGTCAGTATTATTGATAATATCGGCCGCTGTGGTCTTAATACTTTTGTCAAAACGCATATCGAGCGGCATATTTTTTTGAAAACTTAAACCGCGTTCTTCGTCCACAAGTTGGGCTGAACAGACACCGAGGTCGGCGAGTATAAAATCCACCTCCTCAATTCCCTGTTTATGAACTTGTTCCGAAACGAGAGCAAAATTTGAGTGTATCAGGATGACCTTGCAAGCAAGGTCTTTTAATTTAAGCTGGGCCCTTCGGATAGCATTTTCGTCAATATCCAGGCCGATGATAATCCCCTCAGGGCCCAAATCTCTACCGAACAGCAGGCTGTGACCTCCCTGTCCTATGGTCGCATCGACCATTACCGCGTCCCGCGGCAGCTTTATCTGTTCGGCCAACGTTTTTGCAAGAACCGGTATATGTTCGACCGTCGAGCTGTTTGCATCATCGCTCATCACTTTTTCGCTAAGGGCTGTCTTTCTTGCTAAACAGCCGCTATCGCGGCATTTTTATGCCGCATTAGTTTTTTCGCCGCTGCAGAAAACGAAACTTCCGAAAAATTACTGCTGAACCTCTTGAGCCGTTCAAGTCGTTCAGCGAGTATCGCCATCGATGTAAATGTCTGTTCGTCGATTTCTCTTCTGCCGGTCAGGCTTTCCAGCACTATTTGACTATGATTCACTTCCACTTCAGTCACGCCTCCATACTTGTTAGAAGTTAGAATTCGTTATTTTGTTTCTGCAAAACTATCTGCCGCGCCTGCGACATTTGTTTCTGATATTGGGCCATATGGTCTTCGAGATACTGCTCCCAGCTTTCGGTGTTCCAAAGTTCAATATGGTCTCTCACACCGACTAGTGTTACATCTTCCTTCAGATTGGCCCTTTTGCGTAGTCTTTCGTTCAGAAGCAACCTGCCCTGATTATCCAGTTCAACTTTGCTGGCGAGGGCAAAGCTCAATCGTTCGAAGGCAACCGCTTCATCGGGAGCAGTATTGCCGGGGGCAAGCGCTAGCGAGATCTGCTCGAAATACTTTTCCGGATAAAGACAAAGTATTCCGTTCGCACCAAGAACCAGATAAAAATTGTTCCCATTCTCTTCGGCGTCTATCTGGCTGCGGAGCTTGTTCGAGATTAACACTCGACCTTTCTCGTCCACTGTGTGCTGATATTCGCCTGTTAATAATAACATGGTATTTGTTCCACTAATTCCTCTAACTTAGGGAAATGCTACCACTTTTTCCCACAACGTCAACACAAAAATTACTTTTTTGTAAAAATTTTGCAAATTTTATTATGGGACCTTTAACTTGATTGCTACAGATTAATCGGATATGACTTAAGCCCTTATTTTGGCTATAGTTGGCTATATAGGCTGGTTGTGTTTTACTGCTACGGTTGCGAGGGCCGTGTCTGTTGCGGTAACCGGAACATGTTGTTATTTTCTAACACTCAACAGTAAAAAAATGTACGAACGGGGTTGCGCAACCACCCCACGAATCACAAAAAAAGCGGGTGATGGGAATCGAACCCACATAACCAGCTTGGAAGGCTGGAGCTTTACCACTAAGCTACACCCGCATTGTTAATTTCTATTTATTATTTTTCATTTATTATTTATACTCGTCAAAGATTTATTCAATTATAAAGCCACAAGGCCTAAATGTAAAGCTGATAATAAAATGAGTATTGTTGAAACAGCACAAAAGGCAAAGGCGGTGTCGATTCTCCTAGCCGCCGCAGAGACAGATGTAAAAAATGCCGCGCTTGCGCGAATTGCTAAATCAATGCAACAATATTCCGCAATGATTATCGCCGCCAATAAGGAAGATTTGGCCGCCGCTGAAAAAAATAAGTTGTCTGCCCCCCTGCTCAAGAGACTTAAATTCGACGAAGGCAAAATAAAGGAGGTCTGCGACGGCATCGAAAGCCTGATTAAACTCGATGACCCTGTGGGAAAAACTTTAGCCGCTACCGAACTTGATAAAGGGCTCGAACTTTATAAGGTCAGTTGCCCTATCGGTGTCATCGGTATCATTTTCGAATCGAGGCCAGATGCTCTCGTGCAGATTTCGACGCTTTGCTTGAAGAGCGGCAATGCGTGTCTGCTTAAAGGCGGAAGCGAAGCAGCCAGAACAAATCAGATGCTTGCGGAAGTCATCGCACACGCCAGCGAAGATGCCGGAATACCCAAAGGCTGGATTCAGCTTTTAGAAACCCGACAGGATGTCGCTGAAATGCTAAAACTAAATGAGTACATTGACCTTGTTATTCCACGCGGCTCAAATGAATTTGTCCGCTATATAATGAATAATACCGACATTCCTGTTTTGGGCCACGCTAAAGGTTTATGTCACGTTTATGTAGATGGTGATGCTGATTTGGATATGGCAGTGAAAATTACTATCGATTCAAAATGCCAGTACGTCGCTGTCTGCAATGCTTCTGAAACATTGTTGGTGGATAAAAAAATCGCGGGCAAATTCTTGCCGGTCATAAAACAAGCCTTCGATGAAAAAAATGTCGAGCTTCGCGGGTGCCCTGAAACACTTGCGATAATCAAGATTAAGCCCGCTACGGAAGAAGATTGGTCAACGGAATATCTTGATAAAATTATTTCAATAAAGGTTGTAAATGGCGTCGATGAAGCCATTGAGCATATAAACCGCTACGGTTCGCATCATACGGATTCTATCGTTACGGCCAATAAAGCTAACGCCGCGAAATTTATGGACCTCGTGGATTCAGCGGATGTGTTCTGGAATTGCAGCACGCGGTTCAGTGATGGCTTTCGTTACGGCTTGGGCGCAGAAGTAGGTATCAGTACAAGCAAAATCCATGCTCGCGGTCCAGTTGGTCTTGAAGGGCTTGTAATTTACAAGTGGAAACTTATCGGTACAGGTCAAATCGTCGCTGATTACGCCGAAGGCAAAAAGAAATTCAGTCACAAAAAATTGAACAAAAAATGTGAGTTGTAAATTTTTATGCGGGATTTCAGCAAGGCAAAAAGAATTGTTATAAAAATCGGCACAAACATTTTGAGCAAGGATGGTGGAGTCGATACAGATTACGTCGCCAAGGTAGCGCATCAGGTGAACTCGCTTCTAAAAACTGGCAGGCAGGTGGTGATTATTACATCCGGTGCAATCGGAATGGGTGCTGGCCAATTAAAATTGGCTGAAGGTGTGAAAGATATAAAAATGCGGCAAGCCTGCGCTGCGATTGGGCAGCCGCTGCTGATGGCCGAATACAGAAAGGCATTTGGGCATTTCGGAATCAATGTCGCGCAGATTTTGCTTACAGCAGATGTGCTTAACAATCGAAAGACTTATTTAAACCTTCGCAATTCCATCGAGACGTTGTTGAGTCTCGGCGTTGTTCCTATCCTGAATGAAAACGACAGCATCAGCACTGAAGAAATCGGTTCAGCTTTTGGCGATAACGATAAATTAAGCGCGCTTGTGGCGAGCAAAATCGATGCCGACGCATTGATTATGCTCACGGATATCGATGCGCTTTATGACAAAGACCCGAAAAAATTTTCTGACGCTAAACCGATACCAGTCGTTTATGAAATAACCGATGAGATTGTCAGAAACGCCGGCGGAAGAGGCAGCAAATTTTCAACAGGCGGAATGAAGACCAAACTTGAAGCTGCCAGAATTGCTTCCAACGCGGGATGCAGAATGATTCTGGCCAACGGCAAAGTCAAAAATGTAATCACTCGAATAATCGAAGGTGACACTATAGGCACGGTCTTTATGCCAAAACGCAAACTGAGTAATCGTTGCCGCTGGATTTTAAACAGCATTCCGGCAGGTACAATTAATATCGATGAGGGGGCATTAAAAGCTGTGCGGAACCGAAAAAGCCTTCTACCGAGCGGCATAATCTCCGTCAAAGGCACCTTCGAGGCAGGCGACGTGGTGATGCTCAACGATAAAGCGAAAGCTGTTACGAATTTTAGCAGTTCTCAGTTAAAGCAAATCGCAGGCAAGCACAGCAGCGAAATCGCGAAAATTCTCGGCCCCGGCCACAGGGACGTCGTTGCCATCCCGGAAGATATCGTTTTCCTCGATTACTAAAGAGAAGATTGACAATTTCCCTCAAATAATCAATAATCAATTGGAAATCGCCGATGTGGCGGAATTGGCAGACGCGCGGGATTCAAAATCCCGTCGGGTTCACCCCCGGTGTGGGTTCGACTCCCACCTTCGGCAATTTTCAGTATTGCGTCGTGCGTATATCGTGGTGCGTATTTATTACACCATTTCACGTCGCGTAGCGCGAGTTAAAGCAGTTATGGAATGTCCTAAGTGTAAAAGCGAATTGGAAATTTTCTCCAGAGGCGACAAAGATATATATGTCTGCCCACTTTGCTTATCGGTCCTTCTCGAAGATATTCAGTCTGTAAAAATATTAAAGTATTTCTGCAAAAAGGAACTGTTGGCAAATATTATTTCCAATATTCTTGACGATTCTCTGTTCGCAGATACCAAAGAAATGCTAAGTTGATAATCTTGCCTGCCCGAAGTGCAAAACACAGACGCGAAATTACGATTTTGACGGAAAATTGAAATTTTTTGTGAATCGCTGCGTCAAATGCGGTGCGATATGGATGAATCAGATGCAGGTCCCGCTGGCGGCACTGTCATTTCTGGAAAAAGGCAACAGGGATGACCTCGCTTTTAAGGAAAGCGTTAACACCATATATGAGATGACGGCCAAAAAGAAATCTGTCAAGGTGCGGTCATTAGATGAGGTTATCGCCCCCTATGCTGCTATTCCCTTGTCGCTAATTGGGTACGCTTTCCCCACAGGCAGCAACGTACTGACCAAGAGCTCGGCCTATGTCACAAAAATTCTGATTGGAATATGCGTATTTGTTTTCGTGCTTGGCTCATTTGTCCCGATTGTACCTGCGATGAGCCTAGTTCCGATTAAAGTTTCCCAGAATATGGAATGGCACAGAATTATTACCTACGCCTTTTTGCACGGCGGCATAGCTCATCTTTTGGGAAATATGTGGTTCCTTTGGGTTTTTGGCAAAGTCGTGGAAGACAACATAGGCTGGAAAAATTATCTGATGCTTTTTTTAATAAGCGCGGTGTTTTCAGCGGCATTATTCATTCCCACTGTTTCAGACAAAACAATTCCATGTGTCGGGGCCAGCGGCGCAATTTCCGGAGTAATAGCTACCTATCTTATATTGTGTCCAAAGGTAAAAATTAAATTTACTGTTTTCTGGAGGCTCGGCACATATATCAAATCCATATATGCGCCAGCATGGGGATATATTCTCGCATGGATAGCGTTAAATATCATCCTTGGAATTATGCAGTCCGGACATAAAACCGTTGGTGTGGCCTACTGGGGACATATTGGCGGTTTCATCGCCGGCATAGCTTACTCATCATTGTACAAAAGCTTTAAGCAGGTACCGTACGCTCCTTAGCCCACTGTCTAAGCTCCTCTATTTCCTCGCGTTTTATTACCGCCAGAGGCTTGGTCGATTCCAGTTGTTCTGCGATATGCTCACTGGAAATAGCCTGTTTTTCGCTTGTCGCCCTGTAAAGTGCGGAAATTACAGCCTGTTCGATTTCAGCGCCGCTAAAACCGTAAGATTTTTCCGCCAGACTTATGCAATCAAATTTTTTAGGGTCGAGGTTGCGTTTAGCAAGATGAATGCGGAAAATATCTGCGCGAAGTTCGAGGTCGGGCAAATCCACGAAAAATATTTCATCGAAGCGTCCCTTGCGTAAAAATTCCGGCGGAAGCATATAAATATTGTTGGCTGTCGCCGCGATAAAGCAATTGCTCTTGCGTTCCTGCATCCATGTCAGAAAAGTTCCGAGCATCCGCTGAGAAACACCGCCGTCAATATCACCGCCCGAAGCGGCAAAGCATTTTTCTATTTCATCAATCCACAGACACAATGGTGAAAGCTTTTCAACGGTTTTCAATGCCTTTCTGAGGTTCTGTTCCGTCTCGCCGATATATTTGCTGTATAACCTGCTCAAGTCCAGCCTGTACAAAGCAAGGTTCAGCTCTCTTGCCACAACTTTTATCGCCAGACTTTTGCCGCAGCCCTGCACACCCATTAAAAGCACTCCCTTCGGGGCAGGCAAAGCAGCAGGATTATCCGCACTGAAACTTCCTTTTCTTTCAGACAGCCATCTTTTCAAATTATCGAAGTTGGCGATATTGCCTTTATCTTCCGAAATACAAAATTCCAGAATTCCTTCTCTGTCGAAAATTTCCTTTTTGCAAAGTTCGATTTTACGAAGGTCGTTTACGTTCAATATGCCGTCGTCCAATATACACTGCGCCAAGACGTTCCTGATTTGCTGCGTTGATAGGCCCTCCAGCGTTCGTGTTATTTTTTCCACATCTTTGTCGCTGAGAACAGTTGTTACCGGCTTACTGCTTCGCTTAAATTCCTCTACCGTTTCGTATATTACCTCGATGATTTCCTCCCTGCTCGGGTAGCCGCCGATTATATGGGCTGAATAAGGTTCGATATCCGCAGGCAGTTTATACGTCGGGGAGAGAATTATGATTGTATTTCTCGTGTTCTTGATTTTGTTAATCAAATCTTTAAACAAGCGCAGTACTATCTCGTCGTCGAGGTATTTATTGAAATCCTTAAACACGAACAGCCCGGCTCTTGTATCCGGGGCATCAAGCGGCTTAATCAATTCCAGAACCATTCGTATCATCGCGGCAGGTTCCTTTGTCTGGTAGTAGGAGCCTTCTTTATAACTTTTTCGCAACCCCTCGGTTATGGACCACTGATAATATGTAAGTTTCAGATTATAGGCTATCGGTGCAAGCTGCTTCAAAACATATTCCTCATCAATAGATTCGAGGAATATCACAGCGTATTTCGATTTGATTAATAAGCCAAGTTCTTCCGCAACATGTTTAATGGTTTCTCTCCTCAGACCTGAAAATATTCAACATTTTGTCATTATAATAAGTTTCGAGCAGGATTGGAATAAGCAGTTAGGACAAAATTGCCAGTTAAACTTTTGAGCAATTAAGCAGCTGCCAAATTTTAATTGTGATGCGTTCTCTGTCTTGGTATATTTCAACTGGGGCTGGAAAGCACAGAAAATTTAAAAAATCAGGGGGTTAAAATTTTGTCTGAAAGGGGGCAATATGAAAAATACGGTTGAATATACTATCAGCAGAAAGCAGTTTGCTAAAAATTATAGCAGCGGTGATTGTTGCTGCCGCTGGGAGTAAATCAACCACTGTTTTCGCACAGCCACAGCAACGAACATATCGGTTGTGGCGGCTTTATGTAAAAAACACACTCGCTGTTACCACCGTCGAAGACCTGTCATAGGAACATGGCATCCTCTATCGGCTACTGCTTATTTTAACTGTTTTATTCTCTGTTTTGCCTGCTCGATATGCGGTGCGAACTGGGCAGGGGCATATTGGATAAAGTTTTTATATGCTTCGATGGCTTCCTGCTTGCGTCCTGAGGCTTCACATGCTACTGCCTTATTGAAGTAGGCACCAGCCAGTTTCGGATTTAATTCGATAGCC
>Ga0272448_1008607_pt1 | contig 10581 bp, 9 predicted proteins | sample YNPCB0191_FD_202220 | JGI IMG/M metagenome (GOLD analysis project Ga0272448, IMG submission 202220) | Hot spring sediment microbial communities from Yellowstone National Park, WY, United States - YNP-CB-019-1 | ecosystem: Environmental > Aquatic > Thermal springs > Hot (42-90C) > Sediment... | reverse complement strand
GTTCTTCCCAGAACGAGGCGTCCCCGATTCCCAGAATGCTCGACATCTTGGCCATTGCCTGCTCGTAGCGCGCTCTCTCGGCGGCAAATATCGCCGGGTAGCAGAATCGCTCGCGGACGCCGTCCTCGCCGTAAGTGACCCTTTCGAATGCCGAAGTCGTGTCCAGTCCGGTGTCGAACGAAGTTGTGATCGCCCACAGGTGCAGGCGCATGAATGCCTCGTCTCGCGACTCGCAAAGGTAGTTATAGTACTTCCTCAGCGGCGGGTACCACCGATTTAGGGCATCGATGTCGCCCGTCTTGTTGAAATATCTCAGCGCGACCCAGGGTATGTGCGGGGTTTGAACGATGCCGCGTCTGCCCCACCTTTCGCCAGGAATCTCCTCGTCGAGATAGATCGCGTGCGTGACGTAGCCGTCATCGCGCTGGTATTCAAGGAACAGATCAATCACGGTCTTGATAAACCCTGAACCCAGCTCCTCGTTGAGATCGCTTGCCGTCTCGTGCGCGGGCAGTGCCCACTGCCAATAGCCCCGATAGACGGGAAGCGCCTCGATCATCGTCTTGCCCCAGGTGGGGTGCAGATAGTAGTTCTGGCGCACGACCCACCAGCACTTGTAGTATGCGCGCTGCTCGTCGCGGCCGTTCGAGTCGAGCGGCGGAAGGGCAGCGAACCAAGAATTCCATTTGTCGCGGATGCGCTCGGTTGGAAGTTCTGCCTCGAATGCGCTTCTTGCCTGATCGAGTGATTGGAAGCTTATACCAAACCTGATCGTTTGCTCTTCGCCGCCGCCAAGGACGAGACTGTGCTGCAGGGCGACGTACCTGCCTCTGCCCTCTCCGTCGCCGATACCGTCCTCCGCAGCTTCGGAAAGAAACGCGTCGAGCGAGGAGTAAATGGCGGCCTTTTGGTGATTCGAGCAGATGTGCAGGCGTCCCCCCTCGAAATCGGCCTCGACCAGACCGTCGATACATCGAACAGTGCAGTTCGGATCGGTGACGGCAAGGATCGTAACGAGGTTGCGCTCGAAAGGATGGTTGGGATTGTTGAGACAAGTGCAGCACAGGTCCCAGACGAACCCGCCCCCGTCGGCCTGACAGAACGTCTCCTGCGCCATAAGTCCCATATTGGAGAACTCGATCGTCCTAGTCACCAACGAGGGCGCGTGCCTCATGCTTGCGAAGAAGAATGTGTTTCTTTCTACGTCGGTGTGGGGTCTCGTCAAGCACGAATACTCGGCAAAGCACAGGCTGGCCACCGGTTTTTCGTGGTAGGTGCTGGATTTTCGCGAGTCGAGCAGCCACCCTATCCGCCCGAAATCAGCCGGGTACGCAAACGGCAGATCCCAGTCGTCGTGCTTGACGATAACGGCCGTGCGGCGGGGGAGTTTTTCGTCGAAGTCGGTCGCCACCAGCGACCATATGTCTTCAAAACGCATCATCGAGCTCATCGAATCACCTTTCCGTCCTATTCCATTGTGATTTCGCGGAGCTGGGCAGCGAATCCTACTGAAACGCTGAGACGCGAAGGGACCTGGCAGCATGCTCCCTCCCCGCAGCGGGGAGGGTTGGCGTCCGGCCACGCTTGCTGCGGCTGGTATCTGCCTGCTCCCTCCCCGCAGCGGGGAGGGTTGGGGAGGGGTCGGACCGCAGGCGAAGGACTTCTGCCTAACGTCTGGTTGATGCGACAGCGTTCTACAGTGAGTGGTCGGCCCGTAGGCGAAGGACCTCCCCCTAACCCCCTCCACTGTGGAGGGGGAATCTTTTTCTTCGTCTCTGCATCTCCGCGATTTCCTTGCAGGGCGCGTGAACTTGACGGGCTTGAGCGCGGTCTATACCATGTCATGTCCGGCAAGGGGGATGTTGATGAACTACACTAGCGAGGAAGCGGGGATTCTGGTCCATGCGCTTCCGTACATACAGGCCTTTTCCGGCAAGACCATCGTCGTCAAATACGGCGGCAATGCCATGGTCGACGGGGAGCTCAAGCGCGGAGTGGCCCGCGACGTTGCGCTTCTGCACTGCGTGGGCATGAAGCCGATCCTTGTTCATGGCGGCGGGCCGGAGATCAACGCCATGATGGCGCGGATCGGCAAGGAGCCGCAGTTCATAAACGGCCTGCGCGTTACCGACTCTGAGACGATGGAGATCGTCGAGATGGTGCTTGCGGGCAAGACCAACAAGGCGATAGTCGCGATGCTGGGTGTCGCCGGGGTGAAGGCAGTTGGGCTGAGCGGAAAGGACGCGGGGCTGATCGCGGCGGCAAAGCAGTCGGGCGAAGTCGATCTGGGGTTTGTGGGGGAAGTAGCCTCGATAGATCCCTCGATACTTGTTGATCTACTGGAGCACGGCTATGTGCCGGTCGTGTGCTCCGTAGCCGCGGATGCGAACGGACAGAGCCTTAACCTCAACGCCGACACCGTTGCGGGAGAGATCGCCGCGTCGGTTGGGGCCGAGAAGCTCATCATGATGACCGACGTGACCGGCATCTACGGCAAGTTCGGGGACGATTCGACGCTGATCTCGGAGCTGCGCGCCGCCGACGCCCGCAAGATGATCGCGGGCGGCAAGATCGGATCGGGCATGATTCCGAAGGTGGAAGCGTGCATGCGGGCGCTGGAGGCCGGCGTGCCGCGCACCCACATAATCGACGGCACCAAGCCCCACGCGCTGCTGATGGAGATATTTACGGATACTGGGATCGGGACGATGATCGTTGGGTAGTGACGAGTGACGAGTTTCGGATTTGCCGCGCCGCACGCGCGTTGGCCGGGCTTGCGGCCCGGCGGTTCTGGCGAGGAGGCACCAGAGGCCATGATGGACAAAGATGCGCTTACACTAAGATTCAGCCTCACTCCGGCGATGCTGTTCGGAGGGCACTGGGCCTTGTACGCCCGCAGGACTTTGATCGTCACGATTGTGGTTCTTGCGGTTACGGCCGTGTCCATACTCACGAGTTGGAACACCACGGACTTCGCAATGACGTGCGCGGTCTGGGCAGCGATATGGCTGCTCCTGGCTCACCTGTACGTGCTTCGGCCATGGCTGCATTACAGAGGATGGGTCAGAGAACCGAATGTGACCGGCGAGTGCGAGGTGAAGGTTGAAGCTGATGCTCTTCACGCCGGAAACGCCAGAGTGGAATCGCGTTACGAATGGTCGATGTTCACGCGCCGCATCGAGCGTGGCGGTCTCTTTGTGCTGCGTATAGGCAAGAAGCAGATGATCGTGATCCCCAAGAGCGCCTTTGCATCCGACGAAGATCTCGCGCGGTTCCGAGAGATCGTGACCAGCAAGATCGGAGGCTGACGCATTGCGGCGGTGGGTGCGGGCGGCGGTTGTGGTGGCGTTGATCGGGGTGGCGGCGGTGGTGCTGCTGCCGCGGTCGGTCGAGTGGCGGAAGCTGGTGCGGAGCCGTGCTTCGATACGGTCGCCAGTCCCGACCTACTCAGCACTTACGGGGTACCGCTCCCGCTTGAACCGACAACTGAGGACTGATAAGTGGGGAGTATGAATACTATCGAGCTTGACAATCAATACGTGATGCACACTTACGCGCGCTTGCCAGTCGTCTTCGTTAGGGGCGAAGGGTGCTTTGTATACGATGACGCGGGCAGGCAGTATCTGGACTTGCTCGCCGGGATTGCGGTGAATGGGTTGGGGCATTGTCACCCGAAGGTGGTCGCGGCGATTCGCGAGCAGGCCGGGGTGCTGATGCATACGTGCAATCTCTATCACACGGCGCTGCAGCCGAAGCTGGCGAAGCTTCTGGCGGAGGCGTCGGGGATGACGAAGGCGTTCTTCTGCAATTCCGGCGCGGAGGCCAACGAGGCGGCGATCAAGCTGGCGCGGAAGGCCGCCAAGCTCGCGGGTTATCCCGAGAAGACCGAGATCATCACGGCGCTGGGGTCGTTTCACGGGCGGACTCTCGCGGCCATCACGGCTACCGGCCAGTCGAAGTATCAGAAGGCGTTTACGCCTCTTCCGCCGGGTTTCATGTATGTCCCCTACAATGATGTCGATGCGCTGAAAGAAGCTGCCGGCGAGAAGACCTGCGCGATCATGATGGAGCCGGTGCAGGGCGAGAGCGGGGTGCATCCGGCGACACCGGAGTTCTTACGTGTCGCGCGCGAGCTTTGCGATTCGCTCGGCGCGGCGCTGATATTCGACGAAGTCCAGACAGGGCTTGGCAGGACAGGCAAGCTGTTCGGGTTCCAGCACTATGATGTCGTGCCGGATGTGATGACGCTCGCAAAGACGCTCGGCGGCGGGTTTCCGATAGGGGCGTGTCTTGCGAAGGGCAAGTATGCAGAGGTTTTCGAGCCGGGGGACCATGCCTCGACGTTCGGCGGCAATCCGCTAGCGTGCGCGGCGGCGATCGCGGCGACAACCGAGATCATCGAGGGCGGGTGGGTCGAAAACTCGCGCGAGGTGGGGGCATACTTCGCCGAACGGTTGCGCGCGCTGCCGGGTATTACTGAAGTCCGAGGGATGGGGCTGATGATCGGGGCCGACCTCGACTTTTCGGGGTTTCCGCTCCGCTCAAATCCCGAAACACCTGTGGCCAAGCAGATCGTCATAGAATCGTTGGCTAAGGGGCTGATCATCAACGCGACGGGCGAAACCACGCTGCGGTTCGTGCCGCCGCTGATTATCAGCAAGGAGCTTGTGGATATGGCCATCCAGAGACTGCAGGCCGCGATTTGCGAGTCAGTAGCGCAGCAGTAGCGCCGGGGTCTTGGGAGATCAATAAGACATGCTCCCAGGAATCCGGAGCGGCAGGGTTCGTCGGGCCGAGGGCAGCATGCCGACATCAAGGCCGCAAGGAGGATCACCATGAACAATACTGAAGACAGACGACTGGGCGATGTGTCGGCCGCCGTGCCGCGGGCGCAATCTATGCACGGCAGGGACTTCGTCGCAATCGCGGACTGCGGTAGGGAGCAGCTCGACGCCATATTCGATCTGACCCGCAAGCTCAAGAGCAACGAAATCCCTCCGTGGGATCAGCGGAGGCTCCTCGAGGGCAAGACTCTGGCTATGATATTCGAAAAGCCGTCGCTGAGAACGCGGGTGTCGTTCGAGGTGGGGATCGCCCAGCTCGGCGGACACGCGATCAACCTGTCCCCAGCGGACATCCAGCTCGGCAAGCGCGAAACCATCGCCGACGGCGCGCGGACTCTCGAACGGATGGTGGACATCATAATGGCCCGGACATTCGCCCATTCCACCATAGCCGAGCTTGCCGAAGCCGCGCGGATTCCCGTCATCAATGGCCTTTCGGACCTCGAACACCCGTGCCAGGCGCTGGCGGACTATTATACAATGCTGGAGCACAAAGGAGATGCAAAGGGCCTCAAGATCGCGTTCCTCGGAGACGGCAACAACGTCTCGCAGTCGCTTATGCTGCTCGCTGCCAGAATGGGAACGCACTTCACCCTCGCCTGTCCCGAAGGCTACGAGCCCGTTCCCGAAATCACCGAGCTCGCCCGCAATTGGGCCGCCGAATCCGGCGCGGAGATCAGTATTACGCACGATCCCATTCAGGCCGTAAAGGATGCCGACGTGGTCGAGACCGACGTGTGGGCCAGCATGGGCATGGAGTCGGAAGCCGCCGAGCGAGAAAAGGTATTCCAGCCCTTCCAGGTCAACTCGGAACTCATGCGCCACGCCAAGCCTGATGCCATATTCGAGCACTGCCTGCCTGCCCACCGAGGACAGGAAGTCACCGATGAGGTGATCGACTCCCCCCAGAGCGTGGTCTTTGACGAGGCGGAAAACAGGCTGCACGTGCAGAAGGCGGTAATGGTGACGGTGGCCGGGTAGTTGAGAGCGCGGAGTACGCGTCGGAGCAACTCGGCAGGTATGTTCCGCTTCGAAAGAACTCGAATTCGTGCGGACTTATCTCGGTTCATCAAGATAACATGTGGTTCATTGTGCGAGACGCCGTCGCATATCCATCCGGCCGGAACGCGTAAGCTCATCGCGGACGACCCGTTTTAGGAGACTCTGCGGAGAATCAGGGGAACTGGCGCGTATGCTCAGTTCTTTAACGAACAGTCTGGGAAAGTGGAAGCCGGACCGAGCGGGAGCAGACGCTCTTCGCTTTCCGCTATCCACTGTCCACTGATGCTGGAGGACACATAATGCCAAAAACAGTGCTGCTGGTTTACTCGGGTGGACTCGACACCAGCGTGTGCATCCCGATGATGCGGGAGGACTACGGGTTCGACCGCGTGGTGACCGTGACGGTGGACGTGGGTCTGCCGCCTGGAGAACTCAAACAAGCCGAGGAAAAGGCGAAGCTGCTTGCAACCGAGCACTACTCGATTGACGCGCGGGAGCAGTTCGTCACTGACTACATCTTTCCCGCCATCAAGGCCAACGGCGACTATCAGGGCTACCCGCTAAGCACATCCATCGCACGGCCCTTGATCGCTTTGAAGGCAGTCGAGGTCGCGCAGAAGCTCGGCGGCGTGGATGCCTTCTGCCACGGCTGCACGGGCAAGGGCAACGACCAGTTCCGCTTCGAGTTCGTTATGCGCACGTTCATGCCCGACACGCCAATCATCGCCCCCATGCGCGAACACACGATGACGCGCTCCTGGGAGATCGAATACGCCGAACGCAAGGGCATTCCGATCGGACAGTCAAAGGAGAAGATCTGGTCGATAGACGAGAACCTTTGGGGCCGGTCAATCGAGGGCGGCCGTCTCGAAGAGCCCGACTACGCCCCGCCGGAAGAGATATTCAAGTGGACCAGGAGTCCGCAAGATGCGCCCGACACTCCCACCGAGGTGACAATCGAGTTCGAAAACGGCGTGCCGGTCGCCATTAACGGCAAGCGGCTGGCGCCGCTCGACCTGATCTACGAAGCTCACAAGCTCGCTGGCGAGAACGGGGTCGGTCGAATCGACATTATGGAAGATCGAATAATCGGGCTGAAGGTTCGGGAGAACTACGAGTGCCCTGCGGCAAAGCTGCTCATCCCCGCGCATGCGGCGCTGGAGGCGCTGGTCTGCACGGCGGCGGAGCGTGCATTCAAGGTATCGATCGATCAGAAGTGGGGCGAGCTTGCGTATGCGGGACTCTGGTATGACCCGCTCAAGGATGACCTCGAGGCGTTCATCAACGCGATCCAGCCCAGGGTGACCGGGACCGTCACGATGCGCTTGTTCAAGGGTTCCGCGCAGATCATAGGCCGCGCGAGCAGGTATGCATTGTATAATGAGGACCTGGCCAGCTTCGATTCGAAGACATTCGATCAGAGCGAGGCGGTCGGAATGGTCAAGGTCCACGGCATGCAGGCGAGGATGTACCGAATGGTGAAGGATAGCTGAGGGAGGTTGCTGTGGCGAACAACGGACATTCGGATGCTGGGACCAGTGTCGGCGGTATCGGTCTTGTTACGGTGATCCTGGCGCTGATCTTCCTTTTCGTGTGGCCGGGGCCGCTGCGGTACGAATACCGGGCAGACACGGCGCAGGTCAAGATCGACAGGCTCTCGCACCAGGTCTATGATTATGCGCCGGAGCGCGGCTGGGTGAAGCGGTAGGACGAGCGCTTTGGCGGCAAGCACTAACGATGACACTACCGGCGAGGTCGCGTCACCGAGGCAAGGCTGGATGTTTCTTGTCTGGTGGTTGGTGTGGATCGCGGCGGTTGCACTTGTGAGTTTGGGCGCGGCCAAACAGATTCGGACTCTGCGGCCGGCTATACTGTTTGTGGACATGGCGCTGTTCTTCGCGTTCCCCGGCTATGTCGCGGGGCGGGAGTGGGCGACTACGAGCCGCAGGATGCGGGCTTGTGCGGGCTGGTTCGCCGTTATGCTCGTACTCGGGCCGACGGCCTACGATCTCACAAAGGAGATACTTGGGCACAAGGAACGTCTGATCGTCTGGCATCTGGGATTGTACGCCGCAACCGCGGTGGGTCTGCTTGTCGGCTTCCGGCTCGGTCGGCGGCGGACACGAAACCAGACCGACCGCGCGGACGCCTCGCCGTAGCGCGAATATCGGCAACGGCGCAGCCTGCCGAGAAGGCGGTATCGAGTCGCGTCTGATGCGCGCGGCAAACTTGCAGAACCGGGAGTCCTCAATTGACCAGAAAACTCTGGGGCGGCAGATTTTCAAAAGAAACGGATAAGGTCGTGGAAGCGTTCACGGAGTCGATTTCGTTCGACTGCCGGCTGATCGCGCAGGAGATCATGCAGTCCAGCGCGCACGCAGCGATGCTGGGCAAGTGCGGCATCATCTCGCTCGACGAGTCGCGCAAGATCATCAACGGACTCGGCGCGATACTCAAGGACTACCAGGCAGGCAAAATCGAGTTCGATCCGAGCGCGGAAGACATTCACATGAATGTGGAGAAGCTGCTTTATGAGCGGATCGGCGAACCGGCGCGGAAGCTGCATACGGCACGATCCCGAAACGATCAGGTTGCCTGCGACGTGCGGCTGTATCTGCGGGACGCGACCGATCAGATATCCGGCCTCATAGTCGAGCTTCAGCGGGCGATAGTCGATCAGGCCGCGGCAAACGCGGAGGTGATCATGCCCGGCTTTACGCACCTCCAGCACGCGCAGCCCGTGCTGCTGGGGCATTATTTGATGTCCTGGTTCTGGATGCTGGAGCGCGATAAAGCGCGGTTCGCCGACTGCCGCAAGCGGCTCAACGTGCTCGTGCTGGGTGCGGGAGCGCTCGCGGGTACAACTTTTCCGATCGATCGGCAATACGTCGCCGACGCGCTCGGATTCGATTCGGTCTGCGAAAACAGCATCGACGCCGTCAGCGATCGCGACTGGGCGTCGGAGTTTGCTTCGTGCTCCGCCATCACAATGACCCACCTGTCGCGGTTTTCCGAAGAACTTATCATCTGGAATTCGAGCGAGTTCGGGTTCGTGGAGCTTGACGACTCGGTGACGACGGGGTCCTCGATCATGCCGCAGAAAAAGAACCCGGACGTGGCGGAACTCGTGCGCGGCAAGAGCGCGCGCGTAATCGGCGATGTCATGTCGATTCTGACGCTGCAAAAGGGTTTGCCGCTGGCGTATAACCGCGACCTGCAAGAGGACAAGGAGCAGCTTTTCGACGCGGTCGATACGGTCACCAGCTCGCTTCGGGTGTTTGCGCTCATGCTTTCGACCGCGAGGTTTGATGCCGAGAAGATGCGCACGGCGGCAGGCGAGGCGTTTTCGACTGCGACCGATCTCGCCGACGCGCTCGTGCGGCAGGGGGTGCCGTTCCGAACGGCGCACGAGCAGGTGGGGGCGCTGGTTGCGTATTGTATCGACAACGGCAAGACACTCGCCGACCTGACCCTCGATGAGGTCAGGCGCTTCGCCCCGAAAGCACCCGATGATATCGCGTCGATGTTGACCGTCGAGGCCAGCGTCGCCGCGCGGACGAGCGCCGGCGGGACCGCGCCGGGCGAGGTCCGGCGGCAACTGCGAAAGGCGCGGAGGATTCTGAAGAAGAAGACTTAGGCTCCAGAGGGAAGGTTGATGGCCAGCCGACGTAGGGCAGTACGTTCGAGTCACCGCATCAGCCGCGTGGGAATTTGGAGACGCGCTGCCCCCAAGTACGCCCTCTTCTTTCTTGCCTTTGCATCGGGGTTGGGTATTGCCCGCCTGTGCTGGAGCCACATCAACCTGCCGCTGCGCAACTCCTGGCACGTTGTCGGCAATCTCACGCTGCAAGGCTACGACCCCACAAACAACGTCCTCAGGGGCTACTTTTTGATCCTGGCGCCGTCCGTCGTCCTTGCGGCCCTCTATGTGACATGCCGGGGGGCACGGCGCTTGATGGCATGCCCCGACGAGCACGAGATTGCCACCAAGCGTCCGCATCCGCGCAGGATTCAGCGTGCAATCGGCATGATGTTGTTGTTCGCGGTCGCGATCCTAGCCGGTCTGAATTCGCCCACCGACCTCGCGCACGGCGAGTTTGACAGCTACCACGAAGGCGAGTCGCTTGCGGCCGCGATGCTGTGCACCCGCGGGCAGGCTCCGTATCGCGACTTCATGGTCGTACATGGGTTTTACCAGGATCCCGGCAGGGCGCTTGCGGCGTTTGCGTTGTTCGGCAGGTCGATAGGCGCGGTGCGCTGTCTTGCCTCGATCGTGAAGCTTTTTACGTTCGTGCTGATGGCGGTTGTCGCGCTGCTGCTGTGCGAGTTCGACCTGCTGGTTGCGTTCGTACTGCTCGGCTGCTACGTGCTGCCGCAGACGTTGCTGTTGTATATTGATGGGAAGGCCATCGGGCCGGTAGTGTTCACGACCGGCCGGTATGTGTGCGTGTTTGTTTTTCTCGTGTCGCTGCTTGCGCTGCACAGGGCGGTGGCCAGCCGGACTCTGTCGTCGTCGGCCGCTTTGATCGGCGGGTTTGCGGTCGGTTTTGTGCCGGTGGCTTCGTTTGCGATGTCCACGGATGTGGGGTTCTATTTGACGGCGTCGGTGATCGTGTTGCTGCCTTTGATGTATGTCGGATTTCCGTTCGTTGAAGGGATGCGGAGGCGGACAGTGTGGTCGAGCATCGTCGGGGCGGCGATAGGGGTAGTCGTGGCTGCATGGTCCGCGGGGTTT
>Ga0272448_1008606_pt1 | contig 10585 bp, 10 predicted proteins | sample YNPCB0191_FD_202220 | JGI IMG/M metagenome (GOLD analysis project Ga0272448, IMG submission 202220) | Hot spring sediment microbial communities from Yellowstone National Park, WY, United States - YNP-CB-019-1 | ecosystem: Environmental > Aquatic > Thermal springs > Hot (42-90C) > Sediment... | reverse complement strand
ACGCCGATGTCGCCGAACGATAGCGCGATCCAAATCTCGCCGGACGTTCGCGGCACGTGGAATTGGAACGGTCGCACCGCCATCTTCACACCGTCGGAAACGTGGCTGCTGAGTACGACTGTCTCGGTCACGGTGGCGCGCGATGCGCGCAGCTGGATTTATCGCCGCGCGGAAAAAGAGTTCGCGTGGTCGTTCCATGTGCTCGCGCCGCCGATGGTCGAGGCGACCGAGCCGCAACAGGGCGCGCAGTACGCGTACCTCATCCGCGCGACATCGAGTGGGACGTTCCGCGCGCTACCCGCCGAAGCCACGCCGATGTACGAGCCGGAAGTGTTCGGTCGGAGCGCGAGCGCCGAGTTCGTGATGAAACCCTGAGTTTCCCCGCAGTGCGGCGGATCGGTGCGAACGGAGCGTATCGCATTCGACCGGAGGAATAGGTGTCTGACTCCACCCGTGATCTGCTTGTCCGCGGCATCGCGGCGGCGAAAGGAAATTCGAAACAAGAGGCGCGGTTCTATCTCGAATGGGTGCTGCGCGCGCCGGACGCGGAGCCCAGCCAGCTGCAGGAAGCGTGGAAGCAGCTCGCCGAAATAACGGATGATCCGAAGAAAAAACGCGACTGCCTGGAGCAGGCGCTGGCATACGATCCGACGGATCCCGAGGCGCGCCGCGCTCTGGCGATTCTGGATGGCAAGTTGAAACCGGAGGACATCGTCAATCCGGATCGATCGACTGCGCCGGCGCCGCCCGCGTCGCCGCAACGCGTACAGGCGCGCCGCTTTGTCTGCACGAATTGCGGCGGCAAGATGGCGTTCGCGACGGACGGGAATATGCTCGTGTGCGCCTATTGCGGTCGGCGGCAGTCAGTGCTCTCGGCGATGGACGAAGGCGCGATGGTTGCCGAGCAGGATTTCATCGTCGCGCTCGCGACCGCCCAAGGGCACGCGATGCCGGTCGCAACGCAAGCGCTCAAATGTCAAGGATGCGGCGCGTCGTTCATCCTGTCACCCCAGACGCTCTCGACTGCATGCCCGTACTGCGCGTCGGCGTACGTCGTCGAGCAGACCGAGACGCGCGCGCTGATCCCGCCCGAAGGGGTCGTCCCATTTTCGGTTACCCAAGACGAGGCGCAGCGCGCGGTCCTCGATTGGTACCGTTCACAGGGCTTTAAGGTCCTTTCGGTCAAGGCATTGCCCAGCGGCGTCTATCTGCCCTGGTGGACGTTTGACGTGGACGGCGAGATCACGTGGAACTGCCTCGTGAAGCAAAACGACGCGTGGGAGTCGCGCAGCGGAAGCCAGGTGGTCTACGAGAACGATCTGCTGATCGCGGCGAGCCACACGCTGAGCGCCGAGTTGACCGCGACGATCGACAAGGCGCCGCTCGCCCAGATTGTGCCGTACGATGCGCGTTATCTCGCCGGGTGGCCCGCCGAGACGTACCAAATTTCGGTGAGTGACGCTTCGCTCGCCGTGCGCTCGCGCGTCCTTGCCAAGACGCGTCCGCAGATCGAAGCCGGCATCACCGAGTCGTTCAAAAATTTGCAGTTGAACCCGCTGAAGATGGTGATCGAATCGTACAAACTGATTCTGGTCCCGATGTGGATCGCGCGCTATCGCTACGATCAAGTCTGGTACAACGTGGTGGTCGATGGGCGGACGGGCGTGGCGCGCGGCGAGAAACCGCGCCAGGGCGTTAGCGGGTGGCTGTCCGGCTTGATCGGCAGTCCGTAACGTCACCGCTTGAGTATAAGGCGGGGGATGCTGCACACCACCTATCCTGACGGACAGAGCGTCGCGCTGTTCGTTTTCATTCCCTTTTGCAAAATCAAATGCACGTACTGCGATTTCAACGCGTACGCGAATTTGTCGCGTGCGATGGAGCCGTACGCGAACGCGGTCGCGCGGGAAATCGTGGAGCGTGCGACGCACTTGCCCGGCGCGTCGCACGTCGAGGCGCCCCTGCGCGCGAAAACGATTTACTTTGGCGGCGGCACGCCCTCGCTCGTGCCCGCCACACACATCGAGAAAATTCTGCGCGCATGCGAATCGGCGTTCGCGCTCATCCCCGATCCCGAAATCACACTCGAAGCCAATCCCGGCACGATCGACGCGGACAAACTAAGGGCGCTGCGCGCGCTCGGCGTCAACCGGCTCAGCATCGGCGTGCAGTCGTTCGACGATGCGGTGCTGCGGCGCTTGAACCGCGGCCACACGGTCGCCGACGCGTTGGAGACGTACGCCCTGGCGCGGCGCGCCGGGTTCGACAACATCAATCTCGATTTCATCTACGGCTTGCCGCTGCAAACGCTGGACGATTGGCGCGCGACGTTGCAACACGCGCTGGCGCTAGCGCCTGAGCACCTGTCGCTGTACGCGCTCAAGGTCGAAGCGGGAACCGGCTTGGAGCATCAAATCAAGCGCGGCAAGTACCCGATGCCGGACGATGATCTCGCGGCGGATATGTACGAACTGGCGGAGGAGCTGCTGGACGCGGCGGGGTACGCGCAGTACGAGATTTCGAATTGGGCGCGGCGCGTAGAGGCGAGGCGTGCCTCGCGCCTACCGTCGCGTCACAACCTTACCTACTGGCACAACGAGCCGTACTTTGGTTTTGGCGCGGGCGCGCATTCGTGTTTCGGCGGCGAGCGCTCTTGGAATGTGCTATCGCCGGTCGAGTACATTCAACGCGTCGAGCGCGGCGAGCGCGTGGCGGCTGGCGGGGAGAAGATCAGCCGCGAGTTGGAAATGGCGGAGGCGATGATTTTGGGATTGCGGCTGAACGAGGGAATCGCGTTTGACGCGTTTGCGGAGAGGTATGGCGAGGACGCGAGGGAAAGGTACGGCAGGGAACTGAAGGAGCTTGCAGAGCTGGGATTGGTTGAATGGGAAAGACCCGAAGGGTCTGGTGTGCGCCTGACGCCGCGCGGGCGTCTGCTGTCGAACGAGGTATTTTGGCGGTTGTTGCCGTGATTTGATTTTAACCGTGGGGGCGAGTCCGAGACTCGCCCCTAGGAATATTCTACCTCACCCTCCGCGTCATCGCGTCTGCGATCTCGCGCAGCAGGTTCATCGCGCGGTTGCTCAGCCCCGACTCTTCCAACGCCTCGAGCGCGCTCGCGCGGAATGCGTCCGCGCGACACTGCGATTCCTTGCGCGCTTGAGCAGCATCCAGCAGTTCGAGCACGCGCGCCACATCGTCCGGCGACAAGGTCGGCTGGCTGTAAATCGCGCGCAGCGCCGCGCCGTGTTGTGGATCGCTCAAACCGAGAATCGCCGGCAGCGATTTCTTTTTCGACAGAATATCCGTCGCGGCGGATTTGCCGGTGAGCGACGGATCGCCCCAGATGCCCAGAATATCGTCGGTGATCTGGAATGCCAAGCCGATGTTCTCGCCAAAGCGGGAGAAGGCGTGGATGAGCGTCTGATCCTCGGTGCCGAGCATCGCGCCGATGCGCGTCGCGGCGGAGATCAGCGCGGCGGTCTTGCCGCGGATCATTTGCAGATACTCGTCCACCGTGACATCGAGCCGCGACTCGAAACCGAGATCGAGAAATTGCCCGTGGCAGAGCGCCAGCGTCGTCGCGTCGAATTCGAGATTGACGCTCGCGCATTTCTCCGCGGGGATGCCCTGCTGCCCCAGTTGGTCAAGCGCGAGGCGCGCGAGCATGAACATGCCATCGCCGGCATTCAAGCCCTGCGCCAGCCCCCACACTTTCCAGACGGCGGTGCGCCCGCGTCGTTCGTTGCTCTGATCCTCGATGTCGTCGTGAATCAAAGAAAAATTGTGCACCAGCTCGATGGCTGCCGCGACTGGCAGCGCGCGCCGCCAGTCGCCGCCGACGGCTTGGCAGCTGATGAGACAGAGCAGCGGACGAATCCGCTTGCCCGAATCGGTCTTGGTCTCGACGAACTTTTCGTCCGTCCAGCCGAGATGGTACCGAAACATTCCGTAGTACGCATGGTAGACCGAGTCAGGCGGAACGACGAGCGCGCGCAACACGGCATCGAGTGCAGCCAGGTATTCATCCATCAGCCATCTCTTCGATCTGTCATTGCTTCGCTTCGCTCGCAATGACGCATTGGATTAAACTTTCTCCAAGTATTTTGTATTCCTCAGCGCGTCGAGATTTGCCGCGCCGATGCCGAACATCGCGACGCGCAATTCTCCTTTGAGCAGCTGGATGCCTTCGACGGTCGCTTCCACCCCCACGTCCGCCAGTTTCAACATCGGCGACGCGAAGCCGACGAGCCGCGCGCCCAGCGCGAGGCACTTGGCCGCTTCGACGCCGTCGCGGATGCCGCCGCTCGCGATGAGCGGCAGGTCGGGCGCGCCGCGCTGTGCGCGCACCAGGCTTGCCGCGGTCGGAATCCCCCAGTCCCAAAACGCTTCCGCCAAATTGCGCAGGAAGGACGATGGCGCGCGCCGCGCTTCGACCGCCGCCCACGAGGTGCCGCCCGCGCCGGCGACATCGATCGCGGCGACGCCCGCGCTCGCGAGCTGGCGCGCCGCGTCCTCGGAAATCCCAAAGCCCACTTCTTTCGCGATGACGGGCACCTCCAGCGCGCGGCAGACGCGTTCGATCTTTGTCAGCAAGTCTTTCCAATTCGTGTTGCCGCCGGACTGCACCGCTTCCTGGATCGCGTTGAGGTGCAGAATGAGCGCGTCGGCTTGGATCATCTCGACCGCGCGGCGGCATTGCTCGATGGAGTAGGTGTAGTTGAGTTGCACTGCGCCGAGGTTCGCGAAGAGGAGAATATCGGGCGCGACGCCGCGCACCTGGTACGAATACGCGAGCGACTCATCTTCGATTGCCGCGCGCTGCGAGCCCAGTCCCATCGCGATGCCGGTCGCCTGCGCCGCGGCGGCGAGCGTTGTGTTGATGCGTTCCGCTTCGTCCGCGCCGCCGGTCATCGACGAAATGAGAAATGGCGCGCTCAAGCGTTTCTTGAACAACGTGGTCGAATGGTCGATCTCGTCGAGCATCAGATTCGGCAGTGCCTGATGCACGAAGCGATACTGCTCCAGTCCATTGGTCGTCTCGCGGAACTGGACATCGTCTTTCAAATTGATCCGCAGATGTTCGAGTTTTCGATTGCGGTGTGTCGTATCGTCTGGCATTTTCTCTCGCCGGTTGCCGCGTAACTTGGGGCGCGGTGAGGTGTTTTATTGTTCGACTTGGCGCGTTGGCAGGATGAGGAGCGCCGCGACGACGTAAGATGCTGCCATCACGTAAAACCCCGCATTGAATCCAAATTGATCGATGACCCAGCCGAGGAGCGAAGCCCAGAGCGCGCCCACGCCGAACGCGACCGCAAAATACAAACCGAACGCGAGATCGCGGTCGAGGTGCTGCGTCGAATCGGCGAGAAAAGTTTGCAGCAGCGGGCTTTCGGCGTAGATGACCAGTCCCATCAGGAGCAGCACAATCGGCAAAAGCCATGTCGCGCCGACGAGCGTGAATACAAGGGTGAGAACGGTCGACACAGCGTAGATGCCGAGCAGAATCACGCGTCGACCGCGCCGGTCGGAGATGCGCCCGAAGAACAGCGGTCCCACGACGCTGCCGGCGAGCAACAGTGTGAAGAGAATACCCGCGTAGGTCGCATTGAGATTCAGCGCATCATGCAAATACAGCGGCACGAACGTGACGAGGACGCCCAAGCCGCGCCCGCCCGCCGCAATCGTCGACGCGAGGAAGATGAAGAACACGTTGCGGTCGGAGAGAATCGCCTGGATGTCGCGGAGCGAGCCGCGCGAATGAATGGCGGCGTTACCGTTTTGTCCATTCGTCTCGTCGGTCAGGAAGACCAGCAGGAGACCGATGCACGCGGCGATGGCGGCGAAGACAAAGAGTGCGACGCGCCACGAGAAACTCGCAATGAGCAGTGTGCCGATCAGCGGCACCGCGACGGTCCCGATGTTGCCGCCCGACACGTGCGCGGACAGCGCGAAACCGCGCCGCTTGGTCTCGAAATGATCGGACAAGATCGAGTTGCCGACCGGATGCTGCGGACTGCCGCCGATGCGCGCGGTCAGGTTGCCGAGAAAGAAGAGGGTAAAGTTCGAGGCGAGACCGGTCGCCGCCGCGCTGAGCGCCATCACCACCTGTCCGCCGCCGAGCAGCACGCGGCGCGGGATGAATCGGCTGAGATAGCTGAACGATAGTTGCAGCAAGCCACTCGCCGCGCTGGCGACGCCGACCATCAGACCGATCTGGCTGTAGGTCAGATGAAACTCATCGACGACGAGCGGGTAGATGAGCGGCATTAAAGTCGAGTAGGCATGGTTGACGGCGTGCGCCGCGCTGATGATGATCAGGAGAGTGGTGGGGTTGGAGAACAAGGTCCAACGAGACTTGACGAGAGGGGGTGTGATCATAGCCGATATTATAGCACAAGTAATGGGTTGACGCACAGTGCAATTCTGGGTATACTCAGAGCGAATTCATGGGGAGCGGCAGTTCAAAAATTTCAACGGGGAGGACACGGCAATGGCTGACGAAGTGTTCGATCAAGTCAAGGCAATCATCGTTGACAAATTGGGGGTGGACGAATCCAAGGTAACGCCGCAAGCGCGTTTTCGAGAAGACTTGGAAGCCGATTCTCTCGATCTCGTCGAGCTGATCATGGAGTTTGAAGAAAAATTCGGTGGCGAGATTTCTGACGAAGAGGCGCAGAAGATTACGACCGTGGGCGATGCGGTCGCGTATCTCGAATCGCACAAGAAATAAGACGGCGCGCCATTGGACGGTCGATTACACTGTGGGGACGCTACGCGCGTTCCCATTTTTCTTGTTGGAAGGAGACGCGATGGACGCGCGCGGAGTGCAGCGTCTGCTCGAAAAAATCCAGGGGCTGGCGGAGACTGCCGACCACGTCGCGAGGCGCTATGTCGAAGCCGCGCAGCGCGAGCCGCGTCTCTCGGACGCCGCGAAGGCAAACCTCGCGCGGCGGTACGCGGAACACGCGCGACGGTTGACGGACGTGTATACCGCGCTGGGCTTGGACCTCTGTGACACGGTGAAGGACGAAGCCGAGGACGATCAAGCGCGCGGACAGCTCGAACTCTTCCGCGCGAATTTCCAGGCGCTGCGCCGCCGCGCGAATCTGCAACAGGATGAGTCGGGTGAAGATACTCGAAAATGATCTGCCGCTGTTTCCGTTGAACACGGTCTTGTTCCCGCAGGCGCGCCTGCCACTCCACATTTTCGAGCCGCGCTATCGCGAGATGATCGACCGCTGTCTGCGGGAGGACCTCGCGTTCGGCGTGGTGCTGATCAAAGAAGGCAGCGAGGTCGGCGGACCGGCGACGCCGCACGAGATCGGCACGCTCGCGCGCATCGTCGATGTGGCGCGGCTGGAAGACGGACGGATGAACATCATCGTCGCGGGCGTCACGCGGTTCAAGCTGCTGAAGCAGCAAGCTGATCGCGCGTACTTGACCGGGCGCATCCAGTTGCTGCCGGACGAAAACGTCGATTTGAAAAAAGTCGCGCGCGCCGCGCAGCACGCCGGCGACTTGTTTGCCCAGTACGCCGCCACGGTTCGTTCCATTGCCGCGGGCGAGGAAGATGCAGAGCAGCAAGAACTGGACTTGCCCAAAGACCCGACCGTGCTCTCGTACGCCATCGCCGCGGGACTGCCGGTCAGTCTGTCGGACAAACAGACGCTGCTCGCGACGCCGACGACGATGCAGCGGCTGCGCCGGGAAGCGGCGTATCTCGAGCGCGAGTTAGCGTTGCTGCGCCTGGTGTCCGAGCGCAGCGAACAGATTCGCGACCAGGGTTCGTTTTCGCTAAACTGATGGCGGACGCCTGTCTTCCGTCGTCCGTCCCATCACTGCAGGGCTGGTTTTGGTTGTGGCGGGAAGCCATGTGATGAATGACGATTCTCTACCGCGCGTGAGCGGGATCATCCTCGCCGGCGGCGCGAGTCAACGTATGGGGCGTGACAAGGCGCTCATCGATTTCGGCGGCGCGCCGCTGATCGCGCGCGTGATCGAACGCGTGCAGCCGCTTTGCGCCGAAGTGATGATCGTGGCGAATGAGCGAGACGCGTACGCGCCATTTGGCGTGCCGGTGATCGGCGATGTGTATCCCGGCAAAGGATCGCTCGGCGGAATTTTCTCCGGCTTGCAAGCCGCGCGCGAATCGCATGCGCTCGCGGTGGCGTGCGATATGCCGTTCCTCAACGCCGCGCTCTTGCGGTATTTGATCGCGCTCGCGCCGTCGTTCGACGTGGTTATTCCGCGCGCGCCAGACCCATCGGGCAAGACGCCGCGTTCGTCGCGCGGCGGCCAACCCGCCGGCGACAAAACGCCGCGCCGCGCCGATCAGCCCATCGCCAAAGAAAGCAATCTGCATCCGATGCACGCGATCTATTCCAAAAATTGTTTACCGGCGATGCACGCGCGGCTGCTCGCTGGCGACCTGCGCTTGGTTGGGTTTCACGCGGAGGTGCGCGTGCGCGTGGTCGAGCCGGCAGAAGTGGATCAATTCGACCCGCCGCATTTGTCGTTTTTCAATGCGAACACGCCGGAGGATTTGGAACGCGCGCGGGTTCTGCTCGCGCGGGCGGCGAACGATGTTTGAAGAAAAAGCCGAGACGATCTATTACCGCGTGACCGAGACAAGCGCCGAACCGGTGCACGGCGTCGTGATCGGTGAGAGCCGCTGGTCGTTGTTCGTCAATGATCTCGAAGTTGTTACTTTTATGGCGACTTCGCGCAATCTGCATCATCTGGCGCTCGGCTTTCTCGCCTCGGAAAATTTGATTGCGGGCTTGGAGGAGATTGCGTCGCTTCGCGTGAACCAAGCGCCCGACCGCGCGTATTGGTACATTCCCGCGCTCGGCATCGACGGCACGCGCGGCATGGCGGTCTGCGAAGAAGGCGTCGGCACGATACAGGTGCGGCTCACGCGCGCCGAGTTCCGCCTGCCCCCCCATCGCATCCTGACGAGTGGCTGCGGCGGCGGCACCACGTTCGATGATTTGTCACATCAGCAACCTCCGCTGGATTCCGCGCGCACCGTGCGCGTCTCGCAACTCTTTGCGCGGATGCGCGATTTGAACGCGAACGCCAGGTTGTACCGCGAATCGCGCGGGGTGCACACCTCCGCGCTGTCCGACGGCGAACGGCTGCTCTCGATCGCCGAAGATGTCGGACGCCACAATACGCTCGACAAAATTCGCGGCGATTGTTTGATGCGCGGCATCCCGACGCGCGACGGCATCCTCATCTCGACCGGGCGCATCTCGTCCGAGATGATCACCAAAGCCGCCAAGATGCAGGTGCCGATTGTCGTCTCGCGCACGTCGCCGACGCACCTGGCGGTCGAACTCGCGCGCGCGTGGAACATCGCGCTGATTGGTTACGCGCGCGGCGGTCAGATGCTGGGGTATACCGGGATGGAGCGCGTCCTCATCGATACCACCTCTGATGGAGGACGAAAAACGAAGGACGAATAACGCTCGTCTCTCAGCGTTGATCCTTCATCGGTAGAGGTTGACTATGAACCTGATCTCAGTCGAAGAAGCATCGGCGTACATTCTCAAGCATTTTCACCCGCTCGAAGCAGAACGCGTACCGATACTCGACGCGCTGGACCGCGTGCTGGCAGAAGATATTGTCGCCGACATTGACGTTCCGCCGTTCGAGAATTCCGCGATGGATGGTTACGCGGTGCGCGCCGAAGACATCGCGAGCGCGTCGCCACAGCAACCGGTGACGCTGCACGTGATCGGTGATGTCGCGGCGGGCTACATTGCACCACGCGCGGTCGAGCCGGGGACGGCGATGCGAATTATGACCGGCGCGCCGCTGCCGCCCGGCGCGGACACGGTCGTGCGTTTCGAGGAAACGTCGGAAGGCGTACAGGCGCGCCGCGCGGAAACCCGTCGCGACACGGTGGACATTCTCAAAGCGATCCGGCGCGGCGAGAACGTGCGCGCGGCGGGCGAAGATATTCACGCCGGCGAGGTCATTCTGCCGAAAGGAACAATCGTGCGCGCGGCGGAAATCGGCGTGCTGGCGTCGCTGGGGAAGAAAGAGGTCAGCGTGCACCGCCGCCCGCGCGTCGCGATCCTCGCGACCGGCGACGAACTCGTCGCGATTGATGAGCCGATTGCGCCGGGCAAAATTCGCAACTCGAACGAGTACACGAACGCGGCGGCGGTGCTCAAAGCCGGCGGCATTCCGATTCGGCTCGGCATCGCGCGCGACAACATCGATGATCTGACCGCCAAGATTCGCGCGGGCTTGGATGCGGACGCGGATTTGTTCCTGACGAGCGCGGGCGTATCGGTGGGCGATTACGATATGGTCAAGGACGTGCTGAACGCAGAAGGCGAAATGCAATTCTGGCAAGTGCGAATGAAGCCGGGCAAGCCGCTCGCGTTTGGGGTTTTGCGCGGCAACGCCGAACACCGGCGAGAGGTGCCGTTGATCGGTCTGCCGGGCAATCCGGTCAGCGCGATGATTTCGTTCGAGGTCTTTGCGCGTCCGGCGATCCTCACGATGCTTGGCAAAACCACCCTGACGCGTCCCAGCGTCCGCGCGACGCTCTTGGAAGATGTCGCGAACA
>Ga0272448_1008601_pt1 | contig 10590 bp, 12 predicted proteins | sample YNPCB0191_FD_202220 | JGI IMG/M metagenome (GOLD analysis project Ga0272448, IMG submission 202220) | Hot spring sediment microbial communities from Yellowstone National Park, WY, United States - YNP-CB-019-1 | ecosystem: Environmental > Aquatic > Thermal springs > Hot (42-90C) > Sediment... | reverse complement strand
AGTAGTCAAACTCTCAGCGGAAATGAAAGCAGGAGACAGGATTCACATTCTCGGCCACACCACCGATTTTGAACAAACGGTTGACTCAATGCAGATTGAGCACAAACGGGTGGAAAGAGCCAAAAAAGGCGAGTCTATTGGTTTGAAGGTTGCCGAGCATGTCAGAGAAGGGGATAAGGTTTATAAAATCATAGAGTAGTTGGGTTAGACAACCAAAATAAATTATTTCTCTACTTTATAGAGGCTTTTTTCAAGGGTGAAAACCCTTGATTTTTTATTTAAAATCTGGTATACTTTTGCGTTTTGGGAGTTAATATGACTAAAAAGCAAATTCTATTAATTTCAGTCTTGTCCGTTGTGCTGGTTTTTGTCTTGTCATTAAGCATTGTCTTATTTAAAAAACCTCATAAGCAAGAAAAAGAGGTCTATTTTGCTATTCCCACAATTACAAAAACATATTGCTTTCATAAAAAATCTTTTCCTGCACCCTATGCGGAAGTAAACGGATTGCCATTGGATCCTTAACTGAATTGGTAATATAATCTAAATGTGAAGACAGGTATAGCCAATTTACCCTTACATTATGGAACTGCTCCCGCCTGGCTTTTTGAGAAAATGAAGCATCTGGCCAGGGAGATTTCAATGATACTTGTCTTAGAATTTGGGTCAGCAGAATTTTTAAAAAAACTCTCTGACCCTTTTTGGTTTCAATCATTTGGTTGCGTATTGGGTTTTGACTGGCACTCATCCGGCCTTACTACCACTGTCTGTGCTGCCTTAAAAGAAGGTTTAAGAGGACTGGAGAAAGACCTGGGTATTTTTGTTTGTGGTGGCAAGGGTAAAACCTCGCGAAAAACTCCACATGAAATTATCCAGATTGCTGACCGTTATTCGCTCAATGGGAATCGTTTGGTTTATGCCTCGAAGATGTCGGCCAAGGTAGACAATTCGGCCTTGCAAGACGGCTACCAATTATACCATCATACTTTTATCTTTGATAAAAATAGTAGGTGGACGGTCATACAACAAGGGATGAACGACCGTAACTCGTTTGCTAGACGATATCACTGGCTTGATTTAAAAAGTGATAAAGATTTTGTCCGTGAGCCGCACTCAGGAATTGCTGCTGAACATCAAGAAAAAAATGTTTTAAATATGGTTGCATACGAATCAGAGAAGGCAAGAAAAATATCCACCCAAATCGCCAATGAAAAACCAGAAAAGAATATCCGCCAGATTAAAAGAATCCAAGAATTGTCTATGCCACGTAGCCATGAAATTAGAAAAATAAAGACAAGCAATTTAGAAAAGATTTTAAGAAAAGCCTACGAAAGGAAACCAAAAAATTTTGAAAGTCTGTTAAGCATTGAAGGCGTTGGTCCCAAAACAATTAGAGCCTTAAGCCTTATTGCAGAGTTAATCTATAAAGCAGAGCCGTCTTACAAGGACCCAGCCAGGTTTAGTTTTGCCCACGGAGGCAAAGACGGCGTTCCTTATCCGATTGATAAATTCGGTTACGAAAAATCCATAGAGGTTTTAAAAAGGGTTGTTAATCAAGCCAAAATAGGCGAGAGGGAAAAAATTAATGCCTTCCGTCGCCTTGCAAGCCAAAACTTCATAAACCGGGTCTAATCTTTAAACTATTTTTTATGCCAGAAAAATGATATATCATTCAAAGTGGAATAAATTGTTTGAGTTCTTAGATTGTAAAAGGGTCTACAAAAGGTCCTGAGATTCTACAGCGGACTGCCAAAATAGTATAATGTAAAATAAAATATGTTATGTTATAATGTAAAATAAAAAAGGAGGGTGCATGGAAGATCAAATAATAAAGTATATCAAGGAACAATTATCTCTCAATCAAAGCATTTCTCAAATTTATAATGCTTTGCAACGACAAGGATATACCAAAGAACAAATAGATAAATGGTTTCAAACAGCCCTTCGGACACAAAACCAGCAAGAAAGTATTCAGCCTGCCGCCACTCTTACTGCACAGAGCACGCAAGGACTTTCACCAACTACTCAAACTACAACCCAGCAGCCGACAGCAATTCGCAAACGTTTTGATTTAACAAAAGCCTTTGTTTTAATCGGGGCTATTTTAATTGTCCTTGCGGTTATAATAGTCATTTACTCACAGTGGTATTCAGTAGGACCATTGGGCAAGATTATGTTTTTGCTTCTGCCTATGTCTTTGTTGTATATCTTATCGGCTGCGTTGAGTAACAAAGAACGTTATGGAGAAGTCGGAGATATAACACTTGGCCTTGCTTCATTTATCCTTCCTTTTGGAACTAGGGGGACAGTCCCCAAAAACACTCTGTGGCCAATAATATGGTAAAATATTCTTATGCAAAGACAATTCATCTTTTTGGGAATGATTGTGGGTTCGATTATTGGCGGTTATCTGCCGGCGCTATTTGGAGTAAGCGTTTTTTCAGTAATCTCAATTTTGACCGGTGCTCTTGGCGACTTAATCGGGATATACATCGCTTATAAATTGACGCGAGATTTTTAATTATGTTTATTTCTTAATATTTATTTTTTGGTGATAAAGGGGACGATTCTCTCCACCCACCAAAAAGTAAAAAAGCTATTAGAATACGCGAAAAGAAAAGTTGTGGATTAATAGAAAATTTATTATAATATAATAAATATGATTAACCCAGAATTAATTCAATACATCAAAGAGGAACTGACAAGGGGGATAAGCAAAGAAGAAATACTACATATTCTTATTTCTCAAGGTTGGCAAAAAGAAGATGTAGAAAAGGCCTTTGATTTTCTCTCCGGCAAATCAAAAAGCAAACTGCGCGGGCCTTCTTTAAGGTTTTTTATTGTCGGGCTGCTGATAATTGTTGGCATAGCTGGTATCGTCTTTCTCACCTATAACTATTCAGCAAAACAGAAGAAAACGGCATCTTTACCCGAAGAAAATAAAAAACTCACTGGATACAAGAATTTAAATGAGCAGAATACTTACTTTTCTTTCAGCTATCCTGGCGGTTGGAGCTATCTAAAATTCGACGATGGTAAAACGTATTATTTATTAACTGATGGCGATTTAAATAAATTTCTCCAGCAAGCGCAAGAAGGCGGCGAGGTTGAACTAGTTCGCGAACATCTTGGTCAAGCGAGTTATGAGAATGCAGCCATTATCAGATTATCCGTAGTGGATGTAGAGTATAAAGACCCAAAAGCTTTACTCGAAAATTATGCAAACGGCGGCAATGTTGTCGGCTATGACCATAATGCTAAAATATCTTTTGAAACTGCAAAAATTAATGGTGAAGACTTTCAGCATATAAAGTACGACACCCCAATTCCGGCAGAGATGAAACCTTACATGGATGAGCTAAGAAAAAATGCCCAAGAGAAAGGTTTACCGGAAAATGTTTATATGGGGGAATATGATGTCTTCGCTTTCCCTCAATATAGACTTTATTATAAACAAATAGGAAAATATTGGTTTGTTGGGTCGCTAACAAGCCTTGATGTGTCAAAGTATGAAAAAATACTTGAAAATATTTGTTCTACAATAAAAATTGAAGAGCCAAAAATCGTGTGGTGGGAATACAACCAAAACGGCCTCTATTTTAAATATCCTAATGATTGGAAAATTGAAGAAGAGTGGACTGGCAGAAATGATAACCTGGGAATGATTGAAATTTTTTCAAAGCCAACAAAATATGAATCTACTTTAGAAAACAGAGTAATTATTAATATCCGGTATGTTGGTAAAACCGAATCAGGGCATCAGATTGATCCGAAATGGAATTTTACTGAAGAAACCATAAATGGTCACAAAGGCAAAAGATACCAATATCTTGGGGACAAAATGTACACTGGCACAGTGTACCAAGAACATGTCGTAGTTCAGTTAGATAGCAAATACGAAATTGATATATACAACGAGAATAGCGAAATTAATAAGTATAACTTAGATGAAATAATTAAGAGCATTAAAATAAATTTGGCGCAATTAGACGAATCAATCACCGAAGCTCTCAAAATAAGCCCTTACATTAAACATTAGACAAGAATTTAAAAGCCAAGGGACAGTCCCTAAAACCAGGTTAGATTGCCAAAAAAGGCCCGTTATTATGATGGGCCTTGTCGTGCTCTCTCTCCTCTAAAAAAGAAACCAACTTGATGGGGAGTTAAGCCGAGCCTTTGAGCAATTTCCGCATGGGTTAAGTTTCGGTTATGAAGGTATATAACTCTGCGCATATTTGATATAACAAATGGTAGTTCTAGTGAATACCCAATAAATTTTACGACAGCCCACACACAACTTATTGATTGGCGATAATTTTATAGAGTTTTAAAGATCTAATTGGTTTGTCCTGAGGTTGCAAGAGTACTAAAATCCAGAAGTTGCTGGATTTTTTATACCTTTTTACTAATTTTTATGCCAATTTTGATGATATATCATTTTTTTGGCATAAATTGGTGGTTTATTTTTGCGCGCTTGTAATGGTATTATAAAATGGTATTATATAAAAGATGACAAAAGCCTTGATTGTTTTTATTCTTTTGACGGTTCTGCTATTTTTAATATGTTTAGAACTTCTTAAAAAATTAAGAGATTTATCGTTCTCAAAAAGGAGTTTATCGTCAAAATATGGCAAGACGACCGAGCAGTTTATGCCTTTTATGAAGAATTACCCTTATGAGCCATCAAATTTTAGGTTCATAGGTACCCCTATTGATGGCATCCAGTTTGAGGATGATAAAATAGTTTTTGTAGAGTTTAAAGTTGGGGATTCAAGGCTCACTGCCAAGCAAGAAAAGATAAAAGATTTGATAAACAAGAAAAAAGTAAATTGGGAGGAATTTAGAATAACAGGTTGACAATAACAATAAACGATAGTATTTTTAAATTTGTAAGAATTCGCATTACGCGATTAAAAGGAGGCCCAATGCCAGTTGAAGAAAAGTGCGCTAATTGTAAATTTTACAAACCGGACGCAGCAGATCCTTCTAAAGGCACCTGCTATGGTGTTCCTGTCACAGCCGAAACATCACCTTGTCCCATAGGGATGTTTCAACCAAAGGAAGATCTTGCAGAAGAAAAACCATTAGAACCATTAGTTTCAGCCGAGCCAGAAGCACCGACCGAACCCGCCAAGCCAGAAACACCAGAAACCCCGCCCGAACCCGGAACACCCACAGAACCACCAGAAACACCAGAGCCATTACCAATGCCACCCAGCATTGAGGAAGAAAAACCAACAAGTGAACCGCAAACGCCAGAAGAACCGACACCTGCTCCTACAGAGCCAACCACTACACCTGAAGAACCAATTACGCCATCAGAGCCACCCGCTCCAGCAGAACCAATCCCGCCCATAAACCCGGAGCCGCCCCAAGAACCAGAACCGCCAGCTGAACCAACTCCTCCAGCCGAATCTCCAGAACCTGCTCAACCACCAGCCATCTCCGAACCAGAAACCCCGCCCAGCCCAACTTTACCGACCGAACCAAATCAGCCAACCACACCATCCTCTGAAGAGCCGACCGCAACCGAAGAGCCAGAGGAAAAACCAACAAATCCTTAATTTAAATGATTAAGCCAATCTTTCAAGATAAACCACTTTATCCTGAGATTTTTTGGCAAAGACCCAGTAATATTCATCAAAAAAGGGGGAGGGTGTTTATTTTAGGCGGAGAAAAAAATATAGCCCAAACCTTATTTTTTTGCGAGATTCTTTATTATAGTGGGGTGGCAAAGATTGACTTGGGATATCCGGATGCTATCTCTAAAACCCTACAAAGTATTTTGCCAAAAGAATTTCATCTGCCGCTACCATCAAGCAAAGAAAAAACACTGAGCAAAGACTGCATAAATATAATTAAAAAAATATCTAAAGAATATGATTTATTTGTAATCGGCATGGGTCTTTCCAAAAACAAGGAGACGCAAGAAATTGTTAAAAATATGGTAATCTTTAAAAAACCCACCTTATTTTATGGAGAAGGAATCATAGCAGAAGAGCAAACCCTATACCAAAATAGGCATTCATCTATTATCTTTTTAGACCACAGCTTGGCTTTATGGGTAAATCAGAAAACTTATGATGTTGAAAGCAGTCCCTTTATTTGCATTGAAAAACTGCTCAATAATCTGCCTGGTAATGGCCTAGTGGTGGTGTATGAGAATTTGTCAAACCGCCAAGTCATCGTGGGATTTTCAAATAAAATTGTCGTTACTCAAGGCGCGGTCACGCATGAAGTCTTGCTGGGCTTAATTTCCGCCTTTTGGGCACAGAATATCAACCAGCCTTTTGAATCGGCTTGCAGTGCGAGTTTTGTCGCTAAAATCTGGCAAGAAAATTTTAAAGAAATTAATGAAATAGAAAAAGCTATTAACCAAACAGAGGGATTTATAGAGGGGATGAATGAATAAAAGATTAAAAATTCTCTTAGGAATCTTGGCTGGGATAGTTTTGGCTGGTCTCATCATTTGGTATTATCAAGGCCAAAATGCCCCTACTTCTCAAACCGTCTCTGAAATCTCCAAAAAGCCAAATAAGCAAGAGGAGGTTAAAAAGGTGGTCTGCTTAGTTGATGGCTCTTTGGTGAATGAAAATTTAGCCAACCGTCACCCCTTAGCCATTATGATTGAAAACTCTGTTGACGCCCGTCCCCAGATAGGACTGGCCGATGCCCAACTTGTTTATGAAGCGATTGCCGAAGGAGGCATTACCCGGTTTTTAGCAATATACTCCTGTTCTGAACCAGAAAAGGTAGGTCCTGTAAGGTCTGCGCGTATCTATTATCTTGATTGGGTTTCTGAATTTAATGCCTTTTACGCCCATGTCGGTGGCAATTATGATGCGCTCCAAAAAATCAAAGAGTATGGCATCTTGGACCTAGACCAGTTTAGATATGGGAGCTCGGCTTATTGGAGAGTACCAGAGGTCGGTAAAGCAATAGAGCATACAATGTACACTTCCACTAAAAAACTATGGAGCATTGCAGACAAAAATAAATGGCCCAAAAAGGCAGATTTTACACCTTGGGATTTTAAGGACGACTTAGAAGAATCCCAAAGGCCGCAGAATGCTTCAGCCACTGTTAATTTTTCAACGCCGAACTACAGCGTGAAGTGGAGTTACGACCCCAAAACCAATACTTACTCACGCAGCCAAACAAAGACACCAACAATTAAGGCAAAAAATATCATTATCCAATGGATGGATAGATGGCCGATTGTTTCTAAAATTGGAGAAAGAGGTTATGCGATGAAGACGGTTGGCTCAGGGAAGGCAAAGATTTTAATGGATGGGAAGGTGATAGATGGAACATGGAAAAAAGATTATCGCACTGAGCGCACGTGGTTTTACGATTCATCAGGAAATAAAATAAATTTCAATCGGGGACAGATCTGGATTGAGATAGTTCATAACGACACGCCAATAAAATTAGAATGAGGAGGTGATAACCTTTTATGTATATTCGCATCTTAACATTGCTATTGTGTAGCTTGGCAATTCTGGGCGCCTCAATAATGCTATTTTCTAAAAACAAACCTCAAAAGATTGAAACACAAAAACAAGTGGTTCCTAAACAAGCGTCTAACATTTTAGTTGCGGTCGGCGACGTAATGTTGTCAAGGCATGTTGGGACAAAGATCAAAGAGAAAAACGACCCCAAGGCGCCTTTTCTAAAAACCGCTGACATTTTGCAAAAGGCGGATATTAGTTTTGCCAATTTAGAAAGTCCTTTTTATAATAAAGGCCCGAGGGTGACCAAAGGAATGGTCTTTAAGGCCGATCCCGAGACAATTGAAGGATTAGTCTATGCAGGAATTGACATTGTTTCTTTGGCCAATAATCATTTTGGTGACCAAGGAAGACCAGGGATGGAGTTTACCTTCCGGCATCTATTAAATCATCAGATTGAATACGTCGGTGCGGGCCAAAATGAAGAGGAAGCAGAATCTCCTAAAATTATAGAGAAAAACGGGATAAAATTTGGTTTTTTGGGATATGCTGATTCTAGTTCAATGATTCCGAAAAGTTATGGAGCAACTGCTTCAAAACCGGGTGTGGCTTTGCTGACTGAGGAAAAACTAAAACAGGCCATCAAGAAGGCAAAATCAAGGGCGGATATTGTGATAGTTTCTTTACATTGGGGCACTGAATATCAACAATTGCCAAACGACCGTCAGAGAAAAGTTGGACGTTTAGCAATAGATTCGGGCGCATCACTGGTTTTGGGCCACCATCCGCATGTTGTCCAACCATATGAAAAATGGAAAGATGGCTACATTTTTTATAGTTTAGGAAATTTTGTTTTTGACCAGATGTGGTCAGAAAAGACAAGAAAGGGTGAGATAGCAAGAATTTATTTTGAAGATAAAAGGATTACAAAGGTAGAGGCGATTCCTATTACTATTTACGACTATTATCAACCAAAACCTGATTGAAGGAAGGTAAGCCGTTGGTAAATTGCTGACGGCTTTTTAATATCCCAATTGTCTTGCAATGCTAATCACTTTTCTGACATAAGCATTAGAGTGGTTATAGGCCAGTAAGGCTTGTTCAATTTTTCCAGAAGCAGCACCACTTGCAGCCAAATATTTAGCCGCAGCATGAAGTGAGTCGTAGGCAGAGGTAATATCTACCTTTCCGTCACCGTTTCCATCAACACCATACTTTCTCCACGTACCAGGCATAAACTGCATAGGACCTGTTGCACCGGCGTAAGATCTTTTAGCCGTATCCCAAGACTTGCCTGTCTCTACCTGCCAGACTGCTTCAAGAATCTGCCAAGGAATGTTATATTTGGAAGCGACTGATATAACCAGGGCGCGCTTTCCTGCCAAATCTGGCTCAGGCGCAACTCGACTTAAACGAGGAATTTCTCGTGATATCACTTCGCGTCTATTTCGTCTTGACTCAGCCATTTTAGCTAATTCTTGGGTTTTATCAAAATAAGATTGGACTGGTTTAATTTCAATGTTTTTGTGAACCAAAGCAAGACCAAAAGGATTCTGCTTATCAAAAACAGTATCTGCCAACTTCTCATTGGTTATCACCACATTCTCCTGAACCTTTCCTTGCTCTAATTTAGGAACATTAAAAGAAATCGGCAATTGATTGCTTAACAAAATGGGTAAAGCAAAGGTAAACGTAAAAAGTTTTCTCATTTTTTCTCCAACAAAAAATCCCTTCGGAACAAGTCCGAAAGGGACGCAACATTGTAACATAAAATAACACGCTTGTCAAGACTTTGAGGGATTTGATACAATAAATATTGCCAATAATAACTTTTTCTTAAATGACAAATGAAAAAGATGAATAACAAATGTGTATTTTGCCAGATTGCCAAAAAGTCAATGCCGGCTAAAATTGAATACGAAGACGAGGAAGTTGTTGCTTTTTGGGATATTAACCCCAGTGCGCCGGTTCATCTTTTAATTATTCCCAGAGAGCACATTGCTTCTCTAAATGAAGTTGGTCCCAAAAACCAGCAGTTACTTGGTAAAATGCTCTTGGTCGCTAAACTCTTGGCCCGTCAAAAGAAGATAGAACAAGAAGGATATCGTCTGGTTATCAACACAGGTCCTTGGGCAGGCCAGATTATTCACCATTTGCATCTTCATCTTCTGGGTGGCGGCACATCCGAAAGTCAGCCTAAAAAACCAAGTGCTGATAAGATTGACAGAAAAGATAAAGCGTTCTAACATATTTATTGGTCGGCTATAAAAAATGAATAGAGAAGGTGGTAAAGTAAAATGATTGAGGTACGAAAAAGACAGAGCGAAAAACCAGAGGCGCTTCTAAGACGATTTAACCGGATTGTTCAAGAAAGTGGTCTGTTAAAAACAGTCAAAGAGTGCCGGTTTTATCTAAAACCGCCAACCAGAAAAGAGAGAAGAGAGGCAGCCAAGAGAAAGGCTATGCTCAAGAGACTAAAAAATGAATACACTTATTACCAAAATAGAGGCGGATTTTAAAACTGCTTTCAAAAAACAAGACGCCTTAACACTTTCTACGCTTCGTCTGTTAAAAAATGCCATTCATAATTTAGAGATTGAAAAGCAAAGGCCATTAACCGAAGAGGATGTCTGGCAATTAATAAATAGTGAAATTAAAAAAAGAAAAGAAGCAATTGCGCAGTATAAAATAGGGGAAAGAGACGATTTGGTTCAAAAAGAGGAAGGAGAGTTAAAAATACTCGCTAAATATCTACCAGAGCAGTTAAAGGACGCCGAACTTGAAGCAATAGTCAACGAGGTGATTCAAAAAACCGGTGCACAATCTCTCTCAGATCTCAATCGGGTCATGCAACAAGTGATGCCGCAAGTAAAGGGTAAAGCCGAGGGTAGTCGCGTGGCCGCGCTTGTGAAAGAAAAATTGGCAAAATAATGATGGATAAATCTCTGAAATCAAGCATCATTGTTATTGTCTTAATTTTTTTATCTAATTTTTTATTAAATATCTTGGCTGTATTGCTGGCTGGCGTTTTTTCTCTGAAGGTATCGGCTTATCTCTTTTTATTCACACTCATCTCTTCTTTGGTAGCGGTGACTGTTTTGGGTGGATTTTTCACTGGTCTATCTGCTTCCTTGTTTCG
>Ga0272448_1008600_pt1 | contig 10591 bp, 13 predicted proteins | sample YNPCB0191_FD_202220 | JGI IMG/M metagenome (GOLD analysis project Ga0272448, IMG submission 202220) | Hot spring sediment microbial communities from Yellowstone National Park, WY, United States - YNP-CB-019-1 | ecosystem: Environmental > Aquatic > Thermal springs > Hot (42-90C) > Sediment... | reverse complement strand
GAAAGGGGCAATTTTCTTATTTTCAAAAAAGGTTGAGGAAGAGGTAGAGGAGCCCAAAAAGAAAGCCCATAAAGAAAAGCTAGCGAAGAAAGAAGCCAAAGAGAAAAAAATTCCTGAGATAAAAAAGAAAAAAATAGAAGAGAAAAAGCCAGAAAAAGAAGAAGCTAAAAAGAAAGGATTCTTTGTAAAATTAAAAGAAACATTTGCTGGCAAAGAGGAATCTGAGAAAAGGATTGAAGAAGAGAAAGAAGCTGCTGAAGTAGCAGAAGAAAAACCTGAGGAGAAGAAAAAAGGTTTTTTCAGTAAGGTGGGTGAGGTTTTCACAACAAAGACACTTTCAGAGTCAAAGTTTGATGAAATATTTTGGGATTTGGAAGTCGCGCTTTTGGAAAATAATGTAGCTGTTTCTGTAATTGAAAAAATAAAAAATGATATGAAAACAAAATTAGTTAACCAGAAATTAAAGAGAGGCGAAATTTCAAAGACAATAATAGGTGCGCTTAGGGACAGCATAGATGATGTTCTTAGCCAGGAGCATGCTGATTTTTTCAAGATGATAAAAAGCAAAAAGCCTTTTGTTATCTGCTTTTTCGGAGTTAACGGCAGCGGAAAAACAACATCAATAGCAAAACTCGCTTATCTTCTAAAGAAAAAAGGGTTTTCTGTTGTGCTTGCTGCAGCAGACACTTTCAGGGCAGCTGCAATAGACCAGCTAGAAAAGCATGGCAGCAGGATTGGGGTGAAGGTAATAAAGCATGAGTATGGAGCAGATGCTGCTGCTGTTGCCTATGATGCAATACAATATGCAAAGGCAAAAAATATTGATGTTGTGCTAATTGACACAGCAGGAAGAAGCCATTCAAATATCAATCTGATGGATGAGTTGAAGAAAATAATAAGGGTTGCAAATCCTGACTTGAAAGTATTTGTAGGAGACTCATTGACAGGCAACGACATGGTTGAGCAGGCAGAGAAATATGCAGAGACAACAGGGATTGATGGAATCATACTTGCAAAGGCAGATGTCGATGAGAAAGGAGGCGCAACAATCTCTGCTGCTTATGTAACAAAGAAACCTATTTATTTCCTTGGTACAGGGCAAGGATATGAGGATATTGAAGAGTTTGACAAAAAAAAGATAATTGCTAACCTGGAGCTTGCATAATGAAAATAGTTTCCTGGAATGTGAATGGGATAAATTCATGCATAAAGAAAGGGCTTCTTGATTTTATGAAGAAGGAGAATGCAGATATCTACTGCTTTCAGGAGATAAAGGTTTCCCCAAAGAAAATTCCAGAAGTAAAAGGATACGAATCATTCTGGTATCCTGCAAAGAAAAACGGCTATGCAGGAACAGCAGTTTTTTCCAAAATCAAGCCGATTTCAGTCATAAAGGGGATTGGGAACAAGGTGATTGACAGCGAAGGTCGAGTGATTGTACTTGAGTTCAAAAAATTCTATCTCATGAATGTTTATTTCCCGTATTCAGGCAGGGATTTGTCAAGACTGAAATTCAAATTGAGGTTCAATAATTTGTTTTTAGATTTCTGCGAAAAAAAAGCAAAGAAAAAACCTGTTGTTATTGCATCTGATTTCAATGTTGCCCATGAAGAGATTGACCTTGCAAAACCTAAGGAGAACGATGGAAATGCAGGGTTTCATCCTCTTGAGAGAAAATGGTTTGATGAATTACTAAAGAAAGGGTATGTCGACACGTTTAGGATTTTTACAAAAGAAGGAGGCAATTATACTTGGTGGACATGGAGATTTAATGCAAGGAAAAGGAATCTCGGCTGGAGAGTTGATTATTTTGTAGTATCCAAAGAATTGAAAAATAAAGTAAAGAAAAGCTATATCCTGAAAGATGTAATGGGCTCTGACCATGCGCCAATAGTAATGGAAATTGATGCCAAATAACGACAAGATTTAAAAACAACAACTAAAAATTAACATCCGGAGGTGATAAGATGACAGAAGATAAGGTTGTTGAAGAGGGAAGGGTATGGGCGATAATTGCCTACCTATGGATACTGTTTCTTGTTCCTTTGTTGGGAAAAAAGGACAACAAGTTTGCTTTGTATCATGCAAAGCAAGGACTGATGTTTTTCATAGCAACGATAGTTTTGTGGATTGCTGGAGCAATAATTTCAGTGATATTTGCGTTCATACCTTTCGCAGGTTGGGCAATAAGCGCAATAATATGGGTGCTGATTTGGGTATTTATCCTTGTGCTCTTTATAGTGGGCATTGTGAATGCAGCAACAGGAAAATACGCACCATTGCCTGTGATAGGACAGATTGCTGAAAAATGGAAAATATAAACAAACTTCTTTTTTGTTTTTTCATTCTTTTTGTTATTTTATTTTTTGCAACTGCTTGCGCAAAAACAGAAAAAGAGACAGCAACTGAAACAAAAGGAGAGGTTCAAGCAGCTGATGCGAAAAGCATTTTTTCAAATCTTCTTGCAAATAAAGCAAAGACTTTCATGGTAAGTTATGACATGAAAGGTGAAGAGATTTCTAAAATGACTATGTATTTTAAGGGCGGCAAAATAAGATATGATGTTGTATCAGACAGCCAAGAAGTTTCTTTGTTTTTTATAGACAACAAAGCATATAGTTGCACAAAATCTCCCAAGATGTGCATAATTTCAGAACAAGCTCAAAAACCATCAACAGGAACCGAATCTGTTGAGAAAAACATAGAGCAATCCACCATTGTTTCAAAGCCTTCAAGAGTCATTGCAGGAAAAACTGCCAAATGCTTTGAGGTTTCAAACGCGCAAGGAAGTTTTGAGGTGTGCTACTCAAATGAGGGAATAATGCTTTACTCAAAAGTCAGTTTGCAAGGAAAAACATTTGAAATGACTGCAACAGATTACTCAACAACTGTTCAAGACTCTGTTTTCGAACTTCCTGCAGAACCTCAAGACATAAATGCAATGATGGCTAAATATCAGCAGTGAAACTGAAAATTAACTAATTTTTGTTAGGATTTCTGTTATTGTAATTTTATAAAAATTTAGTAAAACTCAACTTTCCCATCTAAATAAATTCCTTTACGCAGCTCAACAGGACGCCAGTCATCCTCTACTAATTTTGCATTCAACCATTTAGCAAGCTCCTTTGAATTTCCTATTGTTGCGCTCAATCCTATTATCTGGACATCTTTGAGCAGCTGTCTCAGTAATGTTATCAGAATTTCAAGAGTAGGACCCCTTTCAGCATCATTAATAAGATGAATCTCGTCGACAATTACAACTTTCACATCTTTAAGCCATGGAGCCTTGTGCCTTATCAGAGAATCAAGTTTTTCAGAAGTTGTTATAATTAAATCATATCTGCTCAGATATGCATCTGCTGAGTCTTTGTCGCCGATTGAAACAATTATCTTTGCAAGATGCTCATATTTTCTCTTGAATTCCTTGTATTTTTCTGTTGCAAGCGCTTTAAGAGGAACTATGTAAATGGCTTTCCCTATGCTTCTAATTATAGAATTCATTAATGCAATTTCTGCTACAAGAGTTTTGCCAGAGGCAGTTGGGGTGCATACAAGGAGATTTTTCCATTCAAGAAGTCCTGCATTTATTGCCTTTTCCTGCGCAGGGCGCAGCTCTTTTATTTTTTCCTTTTCAATAACAGAATAAAGTTCAGAAGGAATCTTTTCTTTTAAGTCTTCAAGAAGCATGTTTTTTCTGCTTTCCCTTTATAATAACCCTCATATCTTTTTCTTCTATGTCAAGTTTCTCGATGTCATTTATAATTATGTCTGCCCCGCCAACCATGAACTTGCAGTCAAACCCGAAAATCTTAACATTCCTGCATCCAAGAAAATCAAGAACCTTTTTTGGAGCCTGCCCGCTTTTGTGCGGTTCATTGATATCAAAAAGAGCTACAAAAGCACCGTACTGCCCTGAATCCTTTTTTCTTCCTACAATTATTGCCTTTGCTTTATATTCCATAATTAGAAATTTCAAGATAGTTATTTAAATAGTTTTCCATATGGCAAACTTTGCTTTCTTTCCTAGCTCTTCCTCAATCCTCAAAAGTCTGTTATATTTGGCTATCCTCTCTCCTCTGCACGGAGCTCCTGACTTAATCTGCCCGTTTCCAAGCCCTACTGCTAAATCAGCAATAAATGAATCTTCGGTTTCTCCACTCCTGTGGCTAACCATCACATTCCAGTTGCTCTTAGTGGCAAGCTGAAATGCTGAAATTGCCTCATAAACAGTTCCAATTTGGTTTAGTTTTAATAGCAAAGCATTGCAGGCATTAAGGACAATTGCTTTGTTAATCCTTTGGGAGTTTGTGCATAACAAGTCATCTCCTACAATCTGAATTCCTTTCATCAAATCAGCCATTCTCTGCCATGCCTGCCAGTCATCCTGAGCAAGAGGGTCTTCGATTGATTTTATCGGATATTTCTGAATAAGCTCTGCATATCTGTCAATCAGTTCAACTGAAGAGCATTCCATTCCCTCAAAATAGTATTTGCCATTTTTGAAAAATTCAGAAGCAGCGCAGTCAATCCCCAAAACAATTTTGTTTTTGTATCCAGCATCCTTTACTGCATTAAGGATGAGTTGAATCGCTTCATCTGTGCCCTGCAGTTTTGGGGCAAATCCTCCTTCATCACCTACATTTGTCTGATCCCTTCCATGACTCTTCATTATCTCTTTTTTAAGATAATGGTAAACCTCTGAGCCCATTCTCAGTGCTTCTGCAAATGTTTTTGCTTTTACAGGAAGAATCATGAACTCCTGAAAATCAAGATTATTTTGAGCGTGCTTGCCACCATTTATTATGTTGAATGCAGGAACAGGCAGTTTTAGTGTTTTGTTGTCAGAAATATGGGCTATGTATTCATAAAGAGTCATGCTGTTTTCTGCTGCAAAAGCCCTGCAGCATGCCATGCTCACTGCAAGGATTGCATTTGCCCCAAGTTTCTTCTTGTTAGGAGTCCCGTCGAGCTTTATCAGAGTTTCATCTAGTTCCCTCTGCTCTGTGAATATTTTTTTTGTTATTTTTTTGGCAATAACTTCATTTATGTTTTTGACTGCCTTCAAAACTCCCATTCCGAGATATCTTTTTCCACCATCTCTCAGCTCGAGTGCCTCGTGAATTCCTGTAGATGCCCCAGAAGGAACAATCGCAGAAAAAACTCCTTTATCAGTTTTTACCTCTACCTCTATAGTGGGATTACCTCTTGAATCAAGAACTTCCCGTCCCCTTAAATGCAATACAATCATATTCTCTTTTTTTACTTTTTTATTTAAAAATGTTTCTAGATATCTGTATCATCTAACGATAATTTTATAAATCTCAATACCTTATAAACCAATATGAAATACAGGGTAATTATCGCGCAGGATGAGGATGGAATGTTTGTGGCAGAATGCATCTCGTTGCCTGGCTGCGTTTCTCAGGGCAAAACAAGGGAGGAGGCAATTAAGAACATAAAAGATGCAATCAGAGGATATCTCGAAAGCCTGAAAAAGCATAACGAGCCGGTGCCTCCTGCAATAGAAGAAGAAATGGTAGAAGTTTATGCCTAAACTTCCTATGGTTTCTGGATTCAAAGTTGCAAAGGCGCTTTAATTGGATATGAAATTGACCATCAAACAGGAAGCCATTTAATCTTAAGATAGAACAAAGAGCCATACAGGAGATTGACTGTGCCGAATCACAGAGAAATTGCAAAAGGAACTTTAAGAGCAATAATAAAACAGGCCGGGTTGACTATTGAAGAATTTGTGGATTTGTTGTAAAAAGATAATAAGTCTGAATTCTTATCTCCTCATTTCGCAAGAAAATCAAAAAAATAATTAGCTAATTTGCTCTTTCCTTGCTCTTCTTCTCCACTCAGCCCATTTGTCTTCTGGAGAATATTTTGCTGGCTTTGTCTGCACTGTTTTTTTCCCGCAGTGCTCTGACTTCATTGTGTACGAATTGCAGACAACGCATCTCATTATGTGCTTCATTCTTCTTTTCTCACGAATTCAGCTTTTCCATCTTTCTTTTCTACAAACTCTATTGCAAAATCCACAGTGCTCTTAAGGATTTTCTCAGCATCTTTGTAGTTTGATGCAGTCACTTTGAGGAGATACTGTCCATTTCCAAGATATTTCACAGAAACACCCTCTGTTTCTTCAGCTGGTTTTAGGGCTGCTTTGATTATATCAATTCCATTAGGGTCATAGGTTGAAATCTTTAAGGTTCCTCCAATTTCTATTTTAGGCGGCTTTATCTTTTGTTTTATTGCCTCGTCAAGAACATCAGCGTATTTTTTATCTACGCCGAAATTCGCAAGCGAACCATTCTTTAGTGCAACATCTTCGAAAGCAGCGTAAAGGAAACCGAATTTGTCAAGAACCTTTGAAGCAACTGCATCATAAAGTTTTTTCACATCTATTTTCATTGACTTTGCTACAATCTCTACAATCTTCTCTGCCTTTTGCTCCTGCTTTATTTCATCCATTTTTTTTCTTTTCATTATCTCTGAAACCCTTCTCAAAGATAAGTCAATGTAGCCTTTTTCCTTGTCAACATTGATTACTTTGCAGATTACAACCCTGCCTTCAGAAACAAAATCCCTCAGATTCCTGATTCTGCCAGGAGAAACCTCAGAAATGTGTATCATGCCTGTCTTCCCATATTCATCGAGATTGCAAAATACAGAACTTCCTGTCACTTTTGTGACTGTGCATAACACCAGCTCCCCTTCCTCTGGCCATCCCTCTCTCCTTAGAAGCATCATGATTATTATAATATGATTTTCAGTCGAGCACTTCCAAAATCCTTACCTTTATCTTCGCCTTCCCGCCTGTTGGTTCTGCAATTGGCTTTTCACACACAAGACACTTCACTGGTGTTGAAATTTTTCCAAATATAATCTGCTCATTCTTGCACTTCGAGCATTTCACTTTTATGAATTTGCTTGGAGATTGTTTTTCCCTTTTCATCATACCATCTCTATTCTTTTTGCCCTAAAGCCCTTTTTTTGCACATGCTGTTTGTGGCACTCTTTGCATTCATACCTGAAATCTGTCTTTTTTGACTGCTTTTTTCCAGTCATCTTTGGCTTTGCTGGCTTTGAATATTTTCCTGTATTACCATACCCTCTTGCCCTTCCTCTTCTCTGAATTCTCGTTCTAGAACCCCACGAAAGCGGATGCGCAGTTCCCCTTGTTCTTTTTTTTGCTAGGGCTACTTTATGTTCTGTGTGCTTTCTGCAATAGGGGCAGAAACGCCTTACAACCTTGGGATATTTTGCCATAAAAGAAAAATTTAGTGGTTATTTAAAAAGTTTGCTCTTCGCCCTCTTTTTCAGCCAACTCTGCCTTATTCTTACTAATAAGGACTTTACAGACAGAAGCAGGCAGATTAGCAGTTTCGTCTGCTTTAAATGGCCCATAAATCTCAAGATTTGGACCTACAAACTGTGAAACATCGCATAAAAACCTTATTTTTTGCAGTCCATTCTCTTTCGTTGGTGCAGGGCTTTCAGTATTTACTTCTTCTTGCTGTTCTTGGGTTTCAGGCGGTTTTTCCTCTACTTTTCTCTCTGCGCTTTCATCAATAATTATGCCCCTAAGCGCCTCTTGTCTTGCCTCATTCAATATTGAAAGAAGCTTTTCATAAAGAACTCTTTCATTGGCCAGAAGGGTTGAGGTTTCTATGACACTTTTCGGCGTCCTGCTCTTGCTTAGAGCCATTGCCATTATCTTTTTTTCCCTTCTTTCATATAGTTCGTTCAGAATTTTTTTTATGTTGAGAATCTGCCTCTGGGTTTTTTCACGCTCTATCTCAGAAAAGGGGTCTTCTGGAGTAGAAATCATTGTCTGCTTTTTTTCGCGCAGGTATTTTTTTACTTCCTCATTGAAGTTTTCAGGAAGCTCTTGCAGCTCCTCCCTTGATTTTTCCCTTCTTAAAATCTCAAAGAGAGTTTCGTATGTTATTACAACTTCCTTTTCCATATTCCCCCAAAGCTTTGCAAAATAACATTATTTAAATAGTTTTTGAAATGTTCTTTATAATGTGAAAGCAGAATTAGAATACAAACAGCTGAAATTTTGCGAAGAGGGTGATTTTTTAGAAATTATTTTCTTGAAAAACTATTCAATCAAAATACCGAAAAAAGAGGTTGAAAAAATAGGCAAATTCGAAACTCAACAAAATAAAATAATATTCAAAGATGTTGAAAAAAGCAGCGCAGAGAGAAAATTCAATTTTCTTGTTGAAAAACATTTTGGGAATCTTGTAAATGTTGTAACAAAAAAACATACAATTTACATTCACAAAAACTCAGGAATTCCGTTAATAGGCAACACTGCTTTTGGCATAATATACAGGAACACAAACATGATAGAAGTAAAACCAGTTACAGGTTGCAACCTTAACTGCATCTACTGCTCTATTGATGAAGGTGTTAGCTCTTTGAAAAAAACAGACTTTCTCATTGAAAAAGATTATCTTGTTCAAGAGATAAAAAAACTTGCTGATTTCATAGGTGAAGAGTGGAGCTGCCATATCGGAACACATGGAGAGCCATTGCTCTATCCTGAGCTGAAAGAATTGATACATGACATATCAAAAATCCCGAAGGTCAATGCAATATCTATGGATACTAATGCAACACTGCTTACAGAGGAGATTGTTGATGAGCTGATTGAGGCAGGGCTTTCAAGGTTCAACATCTCGCTCGATGCTCTCGACGAGAAAATAGCTCAAAAAATGGCTAATTTTCCATATAACTTAGAGCACATCAAAAAAATATCAGAATATATAGGCAAGAAATCTGAGATGCTTATTGCTCCTGTCTGGGTTCCTGGCTACAATGACAACGAGATTGAAAAATTGGTGCAGTTTTCTTTGAGGGTTGCCAAAAAAAGCAGGATAAAAATGGGAATCCAGAATTTCCTTGAATATGAATACGGGAGAAAGCCCGCAAAGCAGATGCCCTGGAGCGAATTTTATGGAAAGCTGAAAAAATTAGAGGAAAAATACAAAACAAAACTAATACTAAATGCAGAGGATTTTGGAATCCGCAAATCAAAAACCCTGCCAAAACCATTCAGGAAAGGAGAGGTCATAAAGGCAAAGGTTATGTGCGATGGCATGTATGGAAATGAGAAGATTGCTGTTTCTGACAACAGGAGCATAAATGTTTTTGGCTGCAACGCCAAGCCAGGCAGCATAATAAAAGTGAAAATATTAAGAGACAAGCACAACTGCTTTGCTGGGAAGCAAGTTTGATAGCTCTCTTGAGTTATTGAGAATACAAAAGTTAAAAGATTTGGTGATTAAAAAGTTATAATTTTCTGCAAATTGCATCTAATTTACAATATCAAGCTAGAAAATCAAAAATAAAAAAGAAAAATAAGCTGCCTTATGAAGGCACGCTTACTCTTATGTCTGTCACGCTGGTCCCAGTGACCTTTACTTCTTTGCCTGACAAGTTGTATGCATCGTAGTTGCTTACAACTCTTGTCGCTCTCCTTGTGTCCGTAGCATTTCTTCCAGCCACAACCATTGCTACCTTTCCTGTGCTCTGCTCGTAAAGCTTTATTATTGCTTCACCAGGAGCCAATCCTGCATAGCACTCTGGTTCTGCCTGGTATGTCACGCCCTGAACAGCAGCTGTTGCTGCGTTAGCGCATGCTCCTCCCACAAGGATTAAGTTGTCCTTTGTCACATCACTTATCTCTGAAGCCAATTTTGCTGCACCGACATTAATCTTGTTGATTGTTACAGTGCTTATAGCTCCGCCACTGGTTGTTATCTGGGCCGAGACAGGCGATATGAAAACATTCACCTCAACTTCCTCCTTAGGGTAGTTGATGATTACATACTTGTGGTCCTCTTCATCAACCTTTATCAGAGTTCCGTGAAGCGTTGTGTAGTATCTGATATCAGATACCTCCTCGCTCTCATCTACTCCTCCTGATGGCTCAACATCCAAGTTTGTGTCCAGTGTGAACTTAAGCTGCTTGTCAGTGCTGTTATCCCACTCTGCATTGATAACTATTGTCTGGGCGCCGATGCGAGCAGTGTCGTCTATGTCCTTTTCAGTAAGGTAAAGTAGCTCTACAGGTGTATTTGCTGCAACAAAAGCACCTGTCAGGTTTCCAGTAGGGTCAAGTTCCAAAATTGCCCCATATTCTGTTTCTGCTTCGTTATCATCGTTTGCTTCAAGTTCAGTTGCCTCCAGCACTCCTCCTCCGAGGTCTGTAAGCTCTATCTGCCCAAGCGAACCTAAGCTTATCGGCAGGCTGTAGTTCTTGTCCTCAAATGTCCTTCCGTAAGTCAGGTCCTTTAGGTCTATTTGTGTGTTGTCAGAGTCAACATGTGTTATTTCAAGGACGTGAGCAGACTTCCCGCTTGTTATAGCATAGAGAAGCACTCCGTCGCAGTCCTCAACTGAATCTCCACAGTCAAAGCTGTCTCCTTCCATTAATAATGGCTGGTCATCATCTGAACCAAGCCCGAATCCAGTCCCTGTATCATTTACAAATACAGGGATTGAAACTTGTTTACCGTCGTTGTTATTGAAAGTTATTGTTCCTTTCTTTGAACCAGAAGCTTTTATTGAT
>Ga0272448_1008598_pt1 | contig 10592 bp, 9 predicted proteins | sample YNPCB0191_FD_202220 | JGI IMG/M metagenome (GOLD analysis project Ga0272448, IMG submission 202220) | Hot spring sediment microbial communities from Yellowstone National Park, WY, United States - YNP-CB-019-1 | ecosystem: Environmental > Aquatic > Thermal springs > Hot (42-90C) > Sediment... | reverse complement strand
TTTGTAAGGGGGGGAGTAGCGATGGCGATAACGCAGCGGAAGCGAGCGGTGCGCCGATCGTTGGCAACGTCTTTCATAAGCTCGAGGAGCTTGGCGTTGCGTTCGGCATCCGTTGACGCGAAGCGGCTCGAGAAGACTCCGGGCGCGCCGTCGAGCGCGTCTACTTCGAGGCCGGAGTCGTCGGCAAGCGTCAGTTCCCCGGTGAATTCGGCATACGCGGTGGCCTTGAGGATCGCGTTTTCAGCGAAAGTCGAGCCGGTTTCCTCGATGTCGGGTGCGTTTGGGTAGTCGGCCAGGCAGACGATCTCGTAGGGCACGCCCGCGAGAGCTTCGGCCATCTCGCGTGCTTTGCCGGGGTTTTTGGTGGCGAGAACGAGTTTTCTCACAGCACGTCGGACAGGGCAGTCTTTATGGCGCCGATCAGCTCCTCGATGCCTTTTTGCGCCAGGTCGAGCAGATTGTTGAAGCGATTGCGAGTGAACGGCGCGCCCTCGGCTGTGGTCTGAATCTCGACGATGCGCTTGGCCGACGTCATGATGACGTTCATATCGACCTGGGCGTTGGAGTCCTCCTTGTAGTTGAGGTCGAGCAGCTCCTCGCCCATCACCACTCCAACGCTGATAGCGGCGATCAGATCGCTGAAGGGCATTTTCTTTACCCAGCCCTGCTTTTTCATCTCGGCGCACGCATCCACGAATGCCACGAACGCGCCCGTGACCGAGGCCGTGCGAGTGCCGCCGTCGGCTTGAATAACGTCGCAGTCCAGCCAGACCGTGCGTTCGCCGAAGGCGTTTAGGTCCGTGACCGAGCGCACCGCTCGGCCCACAAGCCGCTGTATCTCCTGGCTGCGGCCGTTGACGCGGCCGGTTGACACGTCACGCTGGGTGCGAGTCTCGCAGGACCGCGGCAGCATGCCGTACTCCGCCGTCACCCATCCCTGGCCGGATCCCTTCAGAAACGGCGGCACCTTGTCCTCGATCGAGGCGGTGCAGATGACCTTGGTGTCGCCCATCTCGATCAGGCAACTGCCCTCGGCATACTTGATGAAGTTACGTGTTATCTTGACCGGCCTGATCTGGTCAGGCGCTCGGCCGTCGAGACGAATCATAGCAAGTCCTCAGCTATTAACTGTCGGCTCTCGGCGTCCAGCCCTCCGTTGCCGTGGCTGACGGCTGAAAGCCGACGGCTGTCAGCTTCTCCCAATCCACGTGATCAACCCTGTCGATTCTTCTACCCAGCAACGCGGCTCCGACCGATGCGAAGTTGGACGCGTCGCCGGTGGCGAAAAACCGATGCGGCAGCCCGGCTGTCTTGCTGAGCAGACCGCGGTCAAGTAGAGTGTTAGCAAGAACGCGAGCCGTTTCCTCCGCGGGATCGACCAACTTTACGCCGTCTCCCGCAGCGGCTTCGATGGCGCGCCGCACGAACGGGTAGTGCGTGCACCCGAGTATTATCGTGCGGCAACTCTGGGCGAGCAAGGGCGCGACATAGGTTCGGGCGGCCTGCTCGGCCTGCTCGCTGTCTGCAAGCCCGGACTCGATCAGCGGCACGAACGCGGGACAGGCCTGGCCTATCACTCGCGCCGAAGGGTCGATCCGAGCAACCGCCCGGACGTAGGCCCCGCTGCGGATGGTTCCGGTGGTTGCCAGAACTCCGATGGGCGAACCGTCCGCGGCCTCAACGGCCGCTTTGGCGCCCGGTTCGATGACGCCGATGACGGCGATGTCGGGGTATTTCCGTCTTACGGGTTCGAGCGCGACCGCACTCGACATGTTACATGCCATCACGATTGCTTTCGCGCCGTTTTCGACCAGGAACGCGGTGATGTCGAGCGCGAACCCGCGAATCTGGTCGAGCGGCCTCTCGCCGTACGGGACGTGGGCGGTGTCGGCCAAGTAGAGCAGCCGTTCAGCGGGCAGCGTTTCGACGACGCGGCGCGCCACGCTCAGCCCGCCGACGCCGGAGTCGAACATGCCGATCGGCGATGTTTCCGCGTTTGGGCCGTGTGCAGTTTCAGGCCGGTCGGCTCGCACGGAAGGCGATGCGGAGGCCGGCTGCCCTGCATCTGCAGGATTCCGAAGCACGGTGTCTCGATTCGTCACCTTGGTATGCTGCCGGGCCGAAGGAGGGTGGAGTCCGCCTTGACGGGTTCCGTGAGGTCAAAGTGTCCACCCAGCGTTTCGACCGGTTTGCCTTCCACGAGTATTCGCACGCTTCGCACATTGCCGCCGCTATTGGAAACGACTGTGTGGACGATGGCGTTCACCGTAAGCGCCTCCTGATCGGAGCCACCGGCGAAGTTGTCGGTAAACTCGGCGCTGAGGTTAAGCGTGGCGACGCCCTTATCGTCTACCCGAATCGGCTCGAGCAGCTTTGTCCCCTGAGGAATGAGGCCGCCTATCTGGCCGCCCTCCTTGTTGGTTTCAAGCAGGCACGCGACGGCAGCGTCGAGTATGTCGCCTTGTCGGCGGGTAGCTCTGGTCACGCGCGCGAGGTGAAAGCCCTTGGGATCGCGCGCGGGGACGTAGATGTAGACTTTGCGCGCGGGGGCCAACGGCTTCTGGGTTACGGTGACGACCGGTTTGGTCTTGGGCGGTGGCGCGTTGATGCGCAGCTTGCCGGTAAGATACAGCCCGCCGGCCGTCGCGCCCGCAATCAGCAGTATTCCCAACATAAACAGCCAGCCGATGCCGGTCGATTTCTTTCTTCGTTTTGCCATCGTTTTCCTCATACAGGCCGGCACGGAGACCGGCCACTGCGACGCCAACGGACGCTGAAACAAGTTCAGCACGACACTGTTGTCTACTCTATCAGCGCTCCTTCTACGTACGCTTTCAGGCCCGCGATGATTCCCTCGACCAGCTTTGCGCGATAGGCCGAATCCAGCAGCTTGGCCCGGTCGGCTTTGTTATTGAGATAGCCGCATTCGAGCAGAATGCCGGGGATTTGCGTGCCGGACAGCCCTCGCAGCACGGCCAGTCCGCTTTCGTAGAGCTTGCGATCGCTTCTCGCGCGCCTGTCGCACATGCCCGTATACTTGCATACGCCGTCGTGGATTGCATACGCGAGCAACTTCGGACTGGGCTCCTCCATATGATAATATGTTTCGATGCCGCTCGCACTGTTGGGAGCGAGATTCGAGTTGCAGTGCAGCGATATGAAAAAGTCGGCTCCGCACCTGACAGCCGTGTCGGGCCGACTGGAGAGACTGACATACTGATCGCTTTCTCGCGTGAGCTCGACCCTTGCGCCCAATCGGCTGAGCGCCGCGGCGAGGTCCTTCGCCAGTTGAAGATTGACGTTTTTCTCCTTTGTGCCGCCGGCCTGGGCGCCGGTTTCCTTTCCTCCGTGACCCGGATCGATTACGATGAGTTTGTCGGCGAGCCTTCCGCCGGCCTTGTCCGGCGGGCGCAGGTGGATCGTCACCTGCGTGTCGCTAATCTCCGTCGCGTACACCAGCGGACGGGACAGCTTGAGCGTCAGGCGCACGCCGGACGAGGTTTTCGTTACAACAGGATCGCAGTAGGGGTGCATTCCGGTGATCGTGCAGTTGTCTGAAAGGGTCGCCCTGGGTAGGTCGATGGTCACCTGCGGCGGGCTGACCGACAGCGCGCCGACCGCGGCGGCCTTGCCGGTGGTCGCGATCACTATGCTGAAGGAATCGTCCTTGACCGGCTGTACGGTCACGCTGTCGACGGCATACGCCGCCCCGGCGGCCGCGGTGGTCAGCGGCGGAGGCGCGGGGACGAGGCCGTCGCCTACTCTGAGCTGTATCTGCGAGGCGGCGTCGGTCGTCTCCAGCTTGCAGCCGGTGGGCTTGTTGAGATCGAGCACGACGCGCGCGGTCGTGTCGTTGTACTGGCCGAGCCGCGCCTTGGAGACGGTCGCCGTGCCGATGTATACCTCTCTGGCCTCGCATGCGAGCTTGGTGTTGAAGACATCGACGATGATCTTGCCGTCCCAAATCCTGGCGGCCGCCCGTGCCGGGAAGGAGCAGTGAACGGTGAGCGTGTCGTTATCGAACTCGACGGAATCGAGATGCGCCAGAAGCGTAAGCGTGCGCTTGGCGGCATCCCAACGCTGCTCGCCGCCCACGAGCGCGACCAGCTTGTCCACGGGCACCATGCGGATTCCGTTTACGTCCACGGTCTTGATCGTGCCGGTATTGCCGTTTGCGCCGGAGACGATGAGCGTCTCGCCGTCGGAAGACGTGACACAGCTTGCACCCAGAAGCTGGATGATGTAGGGTGGGGCGAGCACGCCGACGCCGTCATGCACCGGGGCAGGGGATAGCGGAGCCTCGCTGGTTCCGATCAGAATCCTCGCGGGGACTGTTCCGGCCCACGCCGCCGAGGCCACCGCCAGGCTTACGCCGATGAGCCAGAGGTATCGTGTTGCCTTTCTCATCCGACTCCGTCCTTGGGCGATAGGTTCATTCTACAAGGACGAGACGGGAAATGCAAATCGAGCTTGTCAGTCATCGGCAGTCGGTCCAGACCCGTACGCACGGCAGGGCGCCGTCCCGGCGCCCTGCCGATAGCCGACGATTTCTACAACGGATACGAGGTTGCGGACAGACCGGCGTTGACGTAGTCGATGCGGACTCGCACGTTCTTAATCCCATCCATCACGGGAAGGTCGAACGTGAACGGCGGCGACTGCTTGGACTGGCTGCAGAGCTCGGCGCCGTTGAAAGCCAGTATCGTCACCGTTACGCACTTGATGCCCGGAATGTTGCCCGGCAGCCCCACCAGCACATGGCCGTTTTTGACCTTGATCTTGGGCGGTGGAGCCTGCAGATAAGGCTGCGGCAGCGGATCGAACATGCCCGGCGGAGAGGGTCCCTCGCGATTGCCCCAGATATACGGTCCCCAGCCCTGGCCGAGGTGGCCGGTCCCGTAACCCATACTTCCCCACGCTTCTGGGGGCACGTATTTTCGCATGTAGTCGCCGCTTACCCCATACGGGCTGCCGAACGAGTCGCCGCCGCCGGACGGATATCCTACCCCCGGCCCGAAGTAGGGCTTCAGTCCGCGCCCGCCCGACATGTAGCCCTCGTATGAGTTGTAGCCTAGGTTGCCCGTTTCGGCCCCTGCTGCGATTGCCGCAAGCAGAACTATCAACGTGAGAACAGAGACAACGTAACCCTTCACCGTCCTCACCCCCTCAGTATTCGGTCTTCACAGTATCAGTGTTGTACTTTGCCGCGACGTTCTACGCCTCAGCGGGCGCGAAGGCAATCCTGCCGCGAGAAAGCGGGTGCTGCCCGTCGAGGGCGTGGACGGTATGGTATAATCAGACGGTCATGAACAAAGGCACGAAGCACAAGAGTGTGTCGATAACCAACCGCAAGGCATGGCATGAGTACCACATCGGGGAGACGTTCGAGGCCGGAATTGCGCTTACCGGCACGGAGGTCAAGTCGGTCCGTGACGGCAAGGCGAGCCTCTCGGAAGCCTACTGCAGGGTCGTGGACGGGGAGATATGGATTCACGGGATGCATATCGCGCCGTTCGAGCAGGGCAACCGGTTCAACGTCGATCCCACGCGTGACAGGAAGCTGCTTCTGCACAGGGCAGAGATCAATCGAATTAGTCGGCAGCTTGCGGAGAAAGGACTGACGCTGGTCCCGCTCAAGCTCTACTTCTCGAAAGGCTACGCGAAGCTCCAGATCGGCCTTGCGCGCGGCAAGAAGCTCTATGACAAGCGCGAGGCGATTGCGGCGAGGGATGCTGAGCGGGAACGGCGAAGAGAACAGGCGGGCAGACACTGACACCAGCCGCCGGCCTCCCGTCTTTGGAGGCTGACTGCTGAGAACGAACAGCCTAAAGGGGCGCTATGGCAAATTCCGAACACATTCTGGTAACCGGCGGGGCAGGATTTCTGGGATCGCACCTGTGCGATCTGCTGCTTGCCAAGGGGCACAGAGTCACGGCGATGGACAACCTGCTGACGGGCAGCATCGAAAACGTGGCGCACAACATCGCTAACGAGAGATTCAGGTTCGTGAAATACGACGTCACGAACTATCTTTATATGGATCAGCCAGTGGATGCCATCTTTCATTTCGCGTCGCCCGCGAGCCCGGTCGACTACGCGCAGTTTCCGATCCCCACGCTCAAGGTGGGTTCGCTCGGCACACATAAGACCCTGGGGCTGGCGGTCGCGGAGAAAGCGGCGTATCTGCTGGCTTCAACCTCGGAAGTCTACGGCGATCCACTGGTGCACCCGCAGCGCGAGGATTATTGGGGCAACGTCAATCCGATCGGCCCCCGCGGCGTCTACGACGAGGCCAAGCGGTTCGCCGAGGCGCTCACCATGGCCTATCACAACGCCCACGGCGTCGATACGCGCATCTGCCGCATTTTCAACACCTACGGCCCCCGCATGAGGCTCCACGACGGCAGGCTGATTCCCACGGTTATCTACCAGGCGCTCACCGGCCAGCCGCTGACCGTCTTCGGCGACGGCAGCCAGACGCGCAGCTTCTGCTATGTCGATGACGAGGTCGAAGGCATCTATCGCCTATACAGGTCGGGGTGCAACGAGCCGGTCAATATCGGCAACCCCGACGAGATGACCGTGCTGGAACTCGTGCAGCTCGTCAAGCGTCTGACCGACTCCTCCAGCGAGATAGTGTTCCGACCGCTGCCCGTCGACGATCCGTGCAGGCGCCGGCCCGACATATCCAAGGCCAAGGCGCTGCTGGACTGGGAGCCGAAGGTGCCGCTGGAAGACGGGCTGCGAGAGACGATCGCCTACATCAAGACCAAGATATAGCTGACAGCTATCGGCTGTCCCCAGTCGGCGGGATTGCGGACTTGCCGTCGCGGGTGTATATGATCAAGGCGTCGCCGGGCGCATTGGGTATTCTGACCGGCAGGCCGCCCTGCATGAGTTCGCGGCCGGTGAATGTGGCCTTGAAGTCGGAACAGCGGTCGGAAAGCGAGTAGACAGCCTTTGAGTCGAGGCCGCAGAGCTTGACTACAACCGACTCGTCCTTGCTTTGCTCCCTGCGGAAGAGTTGCACTGCGCCCCTGCCGAGGTCGGGCCGGTCGAACTGGAAACCGATCCACTTGTCCTTGTCGAGCGACCATGCGGTTAGCGGGTAGTAGTCTCCGAGCATCAGGTCGGCGACCGCGCGCCAGTCATCCTTAGTGCGGCGCAGCATGGCATAGTCGATGTCGGGCTTGCGGATGTCGGCGCAGATTCCGTAGGCGGGCGCAAGGCTGGAATGGTGATTGTAGAGGCTGTCGTGATAGACGCCGGTGCCGTAGTACGGCAGCCAGAACGACAGCCCGTAGGTATGGGCCTGATTGCCGACGGGCTCGCATTGGTAGTCGCTTCGCAGCAATGGGACCGCGCGGCGCAGGGTCTCGAGATCGTTGCGGCGACCGCCGCTGGCGCAGGAATCGATTAGCATGCCCGGATGACGGCGGCGGAGTTCATCCCAGTAGGCGAAGTATGCGGTGATATGATGGTTTTCCGTTATGCCCTGACTGTCCGCCGGCTCGCCCGCGCGCCAATACGAGAGCGGATCGATGTTGAAATCCTGGCGGTAGAGATCGATGCCCTGCTCGGTGATGAGCGCGTCGAAGTGTTCGATCGCCCACCTCAGACAGTCGGGGTCATCGAGCCTTAGCAGCCCGCCGTTCTTGCCGCCGTGGATCCATTTGGGGTGCTCTTCGGCGAGCCACGTGTCGGGGTGAACACGCTCCGGCTCGAACCACAGCACGTGCTTCATGCCGCGCTTGTGGACGTAGTCGCTCAGCGCGCGCACGCCTTTGGGGTAGCGCTTCGGATCAGGTTCCCAAGTGCCGGTCTGCGGCCAGCCGATGGCGGGATCGCACGGGTACCAGCCGGCGTCGGTCCACCAGTAATCGACCTTCAAGCCCTGGGACAGGTATTTCCGGCAGAACTGCTCGGCATCCGCTTCGCTGCACATCAGCCCGGGAAAGAACGCACCGATGCACGTTGAGCAGAATGGCTTCGCGCCCTTCGGCATGTTGTGCGCGCGCATCCAGCGCCGCCAGGTGTTGTAGGCACGCACCGTGCTGCCTTCGTAGAACTGCATCACGATCATCGGGCTGCGGGCCGACTCGCCGGGGTGAAGCTTGAAGTGGGTTAGTTCTTGGCCCGCGGTGATGTGCAGGCCGTTGTTGTTGTCGCGCTCGAAAGAGGCCGACCACTGCCCCGCCCAGCTCACGACCGCGATTACGCCGCCGCCGGGCCTCTCGATGTTGAAGTAGGGAAACGCGCCGGATGTCGGGCGTCCGCCCGCAGGCGCTATATGCTTGCTTGTGTTCGGCCGCAGTGTTTCATCCAGCGGCTGGTAGCTGTCGGGCGTGCAGGAGTCGCCTTTGATGCGATGCAGCACGAACTCGCCCGACGCGGACCGCGTGAGCCTGGTGTCGAGGGCGAGGATGTCGGATAGGATCGACGTGTCGGACTTGCCGGTGTTGGTGAAGTGGAGCGTCCATTCGACGGTCGGGAAGTCCAGATAGTTAACGATTACGCATTTGAGCTGCAGGCCCGTGGCGGGGTCGGCGTAGGTAAGGGTGGTCTGAGCGCGTGTCGAATCGAGCTTGCGAACGGTCCGGCTGAAGTGCCATTTGCCGAGCAGATCGCGCGAGGACTTGTCGCCGTAGGCAAATGAGAACGGCAGGGCTTTGGCCGGTCCGAAGTGCTCGGCGATCCAGCGGTCGCGAAGCGAGAACTCGTTTCTAGTCGGCGCAAGGCCGGCCATCACGGGCAGACAGAGGCAGGCGAGGGCCGCCAGCATTGCGCATTTGTAGAACACCATTATGACATCCTCCTTCGAAAAATGGGACGCATCCTCCATTTATGGGCCTACGGACAGACTCCACTTTGTCCCCAGGCGGCTAGGCTTTGACCCTCTTGGCGGCGCGGAGCTTGTAGGCGGCGTCGGCTATCACGCCGCACAGGATAACTACTCCTATCACCGCCCATTCCCATTCGGTGTTGACGCCGACGAGGTTGATGCCGTTTCGCATCACGGTAATCAGCGAGACGCCGACGATGATGCCCAGCACACTGCCTTCGCCGCCGCGCAGGCTGCAACCTCCCAGCACCGCGCCGGCAATCGCCCACATCTCATACATCAGCCCGGACATCGCCGGCTGCACCTCGCCGTTGTAAGACAGCTCCATCACGCCCGCGATTCCGGCCAGCACCGCGCAGATCACATACGCCAGCATCTGGATTCGGTTGACCTTGATGCCGGAGTAGCGGACCGCATCCTCGTTGCGACCGATGGCGTAGAGGTAGCGGCCGTAGACGGTGAAGTTCATCAGGAATCCGAGAACCAGCGCGAGCGCGACAAGAATCCAGAATGGAATCGGTATCCACAGCAATGAGCCGTTGCCGAGCAGCTTGAAGGCCTCGCAGCCCTCCAGCGTCTGGCTTGCGCCGCCGGATATGCCTCGCGCGAGGCCCCGCAGGAGCAGGAGAGAGGTCAGCGTCGCAAGGAACGGCTGCAGCTTGAACTTACCGATCAGAAACGCATGCCACAGGCCCAACAGCCCGCACACGGGTATGATCAGGCAACTTGCCGCCCAGGGGTTCCACTGTTGCGCGATGAGCATCGCGACCATCACGCCCACAATTCCGATCACCGAGCCGATGGATAGATCAATGCCCCCGGACAGGATTACTATCCCGGCGCCAAGCGTGTAGATGCCGAGCAGGCCGATGCGCTGGAGCAGGTTGTGCAAGTTTCCGCTCGACAGGAACGCCTGCCCTTCAAGAGCCGATATGGCGATTATGAGCGCCGCCAGCAGCAGCGCCATGCCCAACAGCTTTTTCACGTGCGCGAGCCTCCGGTCGCAAGATGCATTATGTTTTCCTCGCTGATTTGGCCGCGTTCGAGCGTGCCTGTGCACCGGCCTTCGTGCATCACAAGCACACGGTCCGAAAGGCCGATGATCTCCTCCATCTCGCTTGAGACCACAATTACGCCCATCCCACCGTCGGCAAGCTCGCGGACGAGCTTGTAGATCTCGCTTTTCGAGCCGACGTCGATGCCTCGAGTGGGCTCGTCGAGTATGAGTATCCGCGGACTAGTGCACAGCCATTTGGCCAGCGCCACCTTCTGCTGGGTGCCGCCGGAAAGAAACTGAACGAGCTGATCGAGGCTGGGGGTCTTGATGTCGAGCCTGTCCACCAGCTCGGTTGCAACCTGCGTTTCGCGAACTCGATCGAGAAACGGCGGATTGTAGCTGCCGATGGAGGAAAGCGAGATGTTCTCGACCACGCTCATTTCCAGTATGACGCCGAGCGCCTTGCGATCCTCCGGCACCAGGCCGATGCCTGCCTTGATCGCGTCGGCGGGGGTGCGTATGTTCGCTCTTTCGCCGCGTACGAACACCTCGCCGCTGAGCGGCGGCTCGATGCCGAAGAGCGCCTCTGCAAGTTTCGTTCGGCCCGCCCCGACCAGGCCGGCCACCCCCAAAATCTCGCCGGCGTGGAGGTCGAAGCTGACGGGTGTTTTGCCGCCGACGAAGGCGAGGTCGCGAACCGAAAGCAGGGCCGGCGGGACGGTGCTTCGGGTCAAACTGCCTCCCGAAGCATCG
>Ga0272448_1008597_pt1 | contig 10592 bp, 10 predicted proteins | sample YNPCB0191_FD_202220 | JGI IMG/M metagenome (GOLD analysis project Ga0272448, IMG submission 202220) | Hot spring sediment microbial communities from Yellowstone National Park, WY, United States - YNP-CB-019-1 | ecosystem: Environmental > Aquatic > Thermal springs > Hot (42-90C) > Sediment... | reverse complement strand
CGCGAGAAAGTAAACATTTCTACTTTATCAAATTGATGCGCCCGGAAAATCCCCTTCACATCTTTGCCATAACTGCCGGCTTCGCGCCTGAGGCAAGTGGAAAAACCAACAAATCTCTGGGGGAGATTTTGAACAATTTCGCCGGCAAAATAAGGCAGGATTGATTGCTCGGCCGTGCCGACAGCGACTAGATCATCGTTTCGCAGATGGTAGGCATCATCGTTAATAGCCTCAAAATGGCCGGAGCCCCAGGCCATGTTTTCTTTGATTAAAACCGGTGGCAATATCGGCTGAAAGCCTTTGGCCTTGATAATTTCGAGGGCGTATTTTATAAGGGCAAATTCCAGTTCGACGGCTTCATTTTTAAGATAGTAAAACCGTGAGCCGGAAACTTTGCCAGCGCGTTCGGCGTCGATTAAATCTAAGGCGCGGCCAATTTCGATATGATTCTTACCCGTTTCGAGTTTTATTTTACCCACGGTTTTGATTACTTTATTTTGCGACGAATCTTTGCCTTCCGGAACATCGGGTAGGGGAATATTAGGCAATTTTACGGCTTCAACTTTGAAATTTTCCTCGGCTTCGGCCAGTTGGGGCTCTAAATCTTTAAGCATTCTTTTAATTTCCACCGCTCGGTCTGACCGTTTCCCTGCCTTAGCCATTTTATTCTGCTCAGCCCGAAGCATTTCAATCCGGGCCATTAAACTGCGACGCTCCTCATCAAGTTTCAAAACCCTTTCCAAATCAAACTGGAAATTATTCCGCTGGGCGAGTGCTTTTTTGACTGCCGCCAAATTTTGACGAAGATATTTAATATCAAGCATTTAAACTCCTATCTTCTCTTTAATTTTACACCCTAAACCGTATTCTTGGCAATGCTTCAACAACCCAAGAATGATGATAAGTCTCCTCCTGATCGATTCTTTTAAGCTCTGTCTTTTTTTGTTCTCAAAATACAGTCACGCAATCATTGGCGTAGCGGATACTAATAAATCAAGCCCAGGGGCTTGATTTATCTCTCGGGTAGCCTTAAGTGGCATTTACTTGGCGATACCTAACTTCGCTTCAATTCTCGACAATCTCTGTTTTACCTCTATTAATTCATCTCGTCTGACCATTTCAGTGGCCATAAATTCTAAATGAGAAATATCTTTTCGAATTTGTTCATGGGCCTTCTGATTATCCTCAACCATTTTTTTATGAGCCGCCGTATTAGCATCAAATTCTTTCTTTACCATCGCCGCGAGGTTTCCGACCTCTGTTTCAACGACATCCGAGACTTCCTCTCGCATGACTGTCTTAATTTGTTTTAGATCATCTTTGGTCAGCGCCATTTTTATCCTTGTATATCCAATTTAATCGACGGTTTTTATTTTGTCAAACTCACTTCTTCAAGCCTTTTAATCACAAAATTTCTCTCCAAACTGGCCAAAAACCAGCCGGCTTGAGGACCGGAATCTTTACCGATAAAAGCCAAGTAGATAGCCGAAAACGCCTCGCGCGGATTAATATTCATGGCCTTACGAATCTCGTGAATCTTCATATGAAGTTCTTCACCCGGCCAGGAATCTTTTGATTTAATTGTATCAATAATTTTTTCCAAGAATTTTTTTTGCTCGGCGCTTAAATTAATCTTGGGCTTTTGATCTAATATCGTAAATTTGTAATCTGCCGGCGCGAATTTTTCCAACCATTTTTTGGCAATTTCAATCCGGTTCTCGATTTCCTGTTTTTCAAGTTCTGATAATTCGCTCCCCTTCTCGGCTTTGGCATATTCAAAAATATCAACTCGCGGCATCTGAAGCATATAAGCGATTTTGGAAAAACGTAAACAATATTTGGGCGACTCGGCTTTGGGGTCAGTTAAAGTGTAATAATAGGCTCGCGCTAATTCATTATTTGGTTCTTTTTGATAAAGCGCGCCAATTCTGTCGTACTCGTCATATAATAAAGGAATGGCCTCGCCTTCCGGCCGGAAATCAATGGCTCGTTTAAAACGAGTTCTGATAAAGAGAAATCTTAATAAATTTTTCGGCAAAAAATCGGCCATATCTTTGGCGGTCACGCCCAAACCTTTGGATGAACTCATTTTGGCACCGCCGACCAAAAAATGTTCGTAACGGATATCATATGGCGGCGTTTTCTTAAATATTTTTTGATAAATTGCCTCAGCCACATCTCGAGAACCGCCAGCGGCAAAATGATCCTTGCCTTCACCTTCGATGTCCGTGCCAAAAACAAACCATTTCGCCGGCCATTCAACTTTCCAGGGCAATTTTCCCGCTCCGCCGAAAGGACTGATTTTTCCTCTATAGCCACAACCCTTTGCCCATTCAACTAAATTTTCTTCACAGACGAAGGTGACAACTTTCCCATCCCACTCAATAACTTTAGTAGTGCCAATTTTTCCGCACCGTGGACAGACCACTTGGAAAGGATACCACTGCCTTCCCTTGTCTGAACCCGATATTTCCTTATAAATCTGGCGAATCTCATTTGCCTTATCCAATATTATTTTAATGGCTTCGTCAAACTGGCCATTTTTATAAAGTTCGGAAGATCTAACTATCTTGGGCGTAATGTCCAGCCCCTTAAAAACCTGGGTAAACTCTGCCAAATATTGTTCGGCAAAACTCGCATGTTGGCCATCGGGAGCCGGAATATTAGACAGCGGCTTACCCATGTATTCTTCCCAAGAGTGATCAACATAAACCGGCAGCCCATCCATTGGATCAAAGTCATCATAGCCGTATTGAAAAACCGCTTTTTTGCCTTTCTCGCTCAGGCCCCTTCGAATTAAATCGTGAATAATCACTCCCCTAAGTGAGCCAATGTGAGCATGGCCTGAGGGAGTTGTCCAATCAGTAATTAAATATGAATTCTTGGGAATCTTTTTTAAAATATCGTCAACAATTTCATCAACCCAAAACATAATCCCCTTTCTTCAACTTTATCTTATCAAAAAAGAGACACCCCCGCAAATAAACCCGAGTGTCTCTTTTTTGCCTCTATTTAATCGCCACGATGGTACAGCTCATTTTGCCGTTTGGCGTTTGAATTTCGACGGTTTCACCTTTGGTTTTACCTAGCAAGGAATAACCAATCGGTGATTCCGAAGAAATTTTGCCGGCCGATGGGTCTGACTCCGATGAAGAAACAATGGTGTATTCCAGAATTTGGCCGTCCCATTTCAAAACCACGGTTGAACCCATTTCCACCTTATCGGAGGCGTTGGCTCCGTTTCGGGCGACGAGCTTCGAGCGCTTGAGCATTCCTTCCAATTCTAAAATTCGTCCTTCAACAAAGGACTGTTCATTTTTGGCGTCTTCATACTCGGAGTTTTCTGCCAAGTCGCCATATTCCCGAGCATTGCGGATTCTCTCAGCCACTTGTTTGCGACGCTCTTTGAGATTTGATAGTTCCCGCTGGATCTTCTCAAGACCCTGCGCAGTTAAAAGAATATCACCTGTCATTTTGCGATAAGTTAACAAATTCTTTATCTATTTTAATCAAGTTCTATCGAATTGTCAAGCCTGAACGATTTTCCTCAATGGGTTATTTCCTCGAAAAATACCAATTAAGAACATCACGAACTACTGGTCCGGCCGAAGAATACCCTTCGCCGCCGCCCTCAATTAAGACAATAATGACAATCTGCGGATTGTTATAAGGGGCAAAAGCCACTTCCCAACCATGAGTTTTCCCTTCGGCTCCAAATTGGGCTGTCCCCGTTTTCGCTGCCACCGCCACCGGTAAACCATTTAAAAGTTGGGCCGAGCCCGAAGTGACGGCTTCTCGCATCCCCTCTCGGACAATTTGGATATTGGCTTTATCAACGAAATTATCCCGAATAATTTCTTTCTTAGCCACAAAAATCTCTCGACCATCTTGATCGGTAATTTTGGTCACCAAATGCGGTTTTAGTAACTCGCCGCCGTTGGCAATGGCAGCATAGGCAGTGGCAAGCTGTAATGGGGTTACCAAGAAATCTCCTTGACCAATGCCAAGATGATAGGTATCGCCTAAATACCACATTTCGTGCTTATTTTTTTCTTTCCAAGCCGGATCGGGAACCAAACCCGCCGCTTCTCCGGGAAGATCAATGCCCGTTTGGCTACCAAAACCAAATTTCTTTAAGTATTCATCAACTTTCGCAATCCCCAATCCTTTGATTTTATCCCAACCGCCAGCAACCGAATAGAAAAAAACATTACAACTAACGGCAATGGCTTTACGGACATCGACTAAACCATGGGCCTTCCAATCAGGATAAATGTAATTGCCGATTTTAATTTCTCCCGGATCATTAATCGTCGTGTTGGCGGTGATCACCCCTTCTTGCAGACCAGCCGCGGCAATCACCGGTTTTATCGTTGAGCCAGAAGGATAAGTCCCGGCAATCGCCCGGTTAAACAAGGGTCTATTCGCATCGGATAACAAGGCCTCGTATTCTTCTTTACTGGTTAAACGCGTAAATAAATTATTATCGTAGGTGGGAAAACTGGTTAAAGCCAAAATTTCACCAGTCTGGGGGTTGATCGCCACCGCCGCGCCCCCCGTCGTATGCAAGGCGCGGACTTCGGCGCCCAAGGATTTGGTTAAAACATCCTCTAATTCGGCATCTAAACTTAAAGTTAAATTATGTCCGGGATCGGGCAAGGTTTCTTTCACCTCCCGTTGCTCGCGGCCCCGGGAGTCAATTTCTATCTCCAAAATTCCGGGATTGCCCCGCAAATAAGTTTCGTAGCTTGCCTCAATCCCCTCTTTGCCAATTTCGTAAAAGGGTTTATAACCAGGATTTTCTTTTAAATCTTCTTCTGTCATTTTGCCGACAAAACCTAAAATATGCCCCAAACCTTGATAGTCAGCGTATTCCCTCACCGGTCGTTTAATAATTACCACTCCGGGTAAATTAATGGTTTTAACCTGTAAAAGCAGGGCCGTGTCTCGGTCAATGTTTTCTTTAAGGATTATCGGATCATAGCTTGAAATACCGCGCTGATTAACTTTATCAACAATTTCTGGATAAGGTATTTGAATAATTCCTGATAAAGTTTCCAAAAATTTTTCTCTTTCTTGACGATTACGCGGTAAATCCAAAGGATAAAGGGCTAAATCATAAGAAGCTTTATTTTTTGCTAAGACTTTACCCTGAGCATCATAAATTAAACCTCTCGGTGCCGCCACTTCCCGGGAACGAAGACGATTGCCCTCAGCCAAAAGTCGGTTAAAAGCACCTTGGGCAATTTGCAACCTTAGCAACTGGGCTAAAAGTATCCCCAAGACCAGAATACAAAGAGCGTAGGGAATCCAAAGATTTTTGGGTTTTTTCAGAAATATCTCTTCGCCCTCAGCGTCTTGGCGAAAAGTTTCATACTCCAAAATATTATTTTTCAACTGGCGGTGATTTTTATCACCGGGCAAGGGTGTGTCATCAAAAAGACTAAAAATTGACATAAATTTATCCCTAAGGCTAATAGATCCTCATCGCCCGAAAATTAACTACTTTGGCCAATTCTAATTTCTTCTCTAACCGGAATTACTTTTTTCAAAATCCAATAAATTAAAACTCCCCAGATTCCATTGATTATCGCCTGCGGAAAAATTTGCCAAAATGGCCAATGGCCCATGAATAAAAAAAGACCTAAATCAACCAAAAGCAAACTGGCGACAAAAATTAAAAAAGATATTCCGAGACTCGGCACCGGGAATATTTTTAAGATATAAAAATTAATAATCAAAAGAACAATCATAAAAAATAAGGTATAAGCTCCGAACCTTAAAGGCGAGACCAAATCTAAAAGCAAGCCACTAATCCCGCCCAGCAACAACCCGTTATCACTTTGACCTCTAAAAATGAGGCTAATGGCGATGATAAGCAGAAAATTGGGAATCGCCCCCCCGATAGAAAGTTTTGTCACTATTGCCAATTGAAAAATAACCAGAAAAACAAAAGCAATTACTTTTAAAATAATCTTCCACATTTAAGGTTGGACCACAAAAACAAATTCTAAATAATAGATTTGGATTGGAGAATTCAACGTGACTTTTTGAAAAATTTCACTTTTCTTAGAAATAACCTCGCCCACCTTCCCCACCATGATACCAAAGGGAATATCGCCCCCCAGCCCTGAAGTAATGACTGGTTCACCTGGATTGATCGTAATATTTAAAGGAATATCTTCTACGGTTAACCCCGAAAGCCCGCCCCTTAAAAGACCGGTGGCGCGCGAATCTTGCAAGATAACCGGCACGAGCGAGTTATAATCAGTAATAAGGGTAACTTCCGAAGTATCCGCTAAAACTTCTTTGACCGTGCCGATAAGATATCCCTGGGAGACAATGGCCTGCCCGGTTTGGACACCATCTTTTTTCCCCCGGTCAATAACAATTGTCCGCAAATAGCCGGTCACTGATCGACCAATAATATTCGCCGGTAAGAGTTTAAGGTTACCAGGGTTTTTGGTCGTCTTATCGGCACTCTCGGCATTGTTCGCCTGATAAAAACCCAGTTCTTTTTTTAAAACTTCGTTCTCGTGTTGAGCCTCCTTAAGTAAACTCAATTGACTCTGGAGATCCAAATTCTCTTTAATCAATTCTTGATTTTCCCGGGCTAATTGACCCAAATGAGTAAAATTTTTAAAAAATAACGAAACGCGATTAATAGTAAAATTACCAGCAATAGCCAAGGGTTTTACTGTAAGATAAAAAATATTTTTAACCGGTCTCAAGACGCCGGATGGCCAGACCAAAAATCCTATGATCAGGAGAATAGCAATAATGATTAATGGTCGCTGTTTTTTCATTTGCCTCCTTAAAGGCTTTCTCGGTAATTCTCAGTAATCCCGGGCTTTAAGCCTTTCACGCATTATACCCTGTTGGCAAAAGCACATCCTTCAAAGTCTCCAAATCTTCCAACACTAAACCTGCCCCTCTGACGACGGCGGTTAGAGGGTCATCCGCCACGTGAACTGCCGTCAAAGTCGCCTCTTGGACTAATTTATCCAGTCCTCGCAGTAAGGCACCGCCGCCACAAAGAATAATTCCTTTTTCCATGATATCAGCCACTAATTCCGGTGGCGTCTCCTCAATCGTCACCCGAATAGCTTCAACAATCTGCTGAACGCTCTTTTTTAAAGCAGTGCGAATTTGTTCATCATCCACCGGCATTTCTTTAGGCAGACCAGTGACTAAATCTCGACCACGCATGGGTACGGTCAATCTTTCTTTCAATTCAGTGGCTGAACCAATGGCAATTTTAATTTCTTCAGCCGTCCGCTCGCCAAGCATTAAATTAAATTTATCCCGGGCGAAATCAATGATATTTTGATTCATTTCATCGCCGGCAATTCTGAGAGATCTTGAAGCCACAATCCCGCCCAAAGAAATCACCGCCACTTCAGTTGTCCCCCCGCCGATATCAACAACCATATTGCCGGCGGCTTCTTGTATTGGCAACCTTGCGCCTATCGCCGCGGCCACTGGCTCCTCAATTAAAAAAACCTGCCTCGCGCCGGCATTAAGGGCGGCTTCTTCAACGGCACGGCGCTCCACTTCTGTCACGCCGTAAGGAATCCCAACCACTACTCGCGGCCGGGGAAATAACGAAAATTTTTCTCGATGGACTTTGTCAATAAAATATCGGAGCATTTGCTCCGTTACTTCGAAATCAGAAACTACCCCATCAACCAAAGGACGGATAGCCACAATATGCGCTGGGGTACGACCAACCATTTTACGCGCTTCGTTACCAATAGCCAAAATTTGCTTTGATTTTTGGTTGATCGCCACCACTGAAGGCTCATTAATGACGATTCCTTTACCGCGAACATAAACCAAAGTATTAGCGGTGCCTAAATCAACGCCAATATCGTGTGAAAATATTCCCCAAAGACGGTCTAAAATTGACATTTTTATCCTGAATTAAAATATATCACATAATTCGTCTTAATTCGTGATTAAAGATTAGTAAACAGCAGATTTCAGTGTATCAAAAAAAGACTTTCTATCAAAGTGTCAACAATCTGATTGTAATTTACAAATTTGTAAATTACAAATTAACCTTTTAATCAATTTTTAATGTTGAACCTATTTGTGTTTCATCTTGTGTTGAATCCATTTCTGTTGAATCCATTTGTAATGAATCAAGTTGTAATGAATCAAGTTGTAATGAATCATATCAAATCAACCTGAATCATCTCCACTAATTTTCATCAATTATTTGCTCCAGCAATTTTTGGATGAAAATTAAAAAGGAAATTCCCTTTTTTATGACTGAATCATTTTCTTAGTAAAGACACCCCTATCGAGAAAATTTCTAATTAATTCATCATCGCCCTCAAAAAAATCAGCGACAATGTATTTCACGTAAGGTTTAATGGAATAATTACTACAAAGAAAATCGATTTCCGCCTTACAGTCGAAAGGAAAAACTAAAACGCTTTCTTGTAAAGTGATGAATTCCAATTGTTTCAGCCGTTCTCTGAAAATTTCACGCTCAGTTTTTTTATCATCGGGAATATCAAAGATTACCAAACGCCATTTATGATCCCATTTTTTAGGAGAGTTAATTGTTAAATCATCTAAATCATACTTTCTTAATCGATCCAAACCCTTGGGAGTTAATTCAAGATATTTATCCTTACCTTCGCGATAAATTTCAATAAATTTTTGCTGTTTGAGTCGATAAATGGCTTTAGAAAACCGACTTTTGTCTATATTTCGCCATCGCCAATAATCCCGAACTGACTTTCGAGCTAATGGGCTCTTATGAATTAAACTGTAGGAAACAACGGAAACATCAAGAAGATATTTCAATATCTCCTTGACTGTTAAAACAACTTTATCTTCTTGAATCTGCATCTTTATTCCCATTAAATCATCCCATTGATTTTCAATATTCATCCAAATTCTGCTCCAGCAAGAAAAGGATGAAAATGTTAGGAATAGGAATTAAAAATCTATCTTAGTTATTTTATTTTAATTATTTTATTTTAATTATCTTGGCTATTATTTTCGCCAGAAACCGTCTTCCATATCTTTCATAGATGGGTATCGGGGTTAAAGGGCTCAATTGCTAATTCAAAACGGCTGAGGCCGACTGGGTAGCTCTACCTTCGGCCATACCCCCAACTATTATCGCCACACCTATACCTCCAAAGCAGCATTAATCCGCTCGATTTCTTTTTGAACAACAATGTTTTTGACTTCTAATTTTGATAATCCTTCATCATCCATAAGCCCTTTGCTTTTATTGATATTTCTTTAAATTTTCCTGATGCTCTTCGAGCGTGGCGGAAAAAACTGTCTGGCCATCTGTTTTTTGAAAAAAATATAGCCAACCGTTTTTCTCCGGATGAATTACCGCCTCGATTGATTTTAACCCCGGATTACAAATTGGTCCGGGCGGCAGGCCAATATATAAATAAGTGTTATAGGGGGAGTTGATACTTCGATAATCGGCCGTGGTAATCGGCGCCCACGAGCCCTTGGCATATTGGACTGTCGGATCAGCCTCCAGTTTCATGCCTCGCTCAAGACGGTTTAAATAAACGCCGGCAATTTTCGGCCGATCTTCATCAAATTTAGCCTCCCGTTCAACGATTGAGGCCAGAATTAATTGCTCACGAGTCAATCCCGTCCCGGCTGTTTTCTTTTGAAAATTATCCATCATCATTTGGCGAATTTCTTTGGCCGAGGTTTTGGGAAGCAGGCGATAAGTATCAGGAAATAAATAGCCTTCATCAGCCGAAGCAACTTTGAGTAAATCGCCAGCGCTGATTATTCCTTTAGAAGCTAAAAACTCATCGATTTGCGTCACCCGCCAGCCTTCGGGAATAGTAATTAAATATTCCGAAGATTTTCCCGCTGACAAAACATCTAAAATTTCTTTGGTACTTTGCGAGGGCGATAGTTTATAAACACCGACTTGAATTAAATCATGTTTGTATTTGGCGTAAATTCGAAAAACCCAGGACGAAGGAATTAAATTGTTCGCCTTAAGAAGCTGGCTAATTTCGCGCGTCGTCTGACCCTGCCTGATGATTACTTCTTTGGCCTCACCTTGACCATGATGATTTAAAGCCCAGAAAAAGTAGCCCAGAAAACCTAAGGTTAAGAGCGTCAGAACCGCGGCAATAATAATCGGGATTAGAATTATTTTTTTCATTGGTTTAAATACTGCTCCAAAATCATTTTAGCGGAGAGTTTATCAACTTCTTCTTTGAATTTTTTTGATTTGGGATTGAGGCCACTTTCCGCCAACAACCTCTCGGCTTCTTTAGAGGTGAGAGTTTCGTCAACAAATTCCACAGCCATTGCCAAATTTTTAGCCAGTTCCAAAGCAAACTTATGAATTTTATCAGCCTGCAAAGTATGACGATAACGTGGCAGGCCAACAACGATTTTTTCAATTTGCTCTTGGCGACAAATTTGGCCGATTTTTTGAATCGCCTCAGAAAGATTAGCCGATTCAACAATCCCAAAACTGGCGACAGTGCCATCGCTGGCCTTCGCGACACCAATTCGTCTTTGGCCAACATCAAGGCCTAAAATTTTCATTGACTTACTCCTGATAAGCTGGGGGAGGGAGA
>Ga0272448_1008595_pt1 | contig 10595 bp, 7 predicted proteins | sample YNPCB0191_FD_202220 | JGI IMG/M metagenome (GOLD analysis project Ga0272448, IMG submission 202220) | Hot spring sediment microbial communities from Yellowstone National Park, WY, United States - YNP-CB-019-1 | ecosystem: Environmental > Aquatic > Thermal springs > Hot (42-90C) > Sediment... | reverse complement strand
GCGGCTACGGGGCAGAACGGCGCGCGCCACTCTGGAGCGAAGTAAATTCAGCGTTGGAAGGCGATGCTGGGTTCGAGCTAGCTGCCGTGCGCGGTTCGGCCTGCACCGAACTTTGGACGACGCGGAAGTCGTCCCTCCAATCGAACCGAAAGCGGTGCTGGAGCACCGCGCTCCAAAAACTTCTCCTCCAATCCTTCACAGCAGAGGCGTAGAGAGTTGGTAGGGCGCGCAGTCCACTGCGCGCCGGGGTGGGTTTCGTGCAGACCCGGCGTCTCGGCCGGAATCCCGCCGTCCGCGCTCTTACAAGCGCGGGTACGGTGCGCAACCCTCCCGGTCGAAAAAAAACCCTGCGACACTCGACCCGCCTTGCGAGCACTGCGGCCAAGATGGCTGCGCGCCGGAGCAAAATAGCCGCTGCACAAGCCACTGCACGGACGGCTCGGCGAGGCGTCCCTACGCAAAAAATTTTGTTGTGTTGATAGAGACGCATAGCCTCATGCGTCCGCATTTTCAACGCAAAGACGCTGAAGCGCAGAGTTAAGGTAGGGCGCGTCCCCCGCATGTGCGGGATTGCGCGCCGCCACCGTACATCCGAAAACGCGCGACGTCCAGAGGAGTGCCCGCCCTACCGAGATCAGATTTTGCCGAAGCAAAACGCTCCAAGAAAGATTTGATGGCGCTGTCATGCACATGTGTGAGTACATCCCTGGGCTGGGGCATTGCATACACGTTGTCCTGGCTATACGGGATTTTCGCGGTGCCTTGCGCGTTGCCTCTCCAACACCGCCGAGCCGTGTCGTTCCCGCCCAATGAATAACGTGACGCCGTGGCAAAAACTCAAATCGTTGCTGGCCCAAATCCAACCCCAGATTACTGCCTTTCCGGCTCTGCAGTTGTGCACAATCTTTTCCGCTTCTCGCATTCCTACACCTACCTCAAATTCTGTGCAATGTCTCCAGGCCTCTTACCAAAATTTTGTTATCTGCGGGCTCAGCGTATCCTCTGGCGCTTTATCGGGTCAGGCAGTCGGCGGTTGAGGCGGAGCAGCCGCGCGAGTTTGCAGAAAACATTCTATGCTGCCCACGAACGCGTCGGACTGGGCCGCTTAACGACTGTTGCGCTGCCAGAGCTCGGAGACTGTTTCGTTGCCATGCAAGCCATGCTTCAGTACAACGAACGGCAAAGCGATTGTTTATGTGCCTGATCAAACAATTCAGCCTGGTTGCCATGATTTGTGTAATAAACCACGGTGTTTGTGATGGCAACCGTGCGAATGACCTGCCTGTTAACCCGAAAGTGCAGCCTGTCGTTCAATTGGCGGCGCAGCCATTTGCACTTGAAGATGTGCGTTTGCTTAACGGCCCGTTCAAACACGCAATGGAACAGAACGGTAAATACCTGCTGTTTTTGGAGGTTGATCGGTTGCTGCACAACTTCCGGGTTAACGCGGGTCTGCCTTCAACAGCGCAGCCGCTTGGTGGTTGGGAACGACCAAACGTCGAGTTGCGCGGCCATTTCGTCGGCCATTACATGAGTGCGTGCGCAATGATGTATGCCGGCACGGGCAACGAACTTTACAAACTCAAAGCTGATGCAGTTGTGGCCGGGTTGGCCGAGTGCCAGGCGAAACTTGGCACAGGATACCTTAGCGCGTTTCCGGAATCGTTCATTGACCGGGTCGAGACCGGCCAACGCGTTTGGGCACCGTATTATACGCTGCACAAAATCCTGGCCGGGTTGCTCGATGTGTATGTGTACTGCGGCAATACACAAGCACTGGCAGTGGCATGCAAGTTTGGCGACTGGGTGGCTGCTCGGACAAGCCGGCTCACGGATGAGCAGATGCAGGCAATGCTCGATACCGAGTACGGTGGAATGAACGAGGCTTTGGCTAATCTCTATGCATTGACTGGGGATCGAAAGTATCTGGCTGTAGCGTGTAGGTTTAATCATCAGAAGGTTATCGGCCCGGCTCAGCATGGGCAGGACAACCTGACCGGTCTGCACGCCAATACGCAAATCCCGAAATTCATCGGTGTGGCGCGCCAGTACGAGTTGATCGGGACTGAATCGCTGCGTGCTGCAGCGGAATTTTTCTGGCGCACGGTGGTCAGGAACCGCTCTTATGTGATCGGTGGGCACAGTGACGGCGAAATTTTTGTTGATACAAACCGGCTGTCGCGCATGGGCTGGAACACAGCCGAGACATGCAATACGTACAACATGCTCAAGCTTACGCGGCATCTGTTTTGTTGGGCGCCGCGTGTCGAGTACGCCGATTACTACGAACGCGCCCTGTACAATCATATCCTCGCATCGCAAAACCCTGAGACGGGCATGACATGTTATTACGTGCCGTTGCGCGCAGGCGGCCGGAAACGATTCTGCGAGCCGTACAATTCGTTTTGGTGCTGCACCGGCACAGGCGTCGAAAACCACAGCAGATACGGCGAAAGCATCTATTTCCACAGCGACAACGCACTTTACATTGCGTTGTTCATCGCGTCGGAGCTGAACTGGAGACAAAACGGGGTGGTTATCCGGCAGGAAACACGTTATCCTGATGAGCCAGCGACAAGGCTCATTTTGAGTTGCGCTGCGCCGGTCCGGTTTGCCCTCAACATCAGATACCCTGCTTGGGCAAGAAAAGGTGTAACGGTCACGCTGAACGGGCGAAAACAACCAATCAAAATTGACCCAGGCAACTGGATTGTATTGGAGCGGACCTGGCGTAGCGGCGACGTCGTTCGTGTGACGATGCCGTTCCCGTTGTACACCGACGCTTTTGCGGATAATACAAACCGATTCGCTTTTCTTTCCGGGCCGGTTGTTCTGGCTGGTGCGGTTGCTGACCCGCCGTACCCGGCTGTGGTCGGGACGAGGCAAAAAGTCGTTGAAAACCTCAGACCCGTGCCGGAAAAGCCAAACTGTTTTATTGGCTCGGCTGCAATTTTCCGACGGCCAACTGGGGAGGGCATTCAAGTTGTGCTTGAGCCGTTCTACAAAATTTACGACAGGCCATACCAGGTGTACTGGGACAGCTTTACACCTGCTGAATGGGCTGACCAATGCAGGGCGTACCAGACCGAGCAAACCCGATTGATGGAGATTCAAAGTCGGACGGTTGACGCGGTTGTGCCTGGTGACCAAGCCAGCGAACGTGCGCATAATTATCGTGGGCAACGGTCGCACACGGGTAGGTTTGGTGAGCGCATGTACCGCGACGCTGCTGAAGGCGGTTGGTTCGCCTGGGACTTGAAGGTTCTACCGGACCAGCCGCAGGAGCTCGTGATCATACACTGGGGGAGCGATTCAGGTCGGCGGTTTGATGTATTGGTTGACGAGGAAAAAATTGCATCTACGGAACTCGCCGGTGAAAAGCCAGGCGAATTTTACGATCGAGTTTTCCGGTTGCCCGCTGTGCTTGTATGCGGCAAAACAAATGTCACAGTTAAAATTCAAGCTTCACCTGACACTTGGGCAGGAGCAGTCTATGGTGTGCGAATCCAAAAAATCCGTGCACGAGAGTAACTCGCACAGTGTTGCGTTGTGGCGCCTGGGGGTGATGGCCGGCCGAGCACAAGCTGCAATTGCTTGTGTGACGGCGATGTTCTTTTGCTTGGCTGTCCCAGTTCGGATAAGCGGGGTGGATTCGGCACCGCAGGAATCAACGCGGCCGAAGATCATTTTGTTGGATGAACCCGAGCAAGGGTTTTTCTCGAAGGTGCTCGATTTCAACGGCATACCGATCAAGGCGCATGCGGTTGTGTCTGACGAAGCGCTGTATGCGGCGTACGACCGGCTTGCATTGATGTTCAGCAATCTCATTCCGAACCAGCCGGCGGTGTTATCGAACCTGTTGGATGCGCGTGTCGAGTTGCACATCATAGGCAGGACACAGGTCACAACTGATCTGCCCGAATGGCGACATGACAAGGGCAAACCATTGGCCGAGTACGGCGGGTTAACCCGCGACCAGCGCACACGCGGCATGGGCGGCCGGCTGACCTCGTGCGGCGAGGAAAACCTGTTACGGCTTCCCGAAGACCGGTATTATGGGCGTGACATTTGCCTGCACGAGTTTGCGCATTGCCTGCGTAATTTTGGCCTGCCCAAAGATGTCCGCGCGCTGTTCGACGCACAATACAACCGTTCGTTGGGGAAAGGCCTCTGGAAAGGTTCGTACGCAGGATCGAACCCGGACGAATTCTTTGCCGAGCTGACGATGTGGTATTTCGGCACACACGGCGACCTCGGCATGGCCGCCCCAAAACCCGAGCCTGGGCCGGATGGACTTAAAAAATACGATCCAGAAGCTTACGCGTTGTTTGACGATTTTTATTCCGGCCGGATTTACATTGGCAGAATCGAGCCAAACGCAAGGCGGCGCAATTCTGATCCTGGCAATTCACGCACGAACCGCAACACGCGCAGTCAACTCGAGACTCGATGGCGCGCATCGGGGGCTGGGTCTTGACAAAGCAAAACTGGCCCGATGCCACGTTGGGCGGGTCTGCTAAGTCAGAACCGCTAAGACACGCTGAAGCGTGGGTTACAAACACGTGGTGCAGCGTGAATGGCAGACCCGGCCATACGCAAAGTCCTGCAGGTGCGGGTGCGGTCTAGCCAATCACGGGTCACGATTTGGAATTTGCGCTGCAGACCGACGTTTTTAACCTGCGGACCGAACCCATTTTTTTGGGGGTGCGCAAACAACAAACGTGTGTTCGTAACCCGGCGCCATGCGCCGGTGCGATGCGCGCAGAGCGTCTCTACGAAAGATCGGCGGTGATCTTACGCCAGCCCGACCTGGCAGCCGGAGGTTGCAACCGGGTCTCACGTCTTGCGCTGTGGTGCTTGTGCAGAGTTTGGCGGCTTTGACGGTTCGCCGGTATCATCCGGGCTAGTGGGTAACCAAATTGCAACTACGCCGCCGGAACCTTCTTTTTGCGGCTGAATATCAAGTTTGCCTTGATGTAACTGGATAACTTTTCTTGCTACGGCAAGGCCAAGGCCCATCCCAACGGTGCGCCGTGTCCAAAACGGTGTCCCGGCTTTCTTGACGGCTTCTTCGGCGAACCCGGGACCGTTGTCTTCAATCTCGATGTTCACCCCCCGTGTACCGTCGAGCTGTGTCTTTTCCTCGAGCTGCACTGACACGTGTGCTTCAGCCGGGTTGGCCTGAAGCGCATTCAGGATGATCTCGAACAAAGCCCAGCGCAACGCATCTGGATCGCCTCTAACCGAAACTGCGCGGGCAGGTTTTTCAAGTTTCAATTCGGCATGTTCGGTTCGGAAATGGTCTCGTGCCTGTGCAAAGGCCTCTTCGATCAACTGTGGCAGTGCAACCTGCTCGGTCGCAGAAAGCTCGTCATTGGCGATGAACCGCAACTGTTCAACGCGGCGTGCGATTCGCCGAACGCCTTCGGCGAGAGCGTCATCGAGCGAGCTGATAAACTCCGGGTCTTTTGCTTTTTGCTTGAGCAATTGCTGATGCGCTGAGAGCGGCACGAGTGCATTGCCAATATCGTGCGCTGAGCGGTCGGCCATGGCCTTTAACAGGCGCAGATTGGCTGATTCAATTTCGAGTTGCTTGAGTTTTTCTGCTTGTGTGAGGTCTTCGGCTGTCAACAGGGCAGCAGTTGGGCTGGTCCTGTCTTGAGTAAAGAGCGGCACGACGTTGACGCTGAAGATTGTGCCTGGGGCATCTTCAGGCTCGAACTTGAACGGGCCGGATGCAGTGCCGGTTTTCAACACTTCGTATGCTTTGCTGCTCAGTGTCTGTGGCAGATCGGCAAAGTCAGGTTCTGTCACCAAGCGTTTTGCTTTCGGCAACAGCCGACGCGCGGCGCGGTTGAAGCTCAGGATTTTCAGCTCGCGGTCTATAACTATGCATCCGGTTGACAGCTCGCGCAAAATCTCGGTCAGTACCTGGTTGTTTGCAGCCAGTTGCTCGTGCAACCAGAGATTTTTAAGCGCCAGACCCAGTCGCTCGAGCAAATGAAAGACAAGTTCAAGTTCGGTGTTGCTGAGCGGTTCACCAGTTAGCCTGCGGTCAAATACAGCTAGCCCAACCAACACTTCACGGTCGAAAATCGGGATTGCAACCTGGCAGCGGAGCAACTCGAACTCTTTCACTGCAACGGGATCGGCGCGTACCTCGGGACTGTCGCTGTGCAAAATTCGGCCCGACCGACTCAGGAGCCGCGCGATGCCTTCTTCCAAAGACAATTGTACCGTACGGAGCAGCTCATTCGGCAGGCCGACTGCACAGGCAAGCCGCAATTGGCGCGCGGGCATAACTCGGTGTTGTACTGCACACTGAGCAGGCGGCTGCACAAACAACGCAACGCGGTTCACGCCAATTATCTCGCGCAAGCCGAGCATGAATTGCTTGATCATTTCCTCGGCGCAAAACGATTGCGATAGCACCGCCCATACATCGCGCATGAGTTTGAGGCTTTGTGCCACTGTCTTCTCGGTATCGGCTCGTGTGCCTGGGGCGGTGTCGGGTTGAGCGTGACTGTCCTTTTGTGCGGCTTCATCTGTTTGGATATAGCCCGGTTGCGAGGTTGTGCCGCCGCTCAAGGCGCGTTCGAGTATTGCGTTCAGGTATGCTGAGCGAACCGGTTTGCGCACGAAATGCACACCGCCAAGCAGGTACGCTTCTTCTTCCCATTCCCATGCCGGCAGACCGGTGTAAACCAGCAACGGACAGTTCGGCATGTAGCGTCGGATTTTTTCGACCTGCCACAGGCCCTGAACCTGAGCCGACTCAGCGTCCAGTATGCACAAATCCGGCAGCGCATGCGCAAGCAACGGTTCAGCTTCTTCGATGCTTGTGCGATGCACCACGCGGTACCGGGCCGGGTCAACTGCAGCACTGAGCTGCTCGGCAAGGGCCGGGTGTTGTGTCAGAACCAACAGCGTCTTCATGATACACCATTCTCATTTTGCATACCGTAGGCCCGTACCCGACCCTTGCCTTGCCCCACTCATCATTGCATCACCTGACTCGGTTTTCGCGCTGCCGACGCCGCGCAGGATTTGGCCTGAGCGAGCGCACCTAAAAAGCGTTAAGTGCTTCATTCGACTTCCTGCCACACATTATCAACTTATCAACTCAGCTACCCCTCGGCTAACAAATCCTTGCTCAAGCATAGTCAGATTGCCAGCCGGTTACAACTTGCGAAATTACTTAGGGCGGATGTCGTGGATTTTACGGAGGCAAGGGCCATGTTGACTGACCGGGGCGATTCGATTTTCCGGGCGGTTTACGCTCGGAACAGCCTGTTTTTTCGCTTGCGAACCGGTGGCTGGTTGGCTTGAGTGAGACAGGAAATGGCATCCGGGTTTGACCAGCCATCAGCGTTGTTTGCGCACACAGGCGTGGTGCTTACCGAAAGCCCGTTGCGCGATTTCGAAACCATCATCCGATCGCATACGCCGCTGGTCGCCGTCGAGACAAATGAAGAACCGCAGATTGTGCAGTTGGTGCGCCAGATTGGCAAACGGCTCCAGATCAAAACTTATCGTTGGACAGTGACCGAAGGGCTGCGCGCGTTTGATCCGTGCGATCAACCGCATGAATCCATTGTCAAGTCGCTTGAGCTGCTCAAATATATCAGAACAAAGGCATACAACTGCTTGTTTGTGCTGCTTGATTTTCACCCGTACCTGGATGACCCAGTCCATGTGCGGCATCTGAAAGACATTGCCCTCGAGTATTCTCAGCACTACTCGACGGTGATTTTGGTTGGATGCACGCTAGCGGTGCCGGTCGAGTTGCAACCGTACACGGCGCGGTTTCGGTTGCCGCTGCCGTCGCTTGATGAATTGCGCCAGATCGTGCATGAAGTTGCAGCCGAGTGGGGCGCCGCACACGGCAATCGCAGTGTTGAAACCACAAACAAAGCGCTCGAGCTGTTGGTGCGCAACCTGGCCGGGTTAACCGCAACAGACGCGCGCCGGCTCGCGTTCAAGGCTATCAACGACGATGGCGTGATTTCCGAGTCGGACATGCCCGGTGTAATGGCTGCAAAATTCGAGTTGCTCGGAGCCGACTCGCCGTTGTCGTTCGAGTACGAGACGGCTAGGTTTGCCGAGATTGGCGGGATGAGACGACTGCGCACCTGGCTCGAGGTACGCAGGAACTTTTTTCTTGAAGGCGCACCGCCCGGACTTGAACCGCCGCGCGGTATTTTGCTGCTTGGCGTTCAGGGCTGCGGCAAAAGTCTCGCTGCCAAGGCTGCTGCGGGTGTGTTTGGCGTGCCGCTGTTGCGATTGGATTTTGGCGTCCTGTACAACAAGTATTATGGCGAGACCGAACGCAACATGCGCAAGGCACTCGAGACAGCCGAGGTAATGGCGCCTTGCGTGCTTTGGCTGGACGAAATCGAGAAGGGGGTTGCACTACAGGACGATGACGACGGCCTGTCACGGCGTGTGCTTGGGACATTTTTGACCTGGCTTGCCGAGCGGCGAAAGCCCGTATTTGTTGTTGCCACAGCAAATGACATCGTGCGGCTACCGCCCGAGCTGGTTCGCAAGGGTAGGTTCGACGAGATTTTCTTTGTTGACTTGCCAGACCACGAGACCCGACGCGATATCTGGGCGATTCACTTGCGCAAGCGGTCACTTGACCCTGGGCAATTCGATCTGGATGCTTTGGCTGGTGCTACAGACGGCTTTTCAGGGTCGGAAATCGAACAGGCAATTGTGTCGGCCATGTACAGTGCCCATGCCAAAGGACGCACAGTCACACAGACCGACCTGCTTGAAGAAGTGGCGCAGACACGGCCTTTATCGGTTGTGATGGCAGAGAAAATCGCCGAGGTACGCGCTTGGGCAAAGGATAGAACTGTCTCGTGCGACTAGCCTGAATAATCCCCACGTCTTTCGTGGTGCAGACGCCTAAGTCTGCTGCCTGCGTGGCAGTTGTTTGCCTCCGACGCACAGGCAAGCGCTCGGCTCCGGATAGGCAAGTATTACCTCCCCATCAACGCTTCAACGCTTTAACGCATTACGCGGCCCAGACGCGCTTGGCTGGTTGCAGGTAGGTATCTCGTGCCGCCACTGCATGGGTCCGCCGCAACGGTTGAGCTGCGTCGGCAGTGCAAGCTTGTGAAATGTCCGGGTTAGTGCCGACAAGCTCGTAGTGAGCAAGCTGCCGTTCCAGGTCGTTTCAGGACTGGCGTACGCGGAAGAACCGCTGGGCTGAGTTGGTCATCGGTATGACGCATTCTAACAACGCGCCGGTGCCAGCAACTGATTCGAGAAAATACCAGTTCGTTGTGTTCAGGTCGTCATTGTATTCGACGGTGTATGTTTGGTTTGTCTGGCTCATGAACGAGAAAGTAAAGTTTGTGCCTGCTACCGCCGGGTTCAACAGCGTAACCGGCAGTGGACCGGTGACCGCCAGGACCACGCTTGTGCTGTTGTAACTGAGCGAAAGGCCCGGCGGCATGTTTGTCACACTGAAAGCGCCGGCGAGGTTGCCACAGGTTAGAATTCGGAACTGATCACCTTTGCTTGGCATGAATAGCGGACTTACCGTAACGCACAAAGTACCGTTGAGTGTTGCATTACCCGTTACGGCTAGCAGATCGAACTGGCCCGGATCACGTCCGCCAAGTTCAATCGCCAACGTGCCCGTGGCGGTTTGCGCGAAGTTACCCTGAATGTTGAGCGTTCCCGTCGAAAGGCCCGGCGCAGGGGTAGCGGCACTGGTTAATGTCCCTGCCACTGCCACCGTACCTGTACCTGACAACAGTCCACCGTACAATGTGCATACGGGCAGCACGACATTGCCGCCGTTGAGTCGGATAACGCCGTTGCTGTGGTTATAGTGTGTGAATTCTAACGTACCGGTCAGTGCCTCGACCGTGCCGCCATAGTTGCAAAATGTTGCTGCAATCCGTGAGAGGCCGTTCCCACCGGTCTTACGCAGCGTGCCGTAGTTGTAAAATGCATCGTCCAGGTCGTTAATCGAGCTACCGGTAATGTTGGTCCCGTCGGACTGAATTTCATAAACTGCGCCTGGCTGGTTCAACACACGGCACACGTTGACATACTTGTTAAGGTATAACGGCCCGGTGTTTGTTTGCCGGATTGTGCCATAATTATCGAGTGTGCCTACATAACACTCCTTTTGCGTGTCTGCTTCCAAAATCATCAAGCCAGTGTTTTTTATGTAGCCTTGGAATGAGCCGCCTGCCCAGTGGATGCCGTTGGCGAAATCAAACACTACCGACGTGTTTGGGACGATTCTGCCGCTGCTCCAGCCGACCCAACCTTGACCACTGCCACTGAAGGTGCCATAGAATTGCGGGTTGTTACCGCCAACAAGCTCAAGCACAGCCCCAACTGAAGCATTGAAAACGCCGTTGGAACTGATGCCGCCGCCCGCCAGTACAAGTGTGCCGGCTTGTACCTCGACCGTGCCGCCGTAGTTGCAGAAGGTTGCCGCGATCCGTGAGAGGCCGTTCCCACCGGTCTTACGCAGCGTGCCGTAGTTGTAAAATGCATCGTCCAGGTCGTTAATCGAGCTACCGGTAATGTTGGTCCCGTCGGACTGAATTTCATAAACTGCGCCT
>Ga0272448_1008594_pt1 | contig 10595 bp, 8 predicted proteins | sample YNPCB0191_FD_202220 | JGI IMG/M metagenome (GOLD analysis project Ga0272448, IMG submission 202220) | Hot spring sediment microbial communities from Yellowstone National Park, WY, United States - YNP-CB-019-1 | ecosystem: Environmental > Aquatic > Thermal springs > Hot (42-90C) > Sediment... | reverse complement strand
GCCGGCGTTTGACAAGCGCCGGCCACCTGCCTATAATAGGCATCGTCAGAGGGGTGGACCCACCCCCGGCAAGTGGGCCCTTAGCTCAATTGGCAGAGCAAGTGACTCTTAATCACTGGGTTGGGCGTTCGACTCGCCCAGGGCTCACCAGAGCCGAGCCGGCGCAGGCCGCGCTCGGCTTTTTTGATTCCCCGGCAAGGGCCGGCCAGCCACCACGCCCGCCCCGCGGGCACGATCACGGCTGAAGAAGGCGGGCGCCATTCCGTCGCCGAAGCCCGTCGCAGGCCCCGTGGCTGTGCCGGCTACGGCCCAAAGAGGGCCAATTGGCCGCCCCCCTCCTCCAGGCCCAGCGCGGCCTCGAGCTGCGCGCGCTCGGCCGGGCCTTCGAGGAGTGCCAGGAGCGCCTCGTCGCGTAGGAAGGCCCATCCCGCCCGCGCCAGCGCAGCCCGCCAGAGGGGCACGACGGCCAGCTTGTGCCGCCAGAGCGCCACACGCCGCTCGGGGATCACAAGCACGCGCCGGCCCGGCCCTGGCGGCCCCTGGCCGAGCAGCGGCCCCACTTCGGCGCCTGCCTGCACCCGGAAGGTCAACGGCGGCCCGCCCGCCCAGGCCAGCTCGCATCCCGCCGCGGCCGGCGCATAGCCCAGCCGTCGGCCCAGCGCCTCGAGCGCCTGGAGCATGCGCGCCTGCCAGGCCTCGAGCTCTCGCTCCGTCGCAGCCAGGCCCCAGCGCCCGCCATCCAGCGGCGAGCCGTACGACTCCAGGCATGCCCACAGGAGTGGCCAGGCCGGCACCTGCCCTTCGGGCAACCGGGCGAGCACCCAGCACTGCAGGGCCGCCACGTCGAGCGGGCCCGCGGCCAGAGCCTGGCGCACCAGCGCCTCCACACGGTCGCCCAGCGGCTGCTCGCCCGCCACTTCCGCCACCCAGAGGGCAGCGCCGTGCTCATCGCCCGGCACCGCCTCGGCGCGCAGCGCACCGCAGCTCTCGAGGGCTTGAGCCACAGCCTGCTCCACTGAGCCGCGCAGCGCCTCGGCCTGAGTGGCGTTGCGGCTCGCCAAAAGGCCCTGCATCGCCAGCCCGCTCCAGATGGGCCCGTGCAGGGCGCCGAAAGGGGTGGGCTCGGCACGGCCCGTCACGATGCCGATGGCTGTGCGCACAGCCCACGAGCGGACGGCGGCCGCGTCGCCCGTGGGCGCAGAGGCCGGCTGCCTGGCGAAGGCCAGGTGGTGTTCCGCCCGGCCTGCTGCCAGCGGCAGGCTGGGGCGGCTGTCGAGCAGGCCGTGCCAGGCATGCACGGGCACCAGGCCAGCCGCGCCCGCCGCCACCAGCAGATTCTCCAGGTAACGGGTGCCCGGCGCCTGGAACACCAGCCCCAGCCTGCCCTGCGGCGCCAGAGCCGGCGCCAGGGCGGCCAAAGCCGCCTGCAGAGCGCGGAGATAGCGCAGGTCGCCAGGAGCGCGTTGGTGCAAGAGGTGCAGGGCGGCCCGGCTCCCCTCCTTGCCCAGCAGCCAGCCGCTCCAGAGGTAGCTCAGGGCAGCGAAGGTCGGGTCAAAGCGCGGCAGTTCGCTCAGCATGAGCACCACCCGGCCGGGCCATGCTGCCCCCAGGCGGGGCAGGGGGTCGGCAGAGAGGTGAGCTGTGCCTGGCGCGGGTTGCTCCCCGGCCCCCAGCATGGCCGCCAGCGGCAGCGCAGGCTGGCTGTGGCCCTCGGCAAGGGCGCGCACGGCCGCCACAAAGGTGCGCCAAACGTTGGCTTCGCGGAACCGCCGCGGGGGCACCAGGGACCCTACCGGGTGCCATCCGGCTTCGTCGGCCGCGTGCAGTTTGCTGGCCAGATCGAGGGTGTGCAGCAGGGCCACGCGCAGGGGGTCGAGCAGGGGGGCCGATGAGTAGAGCACCTCCAGCTTGAGGAGGAGGGCGGTCAGGGCGTAGAGGCTGCGAGGGGTGTACAGGTCGAGCAGGCGCTCCACCAGGCGCGGCGGCGCGCCCTCCACGCGCAGCCGCTCGGCCACCAGCCGGCGGTGAAAGGGCTGGGCCCCGGCGGTCAGGTGGCGCGGCACCTCTTCGGAGGGCACCGGCTCGCGCCCTCTATGGCCACAATGGGGGCACGCATACTCACGCGCCACGGGCAGCGACGCCAGCCGGTCCCAGATCAAAGCCTCCGCGGCCACCCCCGCGCCGCAGCGGCTGCAGGCGGTGGCATAGAGCCCGTCGAGGTGCAGGCCCAGGGGCGCATCGGCCTTGGGTGCGTCGTGCAGCCTCTGCAGCGCCGCCTCCAGCGCACCCAGTGCCGGCGGCGTCGCTTCGACCCTCAAGAGGAGCGCCAGCAGCGGATTGCGGGTTGCCCCCACCGCACGGCGCCCGGCCGTCGCGGCCGCGCGCAACACCGTCGTGCTCTGGCAGAAGGGGTCCACCACCAGGTCGCCCGGCTGGCTCCAGGCGGCCACCCAGGCCTCGGCCAGGGGCAGAGCCACCCGCCGCCGGTAGCGGCCCAACACGCCCTCCTGGCCCGGCTCCGGCAGGCTGTACAGGTCGAGCGCTTGCACCGTCCACCTCCCGCACTTGCTGGGGGTTCGCTGCCGCCCTACATCTACAGTATAACATGGTTTGTCAACCTTCGGCAGATCGCCGGGGGTGTATCCCGAAATCGCCCGTGAATTTGCTGGCCACCGTCGCCGTGAGAGTCATTCTGAGCGGCAGTGACGGCCAGGCAGCACTGGGGCGCCAATTCCAGCGAAGAATCCTTGCTTGCCGTGGCGCCAAACCACTCCGAGCGTGCCGCCATGGCTAGCGAGGACTCTTCGCTCGCTTGGCGCCAGGCTGAGAGCTGGCCGCAGGAGCCGCTCAGAGTGACAAGTGGGTCTGGCGCTGCGCCGAACGGCTGCGCCCCCTCCGACGGTCACAGTTTACGCCGACGATACTGGGATGTACCCCAGGTCCGCCTTCGGCGCAGGGCTTCTTCCAGGCCGGCGTTACGTGTGGTCCGGACCCTTCGCAGGCCAGCATTCGCCGTCCGCTCCCGGCCCAGCCCCCCAACGGTTCCGCACCGGGCAGAGCGCGGAGCGTGTAGCCCGGTGCGAAACCATTTAGGGCCTGGGCCCCGCACTACCGCCGCCTGTCAACTCACCCCTATGACAAACCGCGCGCAGGGACTTGCCTTTTCTTGACTCTTAGTGTAAACTAGCAGTTGCGGAGCATGCCCAGGGGAAAGGAGTGCAAAGCTCGATATGGGTGAAGCAGCCAAAGAGAAAGCGCTGGAAGCGACCATGTCTCAACTTCGCAAGCGCTTCGGCGATGGTTCCATCATGAAGCTGGGCGATGCTTCCAACATCATGAACATCGCAGCCATTCCGACTGGATCATTGGCTTTGGACCTCGCCCTCGGCATCGGGGGCGTCCCGCGGGGCCGCATCACCGAGATCTTTGGGCCCGAATCCTCCGGCAAGACCACCCTCTGCCAGCACATCATTGCCGAGGCGCAGAAGGCAGGCGGGGTGGCCGCATTCATCGACGTCGAACACGCCCTGGACCCGTCGTATGCCCAAAAGTGCGGCGTAAACATCGATGATCTCTACGTCTCGCAGCCCGATACTGGCGAGCAGGCCCTGGAGATTGCCGAGGCCCTGGTGCGCAGCGGAGCGGTCGACGTGGTGGTCATCGACTCGGTGGCTGCACTGGTGCCGCGGGCTGAGATCGAGGGCGAGATGGGCGACTCCCACGTCGGCTTGCAGGCGCGATTGATGTCGCAAGCGCTGCGCAAGCTCGTGGGCGCCATCAAGCGCTCCAACACAGCCGTGATCTTTACCAACCAATTGCGCATGAAGATCGGGGTTCTTTTCGGTAACCCGGAGACGACCACGGGTGGCAACGCTCTCAAGTTCTATGCGGCCGTGCGTATGGACATACGCCGTATGGAGGCAATCAAGCAGGGAGCCGCGGTCGTCGGCAACCGCACCCGCGTGCGGATCAAGAAGAATAAAGTGGCTCCTCCCTTCAAGATGGCGGAATTCGACATCATGTACGACCACGGCATCTCAAAGGAGGGCGACGTCCTCGATATGGGCGTCGAGATGGGCGTCATCGAAAAGCGTGGCGCCTACTTCTCCTACAATGAGACCAGGCTCGGACAGGGTCGCGAGAACGCCAAAGCCTTTCTACGAGAGAACCCCGACCTGATGGCCGAGATCAGCGCCAAAGTGCGCGAGATTGGATTCCAGGGTTTGGCGACGGTGCCCGCTGCGACTGTCTTTGACGACAGCGACGACGCAGAGGCCTTCGGCGAACCCGAGTAGGATCCACTCGCCTCTGGCGAGGCAGAGGCCCTGGTGGGCTGCAGCCCGGCTCCGGAGCCGGCGAGACCCGAGCCCCCGGCCGCGAGCCGCCGCGACGGCGACCATGCCCGCTGCACGCACCCTGCGGGCCCTCGCCGCCTGGGGCGCGGCTGCGCTGGCGGTGAGGCCGGTGGTGACAATCTGGACCAGGCGGGTGCAGGCGCCCGGTGGCGCCCGCGTCCGCGTGCGATGGAACGCTGTGGCTTCAGGCCCCAGCGTTCTTTGTTTTCCGGAAGGGGTGAGGAGCGCCCTTGTCTGGCACTATCACGGCCTTGAAGGCCCAAACGAAGAGCAAGGGGCGGGTCAACGTCTACCTCGACGGGGCCTTCGCCTTTGGCCTGGCCGATATCCTGGCCGCATCCCTGCGGGTGGGCCAACGGCTCAGCGACGAGCAGATTGCCGCCCTGCGCCAGCGCGACGCCCAGGAGCGCGCCTACGAGCGCGCGCTGCGCTTCCTGAGCTATCGGCCGCGCAGCACCGACGAGACCCGCCGCTACCTGGCCGGCAAGGACCTGCCGCCTGAGGTGATCGACGCGACCCTGGCCCGCCTGGCCAGCGCCGGCCTGCTCGACGACGAGGCCTTCGCCCGCTTCTGGGTGGAGGACCGCGAGAGCTTCCGGCCGCGCAGCGCCATGGCCCTGCGCGTCGAGCTGCGGCGCAAAGGCGTGGGCGACGAAGCCATCGCCGCCGCCCTGAACGCCGTCGACGAGGAAGAGGCCGCCTACCAGGCCGCACAGCCGCGCGCAGCACGCCTGCAAGGCTGCGACCGCGCCACTTTCTACCGGCGGCTCGGCGACTTTTTGCAGCGCCGGGGCTTTAGCTACCAGACCTCTCGCGCCACGGTCGACCGCCTCTGGCGCGAGAGCACCGGAGCGGAGCCTGCGCGCGGGTAGGGGTGGAGCATGCGGCCGGGCGACTCGCACGGGGTGCGGCACGAGGCCGGGCGTTTCAGCCCTCCCGGGCCGCGCCAGCATAGCGTGCTGGTGGCTACCCTTCGGAATGGAGCCGAAGATGACATACCTTTGGGAATTGGAAAGGATTACGTATGGGGACGCCCGCGATCATTCTTGCCTGCGTTGCTGCCTCCGGACTGGGCTTCGGGCTTGGCTACCTGCTTCGTGAGTATCTCGCACGCACGCGTTTCAGGGAACTGCAGGAGGAAAGCGAACGCATCCTGAACGAGGCCAGGACCAAGTACCGAGAAATCGAGTTGGAGGCGAAGGACCTGGCCCTGCGCCTCAGAGAAGAGGCCGAGGCCGAGAACAAGCGGCGCCGCGCCGAACTGCGCGTGCAGGAACAGCGCCTGCAGCAGCGCCGCGAGAGCCTGGACCGGCGCCTCGACTCCCTCGAGGCCCGCGAACGGGAGCTCCAGGCCCGCGAGAAAGGCATCGAACAGAAAGAGATGGAGGTCGAGCAACTCCGCGCCCAGGCTTGCCTCGAGTTGGAACACGTGGCAGGCATGGACCGCCAAGAGGCACGGGTCTTGCTCTTGAAGGAGGTGGAACAGGAGACTCGCCAGGACCTGGCCCGGGTCATCCGCCAGGTCGAAGCCGAAGTCAAAGACGAGGCCGAGCGCAAAGCCCGCGAGATTATCACCCTCGCCATCCAGCGCTTCGCCTCCGACCAGGTGGCCGAGACCACCGTCTCGTCGGTACCCCTGCCCAATGACGAGATGAAGGGGCGCATCATCGGCCGTGGGGGCCGCAACATCCGCGCCATCGAGAGCGCGACCGGTGTCGACCTGGTGGTCGACGACACGCCAGAGGCCATCGTCCTGTCGAGTTTCGACCCGGTGCGGCGTGAAGTCGCACGGGTCGCCGTGACCAAGCTGATCGTCGACGGCCGCATCCACCCTGCACGCATCGAAAAGGTCGTCAAGAAGGCCCAGCAGGAGGTGGAGAACACCATCCGCGAGGAGGGTGAGCGGGCCGCCTATGAGAGCGGCGTGCACGGCTTGCATCCCGAGCTGATCCGGCTGCTCGGGCGCCTGCGCTACCGCACCAGCTACGGCCAGAACGTGCTCATGCACTCCATCGAGACCGCCCACCTGGCGGCCATGATGGCGGCCGAAATCGGTGCGGATGTTCAGTTGGCCAAGGAAGGCGGGCTGCTCCACGATATCGGCAAGGCCATCGACCACGAAGTGGAAGGCCCGCACGCTCTGATTGGAGCAGACGTGGCCAGGCGCCTGGGCAAGGCGGCGCGCGTCGTCAACTGCATCGCAGCCCACCACGGCGAGGAAGAGCCTCAGAGCATTGAGGCCATCCTCGTCCAGGCTGCCGACGCCATCTCGGGCGCGCGGCCTGGCGCTCGCCGCGAGTCGCTGGAAAGCTATGTCAAGCGCATCAAGGCCCTGGAGGATATCGCCGACTCCTTCGAGGGCGTCGAAAAGTCGTACGCCATCCAGGCGGGGCGCGAAATCCGCATCATCGTCAAGCCCGAGGCGGTCGATGACCTCGGCGCCATGCAGCTCTCGCGCGATATCGCCAAGCGCATCGAGGAGAGCCTGGAGTACCCAGGGCAGATCCGGGTGACGGTGATCCGCGAGACCCGGGCCGTCGAATACGCCAAGTAGCGGACGGACCCAGGCGCCAGGTGCGGCTGGGCCGGCGTGGGGGATGCCTCCGGGGCAGGGAGGCTGCCGATGGTGGGGGATTCGGCGTCCGATATCCGTCCTCGGGACCGGCTCTTGGCCACAAACATCACAGCAGCGGCCATCCTGACAGGGATGGCACAGGAGGCAGCTACATGGAAGTCCTCAAGGTTTCGGCCAGATCGAGGTCTACCGCAGTCGCAGGCGCAATCGCCGGGGTAATCCGCGAGAGCGGCCGGGCAGAGGTGCAAGCCATCGGCGCCGGGGCGGTGAACCAGGCCATCAAGGCAGTGGCCATCGCCCGAGGCTACCTTGCCCTCGACGGCATCGATGTGATCTGCATACCGGCGTTCACAGAAGTGAACATCAGCGAGCAGGAACGAACGGCAGTCAAGCTGATCGTCGAACCGAGATGAGTTCGCGAGCCGACCTGCACGTTCACACAACGGCATCCGACGGGCAGTTCACGCCCGAAGAGGTGGTGGCGATGGCGCGGGCCATTGGGCTCCGCGCCATCGCCATTACGGACCACGACAGCACTCTGGGCATCGCCCCCGCCCAGAGGGCAGCCCAGGGCAGCTCCCTCGAGGTGGTGCCCGGCGTAGAGATTTCGGCCGAGAGCACCACCGGTGAGGTGCACATCCTGGGCTATTTCGTCGAGCCCGAAGCCAACGGCCTCGAAGCGCGCCTGCGGCGCATGCGCGAGGCTCGCCTCGAGCGCGCCCGCCGCATGGTGGCCAAACTCGCCGCCCTGGGCATGCCGCTCGATTGGACGCGGGTACGCGCGCTGGCAGCAGGGGAATCGGTGGGCCGGCCTCACGTGGCGCGGGCCATGGTCGAGCGGGGCTACGTGTCGTCGGCCGAGGAGGCCTTCGCCCTCTACCTGGGTCTGGGCCGCCCGGCCTACGTGCCGCGCCTGAAAGTGGCGCCCGCCGAGGCCATCGCCTGGATCCGCGCGGCCCGCGGCGTGCCCGTGCTCGCCCACCCCTTGCAGGTAGCCGACCTGGTGCCCAACCTGAAGCGCGCCGGCCTCGAGGGCCTCGAGGCCACCTACACCGGCTACTCGGCCGAAGAGGTGCGCTACCTGACGGACCTGGCCGGCCGCTACGGCCTGGTGGCTACCGGCGGCAGCGACTTTCACGGCGCCGATATCGTCTGCGGCGAACTCGGCGCCGCCAGCGTGCCCTATACCACGGTGGAGGACCTGCGCGCACGACGCCCCCACGACGGCCAGGCCCCATAGCGCGCGCCCTGGGGTATCCGGCCCGGCCTATGGGCCGGCTTGTCACAGGCTTGCTGCCCCGGCGCCAGGCCCAACCTTTGTGCTACAACCGTACCTGGTCCGACCCGCACCCGGCAGGGGCCGGCAAAGCTGCTCCGCGCCTGCCCGGCCCCGACTCGGGGTGTGGGGTTTGGCGGGTTGCCCGCCAAACAGGTCCTCACTGCGAAGGCCCAGGCCTCAGGCCTCATCGTCGCCCTGAGGCTCGGCCTCGTCGGCCTCGGCTGCCTCCTCGGGCGCCGAGCCTTGCTGGAGCGTCGCAGCGTCGACCTCGACCACCGCCTCGCTCTCGAGCAGCACGCTCACCGTCTCCTTGAGCGCGTTGACGGCCACCACCTTGCCCCGGCCCGACGGGGTTGTCACCTCGGTGCCCACCTTCGGCAGCTTGCTCCGCGCCTCGACATAGTGCTCCTCTTCGAAGGCCAGGCAGCAGAGCAGCCGGCCGCACACCCCCGAAATCTCGGTGGGGCTCAGGGGCAGGCCCTGGTGTTTGGCCATCTTGATCGACACCGGGCTGAAATCGGTCATCCATGCCCGGCAGCAGAGCTCGCGGCCGCAGGGGCCCAGCCCACCGAAGAACTTGGCCTCGTCGCGCACACCCACCTGGCGCAGCTCGATGCGCGCGTGGAAGGTCTTGGCCAGGTCGCGCACCAGCGCGCGAAAGTCGACCCGCTTCTCGGCCGTAAAGGAGAAGACGAGCCGCGTGCCGTCAAAGTTGTACTCGGCCGCGATCACCTTCATCGGCAGGCCGTGCTCGGCCACCTTCTGGCGACACTTCTCCAGCGCCCGGCCCTCGCGGCGCTCCCAGCGTCGCGCCTGCAGGCGGTCGAGGGGCGTCGCGCGCCGCTCCACCGGCTTTAGCTCGCCCACAATCTGGCTTTCATCGACCTCGTGGGGGCCGATGATGACGCGGCCCATCTCGCGGCCACGGCTGGTTTCAACGATCACCTCGTCGCCCGCCCGCAGGTCGTTCAACCCGTTGGTACTGAAATCGTACAGCTTGGAAGCGCGCCTGAAGCGCACCCCCACCACCATTGTGCCCATAGATGACCCTTCTGGGTGTCGAATGCACGGCGCTCAGCCGTCAGCCCTCAGCGCGCTTGCTGAGAGCAAGGCCGCTGGCCGCCGGCAGCTCGCGCCCCAACGCCAGGAAAAGTACTTCCAGAGTCAGCCGGGGGTTGGCGTTCAACTCGAGCCGGCGCCGCGCCTCGGCCAGCGCCTTCAGCCCGGCCAGGACCTCGGCCACATCGTAGCGCTGCGCCGTCTGCTCGAGGGCTGCCTCCTGGTCCAGATTGGAGACCCACTCGCGGCAGCCCGTGTGCCAGAGCAGGAGGTCGCGCCACCAGCCGAGCCAGAGGTCCAATAGCGCCGGCAGGGCCTCCGCATCGTTGCTGAGGTCGCGGGCCAGGCGCAGGCGGCCCAGCGTGTCGGCCGCCAGCACCTCGCTCAGGCGCGCGAACTGGGCCTCGCGCCGGGCCAGCAGGCTGTCGTCGCGGGCGGCAGCAACGGCCCAACCCACTCGCCCGCCCGCCAGCCGTGCCAGCGTGGCCGCGCGCTCTGGCTCGACGCCATAGTAGGCCTCGAGCCCTTGGGCGATGGCCTCGGCGCCCGGCGGGCGCAGCCAGAACACCTGGCAGCGCGAGACGATGGTGGGCAGCACCTGCGCCTCACCGGTTGCCGTCAGCACCAGGACCACCCCGGCCGGCGGCTCCTCCAGCGTCTTCAGCAGGCAGTTGGCCGCCTCGGGCGTAGCGCCCTGCACGTCGGCCAGTATGACCACCCGCCGGCGTGCCTCCACCGGCGTCAGGATTACCTGCCGCTGCAGCTCGCGCACCTGCTCGATGTGGATGGTGCGCGCCCCCGTCGCCTGCACCACATGCACGTCGGGGTGGTGCCCGGCCGCAATCAGGCGACAACTCCGGCACTCGCCGCAGGGCGCCACCTGGCCGGTGCAGTTGATGGCGCGCGCCAGCGCCACGGCCAGAGTCGCCTTGCCGATGCGCGGCGGCCCCAGGAACAGGTACGCCTGCGAGAGCTGGCCGCGCGCCAGGCTGCGCGCCAAAAGGCGCACGGCCCAGGCGTGGCCGATCACCCCCCAATCGCCAGCCGACTCATTCATGGCAGCATTTTAACACAGAGCAGGGCCCAGTTCAACTTGCCTGGCGCCCCGGGTATCCCAGAATCGTCGGCGTAAGCCCTGGCCGTCGGAGGGGGCGCAGCCGTTCGGCGCGGCGCGAGACCCACTTGTCACTCTGAGCGGCTCCTGCGGCCAGCTCTCAGCCCGGCGCCAAGCGAGCGAAGAGTCCTTGCTGGCCATGGCGCCACGCTCGGGGTGGTTTGGCGGCACGGCAGGCAAGGATTCTTCCCTGGGCTGCCTGGCCGCCACCGC
>Ga0272448_1008593_pt1 | contig 10597 bp, 9 predicted proteins | sample YNPCB0191_FD_202220 | JGI IMG/M metagenome (GOLD analysis project Ga0272448, IMG submission 202220) | Hot spring sediment microbial communities from Yellowstone National Park, WY, United States - YNP-CB-019-1 | ecosystem: Environmental > Aquatic > Thermal springs > Hot (42-90C) > Sediment... | reverse complement strand
TAGGTCACTCCGACCAAGACCGCGATTAAAGCGAGACCGACAATGACAAGAAAGATTGTGCGCGTTCGGCTCATAGTCTTATGGGAGTCTCATAGGGCGCTCCCAAAACCCTTCTTAGGCAGTATACACTATTGTGCAAGCCCCAGACGGCGTTTGCGTTCTGCTAACTGCTGCTCCAGGCGATCTTTCCCGAGCACCTCGTCCATCTGGACTTCCAGGCGCGCTGCTTTGACCTCCATCTCGGCATCGGCGCGATCCAGTCGAGCACGAATTTGTTCGGTGACACGTGCGATGTCGGCATCGCCCAGGCCCTGCAGGTCATCCAGGGAGCGAATGCTTTGGGCGGCGATCTCCTTGCTACGTGCCAGCTCCATAAGGGCCACCACTTGCTCGCGTTCCTGCTTAACCATGTTGAGCTTCGCTTCCAGCTTGAGACGAGCCTCGGTCAGCTTGTCCGCCTCTACCTGCTGTTTTTCCAGCTGTTCCTTGTACTCTTGTGCCAGCTCCATCTTGGAATTGTACTGGGCCTGGGCTGCTGCGGCCAGGTCTTCCTTTCCCAACTTGAGCAGGCGGTCGATGTCAGCATCGAGCTGTTCCGCTTCAGCTTGGAGCATCTCGTATTTGCGCTGTAACGTTTTCAGCTGACCGCGTACGGTTACCAGGGCGTCTTCCAGCTCGTCCAAATTGTTTTGTGCCTGGCGAACGTACTCGTCAAAAACTGCTACCGAATTGGCCTTAAGAGCGCTATCCACCAGGGCATGCAAGCTGGCGGAGATAAGAGTTTGCACTTTACTGAGCAGTGAGGCCATGGGTTCTCCTCCTTATGACCGCTGAATGGGCTTAGAAATGACACTTGTCATCTTACCACACCCTGAGAAAAAAGCGAATCACCTGAAGGAACCAGAGACAAAAATCTAGATTGACATCACACCAACTGTGTGTATAATTTTCTTCGTACGAAGGGGAGTGAATGCATGAGCACCGATGATATCCCGCCTGCCTCCGAGGACATCCAATCTGATCCCCATCCAATGGAAGATCTCCTGTCCCAAGCGTATAGTTACCAGGAACCGAAACGCGGTGAGATCCGTACGGGCACCGTTGTCTGGATTGGTCCAAACGAGATTGTGGTGGATATTGGGGTCAAGCGTGAGGCTATCGTAAACTCGCGAGATTTGGAACGCCTGAGGGCAGAGGGAATCGAGTCTATTGAAATCGGTACTGAGGTGCCGGTCTATATTGTTAAACCTGAGGACCAGGATGGTAACATTATTGTCTCAATCTACCTAGCACGTCGCGAGCTTGCCTGGCAGAAAGCACAGGCGTATCAGCAAGCTGGCACAATTTATAGGAGTAAGGTGAGCGCATATAACAAAGGAGGGCTCGTAGTACCTTTCGAAGGGTTGCCCGGCTTTGTCCCTGCCTCCCAAGTGGTAGGGTTTCCACGTGATGTTTCTGAGCAGGATAAAGAGACCTGGTTGGCTGAGCAGATCGGACGTGATATTGTTGTGCGCGTTATTGAGGTAGACCGTAAACGCAAACGATTGGTGATGTCAGAGCAAGCGGCTCAGCGTGCGTGGCAAGAACAGCAACGTAAAGAATTTATTGAAAGCTTGGAGGTTGGTCAGGTGCTGCATGGTGTGGTGCGCAGCTTGACCAATTTTGGCGCTTTTGTGGATTTGGGAGGCGTAGACGGTTTGGTCCATCTCTCCGAGTTGAGCTGGCAACCGGTTAAGCACCCCAGCCAGGTAGTTCACGTAGGGGATGAAGTGGACGTTCGCGTCATCCATCTTGACAAAGAACATGGCAAGATCGGTTTAAGCCTACGTCAGATGCAGCCGGATCCTTGGAGTATCGTCGAGGCCAGCTATGTGGTTGGTCAACGCGTCCGGGGTACCATTACCAACTTGGCAGACTTCGGCGCCTTTGTGCGCCTTGAAATCGGGGTTGAAGCGTTGGCACACTTGTCCGAGCTGTCCGATACCGAAATCCGTCATCCCAGTGAGGCGGTTACACCAGGCAAGACCTATCTCTTTGAGATCATTCGCATCGATCCGGAACGTCGGCGCATTGGTTTAAGTCTGCGCCGGATCCCGGCCCATGAGCGCGAGCCGGTAGCTGGGTGAGTAGAGGAGGAGTGGCCGGAAGATGCGAGCCAGACACATATGTGTCTGGCTTTTTAATCGCTCAAGCTGTTATCGCAAGGAGATCAAACCACAAGTCAGCCCAATTAGTGTGAGCTTCAACCTGGAACTCTTTTGTCAGGTGTTGCTGTGCTATGTGCTAAAGGAACGAATCTCAGCAGAGGAACGTCGCCTCATAAGGGTGAGATCAACTGGCAGAACGGTGAAGCTTTGTGAAAAGGGAAGATGGAGCTTGGCTCCGACAGCACCGGCCCCAAATCAATTCGCGCATTATGGGGAAGTTTCTTATAATTGAGCAAACGAGATGGCTCGGCAATGCTAAGTGTTCCAGCGCTATCATGCAGCTGGACTGGTTGTTCTGCAGGCGGCCGGCAGGACTTAGTATGGTATGCTCCCAGAGGAGGAAAGAATGAGCGCTCATGTTCCGCTCTCACCGATGGTGTATCTCACCATCCGGCGCGGCAAGCGCGCCGGCCAAACCTTTTCGGCACCCGGCCCTGCCGTAACAATAGGCCGTGTGTCCGATAATAGCATCGTGATTGACGACCCGCAGGTATCGCGCCACCACGCTAGCATTACATTTGAGGGCGGTCAATGGGTGCTGCGTGACCTGGGTAGTACAAATGGCACCACACTGAACGGACAGCCGGTCACGACGCCAGTGGTTGTGCGCGAGGGTGATATGATCGGTTTGGGTGAAGTGGTGGTCAGTGTCCAGCTGGTGGGGGCGGCAGGAGGTGAAGAGACCGCAATAGGGGTGCGCCCTCCGGCGGCCCGACCGGTGCCGGCGATGGCTCAACCTGTGGCCAGGGGAGAGGGTCGTTCTTGGGTGTGGCCGGTGATCATATTTGTATTATTGGTCGCTGCCCTGGCCGTCACCGCCGTCTTGGCCTTTCTGCTGCTGCGCGGTCCTGTTACTCCTCCTCAGGTAGTGATCACTTCGCCTCTGAACGGCACGATTGTCAGTCCGGGCAAGGAGATCGAGGTCCAAGTGGTGGCACAGGATGCACGGGGGGTTACGCGCATTGACCTATGGGTGGACAACACATTATATGCCTCCCAAAGCTCCCCCGATTCACGAGGACAGGCCTCCTTCGCTGTGGTGCACCGTTGGATGCCAAGCGCATCCGGTTCGCATGCACTGCTGGCCAAAGCGTACAACGTCAACGGGCAAGAGACCTTATCCCCAATTGTATTGGTGACGGTAATGCAGCCCACCGGCGAGGTTTCCCAGCTCCCTTCTCCTCAAGTGACGGAGCAACCCGCTTCGCCGATGCCTGCTGATACGCCTGTACCGCCTCCGCCCACCAATACACCTCCACCGCCTGCGACACCAACACCTCTGCCGCCTCCCACTCCTACCGTGTGTGTGGACGATGCTGCCTTCGTGGCAGACGTGACGGTGCCCGATGGCACCGTGGTGACCCCAGGGCAGAGGATTGACAAGGTGTGGCGGCTGCGCAATGTTGGATCGTGCACCTGGGGACCGGGTTATACGGCCGTTTTTGTGTCCGGGAGTCAAATGTCTGCTCCGCCTGCGGTCAATATACCCAACACACCACCTGGTGCGGTTGTGGATATCGGGGTGACCCTGTATGCGCCTGCTGCGCCGGGCTCGTATGCGAGCTACTGGCAATTGCGCAATGCTGCCGGCGTGCTCTTTGGACGACGCTTCCTGGTTCAGGTTGTGGTACCGGCACCGGCTACACCTACTCCGATACCCTCACCCACGCCTGAGACATACATCTCCTTTGTCGCCGACCGCACCGGGGTGTCGCCAGGTGAATGTGTGACACTGCGTTGGGATGTGGAAAACGTTGCTGCCGTCTATCTGAACGACAGCGGGGTGGTGGGACATGGCAGTCAGTCGGTCTGTCCTACCACGACGACGACCTATGTATTGCGCGTGCAGCTGCGCGACGGTGGCACCACCGAACGCAGCATCACCATCACGGTTAATCTTCCAGAGATACCCAAACCCACTCAGATTGGGCCGCCGGACGGCTCGGTCTTTGAGCACTACCCACGCGCTGCTGACTTTTACTGGTCGGAGGTGAGCTATCCGGGTGGTGTGACCTACACGATCGAGATTCAATATGGCACCCCGGAGGGCACCGATTGGGAGCCGTATCAAAAAGTCGAAGGGTTGACAGAGCCCCACTACCGTATGGAGAACTTTATCGGCGCTCTCAATATGGGGCGTTGGCGCGTGTGGGCCGTCTCCAATGTCACCGGACAACGCAGCGAGAAAACGGGTTGGTGGAAATTCCAATTCACCATGTGATGGAGATCCCTACAATCGCGACGTTGACAACAGGCACCTTCACGTGGCGCCACGAGTTTGTGCAAACGACGGCTCACAGGAACTTCTTGCGCAGATATTCCAGCGCCACTTTGTCAATCATGCGCTCGTGCCAGCGATCTTCCAGGTTCTCCATGTTGTAGAGGTCCAACAGCGCCTGCCGGGTGGCGTCGTCAAACCGGCCTGTGATCTGAATATGATGCTGGCCGGCATTGCGCAAAATCGTCTGGAGCTCACGACAGATCGCTTCGGTCAGCTCCATCAAATCCTCAGGCGCCGACTGGCTGTAGAGGTGGTGTAGCGCCAGCAATCGTTGCAACTCGGCGATGGGTTGCGGATGATCGTCCACACGCAGGTCCACGTAGTGGTCCGTGCGCGCCGCGTAACCACCCGCGGTACGCACAACCAGCACGGCCGCTGACTGCTGGCCACGTCGGTCACCGCCCGCTTTCTGCCCGGCAGCGAGCGCTGCCACCAGACGATGGGCCAGAGGACCCTCAGTTGTTTCGAACGTGCGCGCCATCGCTTCCACGGTATCCCGGCTGACCAGGATATTGCCGGCGCACGCGTAACCTTCACCGACAATGTGGCCGGCCCATTCATAGCATTTCGCGCCAGTGAAGGCAGCGGCACGACCGGCGGCATCCACGATCAGCACCTGGCGCTGGTCCGCGTCGCTGTCCATAGAGACCATATGGTTCAATGCTTCAGGAGCGCTCCAACCGTTTGCGAGCAACCGCAAACCCTCGGCACCATAAGCTGCATTCAGAGCTGCCTGGGTAGCGATTGCACCAACGCCTGCCTTCGCCCAGGGCACAAGGCTGCCCACCGCCAGAAACTTGGACTGTACGGCAACACCCAGATCACCATTGCGTGCATCATGCGCCGCAATGGAGAAGGTAGAGAGTCGAAGAGGTCGGTTTGCAGACATTCTACACTCCTTGAAGTAGCATCATTGTCGTAGTCGTGGGTCCATAGCGTCCCGCACACCGTCGCCCAGGAAGTTGAGCGCCAGCACTACCAGGAAGATCATCAAGCCGGGCAATACCGAAATGTGGGGAGCGTTGCGAATCTGTTGACGTCCTGCACTGAGCATAACACCCCATTCGGCAGTGGGGGGTTGGGCACCCAGGCCCAGAAAGCTCAAACCTGCTGCGGCCATGATCATCCAGCCGACGTCCAAAGTTGCTGCCACAATCAACGGAGCTAAGCTATTGGCAAAGATGTGATACACGATAATGCGTAGATCACTGGCCCCGATCACCCGCGCTGCCTGGACAAACTCCTGATTGCGCAACGACAGTACGCTGCCCCGCACAATGCGCGCATAGTAGGGAATGCCCACAATACTCACAGCCAGCATCGCGTTGATCAGGCCAGGACCCAATGAGGCAACCACTGCAATGGCGAGCAGCAAAGACGGAAACGCCATCAGGATGTCAATCAGGCGCATGATTACACTATCTGTCCATCCGCTGAAATACCCAGCCAGCAATCCCACAACCACCCCTGCGGACATGGCAACCAGCACTGCTACAAACCCCACCAATAGCGACACACGCCCACCCCAAATCAGACGGCTGAGCATATCCCGCCCCAGCTCATCAGTGCCGAGCAGGTGTCCGGGGCTGCCAATGGGCAGCAAACGATTGGGCAGATCGGTCACTGTTGGGTCCTTAGGGGCGATGAGAGGCGCCAACGCCGAGATGATAATCATAAACAGGAGAAACGCCGCGCTTGCCATGGCGGCGCGATCACGCCATAGACGACGCAAGGCATCATATGTCAAGCTGCGGGGGCGTCTCGCTAGCTTCGGCTCGGCAGGACGCACCGCTATGGGCACTTTGCCAGGGCGGAGATCGATCTCACGTTCCATAGTGGATGCGCGGGTCAATGTAAGCGTAAGCTAAATCGGTGATCAAGTTGACCAATACGTAAGAGGAAGCTACCATCAGTATCGCTCCTTGCACGATGGGGAAATCGCGCGCCAGAATGCCTGTCACCATGACCAGCCCAATCCCAGGGTAGGAGAAAACCATTTCGACGAGGATATCCCCACCCAGCAAGTATCCGGCCTGTAGCCCGATCACAGTCACAACCGGGATGAGTGCATTGCGCACACCATGGCGACTGATCACCAAGCGCTCGCCCAGCCCTTTGGCGCGTGCCGTGCGTATGTAGTCCTGGCGGATCACCTCCAGCATGCTGGAGCGCGTCATACGCGCGATGATTGCCATGGGCCCCGTGGCGAGGGTGGCGGAGGGCAGGATCAAATGTAAGAGCAAGTCCACAGTGCCCGTTTGCCCAGGGGATTGGATTCCCGAGACGGGCAGGATTCCGAGCAGTAGCCCGAAAACAATTTGTAAGATAATGCCTAGCCAGAAGACAGGGGTGGAAAACCCCACCAATACCAACACCATCGCAATACGGTCATCTAGTGAATATTGTCGTATCGCCGAGATGATCCCTGCAGGCACACCCACCAGACAGGCAACACTGAGCGCCAGCACCATCAGGTACGCTGACTTTTGAAAACGGCCTACGAGATAAGGCAACACTTCGCGCTTGAGCTGGATGGAGCGTCCCCAGTCTCCACGGAGGACACCCCCTAGCCAGCGCAAATATTGTATGTGCATGGGTTGGTCCAGGCCCATATCGCGCCGCAGTTGGGTCACTGCTTCCTCGCTGGCATGTGGGCCCAGCATGATCTTGACTGGGTCGCCTGGGGCCAGCTGCATAATCAGAAATACCAGCAGCGTCACCCCGATCAAAACCGGTATCAAGCTCAACACGCGCTGGACAACATAACGTGTCATATCTATTCACTCACCAAGCGGCTGATTCCTTTGGTGCTGCGGGCCACGAGCCACATACGTGACCCGCAGCACAATGTCTTCTTCACACGGAATAGGGTCGAACCGCTACTGTTCTATCCACACATTGGCGAAGCGGAAGGGACCGGTGGGATGCAGCTTGAAGTTCTGGATGCGCTTGTCCATCACCACGATCTGTGTCTCGTGGTCAATCCAAATCCAAGGAGCATCCGCCACAATCAGCTTCTGCGCTTGTTGATAGATCTCGGTGCGCTTGGCGCGATCCAGCGTGGTGCGTCCTTGACGCAGTAGCTCATCCACCTTCTCGTTTTTGTAGTATCCGCAGTTGAAACCGTTCGGTGGCCATTGGTCGCCGCTGAGCAGGATGTACAGATGATTATCGGGGTCGCCGTTGTCACCGATCCAGGAGAAAGCCATCAAATCCCACCCCGGATTCTTTTCAGGTGGCATAACGCCTTGCTCCAGGAAAGACCCCCATTCGAAGGTTTTGATCTGACAATCCACCCCAACGGCCTTGAGGTCGGCTTGGATGGCGGTAGACATCAGCACAGGCTGCTGCATACCGGAGCCCGATTCAGGTGTCCAGAACTCACAAGAGAATCCGTTCGGATAGCCCGCTTCGGCCAGCAATTGCTTGGCTTTCTCCGGATTGTAGTCATACCGTTCTACCTCATCGGTATAGCTCCATACCACAGGTGGCAGCGGATTAATCGACAACACTCCAGTGCCTTTCAGAATGTTATCCACAATGGCTTGCTTGTTTACCGCATAGTTGAGCGCCCGGCGCACCCGTACATCGTCGAATGGCTTCTTCAGTGTGTTGAAATATACCCACCAGGTGTGCATACCGGTCTGTTCGACTACTTTGAAGTTGGGATCGTTGCGCAGCCGCTCCAGATCGTCCGGTGGGATGTTCACCATAAAGTTGATCCCCCCTGCCAGAAATTCGGTCAACCGCGCCTGATCCTCGATGATGGGACGGAAGATCAGCTTGTCCACATAGGCCGGCTTGCCCCAATAGTCCGGATTCTTCTCCAGCACGATCTCGGCGCCGGGTGTCCAGCTGACAAAGCGATAGGGTCCTGTGCCCACTGGGTTGATGGAGATGTCGCGTCCATAGGTCTTGATGGCCTGGGGGCTCACCATGAAAGCGGGGTGCATCGCTAGATGGCTGATGAAAGGTGCCAAAACGTTTTTGAGCGTGATTTTGACCGTGTACTCATCCACCACATCCACCTGTTTGACGGCCCCCCAGGTGAATTCGGCATATGCAAAGTCGCCGGTATCATGATAGGGATGGTTGGGGTCAATCTGGCGATCGATGTTGAACTTGACCGCCTCGGCATTGAAGTCGGTGCCATCATGGAACTTGATCCCTTTGCGTAAGTGCAGAGTGTACTCCAGTCCATCCTTAGAGATTTCCCACGACTCTGCTAATCCGGGTTCTACCTCGGTGCTCTCGTCCTTGAAACGCAGCAAGCCATCGTATAGATTATAAGCTGCTCGGATCGTGTTGTAGTCGGTCACCTGAGGGGCATCCAAGGTGACAGGCTCTGCCTGGAGACCCACAATGATAGTGCCCCCCTCTTTCGGTTCCTGGGCATGGGCCAACGGCGTAGCGATTGGCATTCCCACTAGAACGAAGCATAGTACTACCAAAAAGGTAAGGGAGATTCTCTTTGCGTACATGTTCTCCTCCTGAGCGATGATCATTCCACTGTACAACATGCCTTGAAGTGCTCCGCCCAGACAAAAATTGTCGCCGCGATGCTCATCACCTCCTTTCCGTAGAGTCCCCGGCAGATAGGAGCAGAGTATCTGCCGGCCGAGGTAACCTTTGCACCTCATCACATTGCTTGAACCAAGTATAGTATTGGTGGACTCTGATGTCAACAGGTTGGCAGAGGGTGTTGCAAAAGTCCCCTGGCTACCCAGATTTTATTAGGAAAATAGGCCGATAAAGCAGGTAACTAAAACGTTTTTCAACTCCCTTTGGCAGAAGACGATTGACAAAGCCGTCGCCTGTTCCGATCCATGAGGTCTACGGGCCAATATATTGGGCATCTCTAAACTTTTTCCATATTCTCCCTTGAAAAACATCTTGCACATTATCTCGAAATATGGTATCATGTTATGGAAAGTCCACTTGGGCGACGATGTGCAGGCATGGTTTCGAGGATTAATAAGTGCATACAACGGTCGCCTGCTCCCAACTTTGGGGCAGGCGACCTTGTTGTATTGCGGTGACAATACAAGGGAGAGGAATATGCGCTACGTGGATTTTACGGTTCGCGCGCGCGATTGGCAGGATGGACACTTCAAGGTAGAGGTCACTCAGTCGCCGTTAGACCGCATGCGCGAACCAGAACAAGTCAGTCAACCCCCCAACTTAGCACGTCATTTGCGCAATTTGGAACGCAAGAGGATTTCCACATCCGATCTGCGTTCCTTGGGCAAACAGCTGGCCGATATGTTACTGCCACACACAGTCCGAGAGATGTTCTTCGCCAGCATGGCCTCGCTCGATCCGGACAGTGGGCTGCGCTTGCGGTTGGTGCTGGATGACCTACGCGTGGCCAACTTACCATGGGAGTATCTCTACTTGTCGCCACTTAAGGAGGAAAATACCCCTTATGGTTTTCTGGCTTTGGACGCGCGCGTGTCCATTGTGCGTCATGAGGCGATTCCCATCGCGCCCGGTTCCGTCGGTGCCCGCTTACCGCTCAAGCTCGTGGTGGGTTTCGCTTCACCAGCTCAATTCCCGCGCTTGGACCTTGCTGCCGAGCGTGACTACATTGCCAAAGCGCTCGATGGCGTCACCAGTGTTCGTGTCACCTTTGTCGAGCATCTGACAGCGGCGCGCCTGGAATCGGCATGCCAAGGCGCGCATATGTTCCACTTTGCCGGTCATGCCGGCTTCATGTGGCAGAACAATGGACGCACGACCGGATACGGGGCCATCTTTTTAGAAGACGAGCAAGGTGATCTCAGTCCCATGCCGGTCGAGCAGCTGGCCCGCACGTTGCGCCACTGTGGGGTGCGTGTGGTTTTCTTAGGAGGCTGCGAAACGGGCCGGCGTGACGGGGTTAACGCGTGGAGCGGTGTGGCGCCTGCGCTGATGCGTGTGGGCATCCCCGCTGCTGTCGCGATGCAATATGCTATCTTGGACGATGCTGCTGTTGCCTTTGCACGCCGTTTCTATCTGGCTCTGTCCGCAGGATTATCATTAGATGAGGCAATGACAGCTGGGCGGCTTGCCATTCTGAGTCGCGGGGGGGAAGCAGGGGTGGAATGGGGTGTGCCAGTATTATACATGC